>Ga0228700_1000345_pt1 | contig 43702 bp, 57 predicted proteins | sample McNCre317_Aug_MG_FD_178019 | JGI IMG/M metagenome (GOLD analysis project Ga0228700, IMG submission 178019) | Freshwater microbial communities from McNutts Creek, Athens, Georgia, United States - 3-17_Aug_MG | ecosystem: Environmental > Aquatic > Freshwater > Creek | place: USA: Georgia...
CGCGGACCTTCGCGGCGCGGACCTTCGCAGCGCGAACCTTTACGGCGCGGACCTTTGCGGCGCGGACCTTCGCGGCGCGGACCTTCGCAGCGCGGACCTTTACGGCGCGGACCTTCGCGGCGCGGACCTTCGCAGCGCGGACCTTCGCAGCGCGAACCTTGGGGACGCGAACCTTGGGGACGCGAACCTTGGGGACGCGGGCAAATTGACTGGCGACCGTCCGTATTTCGCGGTCGGCCCAATCGGTTCGCGGCAAGACGTTTTAGCGGCGTTCCTCACGGAAAAAGGGGTATTCCTTCGCGCAGGTTGCTTCTTTGGAACCGTGGAAGAGTTCAAGGGTAAGCTGCAGGACGAACACGGGGACAACGCGCACGCGGTCGAATACCGCGCCGCCTTGGTGCTGATCGAAGCACATTACACCGCATGGCCCGTAACTATGACCGAAGGGGAATAATTATGGAAAACTTTGAACAGTCAATGACCGCGGGCAATGTCAAAGCCGCAATGAAGGAAGTCGGCGCCGTGAGTGCTGACCTGTGGCAAGTCACGCCGGACAAATTGCGAGTGCTGGAAGGCTTCAATGCCCGCGTGAAGAATGACACTTACACCGGCCGCGTGCGCTGGATTGCTGACAGCATCAAGGTCAACGGCTATTACAAGGATAAGCCCCTTTCCGGCTTCGTGGCCCGTGAAGGCGACGATAACGTCATTTATGTGACCGGCGGACACCGGCGGCATGAAGCGGTTTTGCTGGCTATCAGTGAGGGCGTGGAAGTGCCCGCCGTGCCGGTTATCGTGAGCCCCAAAGGCACCAGCATGGAAGACTTAACGGTCGCCCTTGTGGTGGGCAATGACGGGGAGCCCTTGAGCCTGTACGAAGCCGCGGTCGTGTGCAAGCGCCTGGCGACCTTCGGCTGGTCTTCCCAAGAGATTGCCCGGCGCCTGGGGTACGCATCCACGCAATACGTCGACGGACTGCTGGCGCTGGCCGGGGCACCCCTGGCAATTCGCAAAATGGTAATGGAAAACGTCATTGCGGCCACGACAGCCATTGAAGCCATAAAGAAGCACGGGGACAAGGCGGTCGACGTGCTGCTGGCCGCGCTGGTCAAGTCCGGCGGCGGGCGTGTCACGACCAAGCACATGCCGCAAGCTGAATTCAAAAAGGCCGTGCGCAAGCTGGCCGAACCAATGCACACGGCATTGACCAAGGTGCAGGCCGACCCCGGCTTCGCCAGCCTATCGGAAGAGGTCCGGGGTATCCTGGCGGAACTGCTGGGAAGCATCAAGCAATAGCCAAAATTAAATTTTCAATTGCCCGCCGCGTGCGGGCTTTTTCTTGTTGACATAGATAAATTATTTATCTATAATTGAGCCATCAACTACCCGGAGCCCTTCAAATGACACTCGCAACCTTCACCCCTGGCAAGACCTACACCACCCGGAGCATTTGCGACCACGACTGCATCATCCGTGTGACCGTGGCAAAGCGTACCGCCAAGACCATCACCACCGACGCGGGCAAGGTGTTGCGTGTGGGTGAATATGACGGCGCCGAATTTGTGAAGCCCTGGGGCTCCTACAGCATGGCCCCGATTGTGCGGGCATCCTAACCACCGCCCCGCAAGGGGCTTTTTATTTTGGGCGACCGCTTGCATTAGATAAATAATTTATCTATAATTGAGCCATCAACAACGCAACGGAGCCCCGAAAATGTCCAACATCATCGCCCAAACCATCCTTGCCCAACTTGGCGGCAATCGCTTCCTTGCCATGACCGGCGCAAAGGATTTGGTCAATACCGGCAAGGGCCTTCAATTCGCTATCGGCCGCGGCGCCAGCAACAAGGCCAACAAAGTGGTCGTGACCCTGACCGACGCGGACCTGTACGACGTGCGCTTCCTGACCATTCGCGGCGTCAATATGACCGAACGCGGCACCGTGGAAGGCGTGCATGCTGACCGCCTGGCCGCCGTCTTCACCGAACAAACCGGATTTGATACCCACATGTGAGGACAAGGCCGCCGGGAGCCCCTACGGGGGCCGCCCGGCTTACTTGAAGGACATTGGGGGCGTGCTATCGGGCGGTAAGTAGTCACCGACCCGATTTAGAAAGCTGACGCTTTGGCAATCCACTTCCCGCATGTGTGAGCGCACGATATCGACCGCCAGCGTGCGAAGCGTGTCGACGTCTTCGTGGTGGCAATAGAACGCATAAAGGCCCGTGCCGTTCGTCTTGTCCTGGGGGAGCGTGTGCGGGTCGATATCACCCAAGGTCAACACCGGGTAGCGCATGACCGCCATTGCCCACGCCGAAGCCGCGAAAGTCTCCCGGTCGACGTCATGAAGCCGGAAGCGGGCTTGCACCAATTGAACTTTTGCGGCACGCCGGGCCGCCGTAGTAGGGTCAACGGGGCCGCCGTTCGCATCTTTTATGCAACTGGCACACGTCCCCGACTGGGTATAGCGGTAGGAATCGTGCCCATTGCGGCAAATTTTCCCGGTGTAGTAGGTTTTAAGGCCCTTTGCGCGGGCTTCCGGCCTGGTTATGATATCCATCGTTTACGCTCCTATGATGCGTTGAAGTGTAACCGACCCCTTGCGATTCCGCAATACCTACCGGCTAAAATTATGATCTTTTACCCCAAAACCGCACCCCGACACACGTTTTCGTCTACTGCCGCTACTTTTGCTATACATACATTAAGGTATGGTGCATATACTTAGTTATGCAGGGCTACCGTATACAGTAATTTTATATTTAAGGGGTATAGGGGTAAAGAGAGTGTAGACCGTTGATTTAATTGAATAAATTTTACCCACCCCGTAATTTTTGGGGCTGGGGTAACAGGGTAAGGGGTCCGGCAAATATGGGCGCCGTTCGTTGTGGTTGCTACATGTGGCCGCCTGGGGCTAGAATTAGGGCACTATGAGCCTGACACCCAAACAACGCCGATTTGTGAACGAGTATTGCGTCGATGAAAACGCAACGCAGGCGGCTATTCGCGCCGGATATTCCGAAAATGGCGCCGGGCAAACGGCCCATAACTTACTGAAAATCACTGAAATTAAGGATGCGATACGCGACCGGATGGAAGAGGTAGCCGTCGCGGCCAGCATTACGCCGGAGTGGGTCGTCAACCAATGGGCCAAAATCGCATTAGCCGACCCTAATGCCCTGGTGCAAGTCCGCCGCCTAAATTGCCGCCATTGCCATGGCTTCGACCATCAATACCAATGGACGGAAGGCGAATATGCGCGGGCGGTCGACAAGGCTGTGGAATCCGAAAAGCCAGCCCCCGACGGCATGGGCGGCTTTGGGTTTGACCCGAACGGAGCGCCAAACCCGAAATGCCCGGAGTGTGGCGGCCTGGGGGTTGAAGACGTGCATATTGCGGACACCCGGAAAATCAAGGGCTCCGCAAAGGTGCTTTATGCTGGCGCCGAACGGACCCGCAACGGAATCAAAATAACCATGCGGGACAAAGACGCCGCCGTGTCAAATCTGGCCCGTTACTTGGGCATGATGGTCGACCGCAAGGAAATCAGCGGCCCCGGCGGCGGCCCGGTTGCCCTGGCGCACCTATCCGCGGACGATTTGAGCGACGACCAACTTGCCGCCATTCTCAAGGCCGACGATGCTACCGACGAAGCGTGAAGCCGCGGCGGAACTGCTACGGCGCCGGGAAGCGCGGCGCAACCTGGCCGCCTATATCAACTTTACGAACCGAAAATATAAACAAAGTGGCTTTAGTGCCGCCGTGTGCGCGGCGCTCGACATGTTCATTGATGACATGATTGCAGGCAAGCGGCCCATTCTGGTGCTGCAGGCCCCGCCCCAGCACGGCAAGTCTGAAATTGTTAGCCGCAAGCTCCCCGCGTTTCTGCTGGGACGCTTCCCGGACTGGCGGGTCGGTGCGGCCAGCTATTCGGACGAACTAGCCGGAGCCATGGCCCAAGACGTGCGGCGCAACCTGGCGTCGGACGAACATAAACGGCTATTCCCCGTGACCGCCGAACGGCGCCGCTATGACGTCAACCGCACTGGGGAATTTACGGCGCCCGGCGGCGCTGGCGGATACCTGGGCGTCGGCGTTGGTGCTGGCCTCACGGGGCGCCCGGTTGATATCGGCATCATTGACGACCCGGTAAAGAACGAAAAAGAAGCCTTGAGCCCCACCACGAAGGAAGGGCATTGGAACTGGTATCAAACCGTTTTCACGACCCGGCTTTCGGAGAACTCCGGGCAAATCATCATGGCGACAAGCTGGGCGGAAGACGATTTGCCCGCCCGCATTTGCAACCACTTCAAGGGCGACCCGCGGCTTACCGTGTTGCGCTTCCCGGCAATCAACTTGCCCGGAGAGGTCGGCTATAACCCGAACTTGCCGCCCGGTCCCCTGGTCCCCGAACTCAAGAGCCTGGCCTTTCTGCATGAGGTCAAGGGGCTATTCTCGGAATACTGGTGGGCGGCCATGTACCAACAATGCCCGCGGCCGCTGGGTGGCAACGTGTTCAAGGAATCAGGCTTGCGCTATTACTTACCCAAGGACTTGCCCGCCAAATTCGACAAGGTGCTGGCCTCTTGGGATTGCACATTCAAGGACACGGACGGCACCGACTTTGTCGTGGGCCAGGTGTGGGGCAAAGCTGGCGCCAATGCCTATTTGCTGGCGCAAGTCCGCGCCCGCATGTCATTCACCAAGACCGTGAAGGAAGTCGTCGCCTTGCGTGCCGCCTGGCCGCGCACCAAAGAAGTTTTGATTGAAGACAAGGCGAACGGTCCGGCGGTAATTGATACCCTGAAAGCCAGCGTGCCGGGTATCATTCCGATTGAACCGGACGGCTCCAAGCTGGCGCGGGCGCACGCCGTTACCAGTTATTGGGAAGCGGGCAACGTGTGGCTTCCGAATCCTGACTTGTTCCCATGGGTCAAAGATTTGGTCGGGGAGTTGACCGGCTTCCCGGCGGCGGCCAATGATGACCAAGTGGACGCCCTTACCCAAGCATTGCGCCGCTTGTATCCGTTGTTTAACAAGCTCAAGATTACGCAAGAAGCGATAAACAAGGCCATGGGTAGATAATGCCCGCGGCGTTACAATGACCAACAATTTACCCGGAGCGTCGACCATGCCCGAAGCAAAACCAAGGATTCGCCGCAACGAACCCAAAGCCCCGCCAGCCCCCAAGGGCTCCGGCCTACGTCGGGCAGCAACCAAAGCCAAGAGCATTGCGGCCGACGGCGCCCTCAAGCCCTACGCCTACCCAATCAAGCCGCCCACCCTGGCGCCTGGCGTTGTCCCGGCCGGAGTGGTGGCGCCGGTCATGGCAACGGACGCGAACCCCTACAGCTTCGCGCAAGACGTGTACCCCGGCGGCGGCTTCCCTGGCTTTTCGTACCTTTCGCAGCTTGCGACCCGTGCGGAATATCGGGCGTTCGCTTCCACCATGTCGACCGAACTTACCCGCGAATGGCTGGAATTCACCAGCAAGCAAGACGACGACAGCGATACCGCGGACAAAATTAAAGCGATTGAAGACGAATTCAAGCGCCTGAATGTGCGCGGGGTGCTACAGCGTGCGGCGGAAAATGATTGCTACTTTGGCCGGGCTCAAATCTTCATTGAGATTGACGGCGCCGACCGCGGCACCCCGCTAATTTTGGACCCGCGCACGGTCAAGCAAGGAAGCCTAACGCGGGTCGTCCCTGTGGAAGCCATTTGGACCACGCCCGCCGGTTACAACGCCTTGGACCCAGCGGCCCCGGATTTTTACAAGCCGTCCAAATGGTTCATGCTGGGGCAAGAGGTCCATGCTTCCCGCTTGATGACGGTCGTAACCCGTCCACTCCCGGACATTCTCAAGCCCGCTTTTAACTTCGCTGGCATGTCCCTTTCCCAGCTTGCGGAACCCTACGTCGACAACTGGCTCCGCACCCGTCAAAGCGTTGCGGACCTTATCAACAATTTCAGCATTACGGTACTTGCCACGGCAATGGACCAAGTGCTGCAGGGTGACGATGACGGCACGGACCTTTTCGCACGGGCTGACCTTTTCACGGCCACGCGGAGCAATCGCGGCTTGATGCTGCTGGACAAAGAGCGGGAAGAGTTGGTGCAGGTCAACACCCCGTTGTCGGGGCTTCACGAATTGCAGGCGCAAAGCCAAGAACACATGTGCAGCGTGTCACGCATGCCCGCCATTGTCTTGACGGGTATCAGCCCCAGCGGCTTGAACGCTTCCAGCGACGGGGAAATTCGGATTTTTTACGATTGGGTCGCGGCGCAACAGGAAGCCTTTTGGCGCGAACCGCTGGAAGTAATTTTGAAGGTCGTGCAGCTTTCGCTATTCGGGGAAATCGACCCGGATATCGGCTTTACCTTCGTGCCCCTGTACCAAATGACGCCCAAGGAAGAAAGCGAAATCAGGGCGGCCGATGGCGTCACGGATTGCGCCTATGTGGCCGCCGGTATCATTGACCCCAGCGAAGTGCGGGACCGCCTGGCGAAAGACCCGAACAGCGGTTATCAGGGATTGGACACCGACGCCGTTATCGTGCCCCCCACGGAGCCTACGGGCGAAACGGACCCGGCGGCGGCTGGCGACAAGAGCGTAAGCGAAGCGCAACATAAAGCCATGGAAGCCGCGGCGCATGGTCATAGCACCTTGGGGATTCCAGCCAAAGTCGGTAAAGAATATGTCGCCAAAGACGCCTAAAACATTACGGGCAATCCATGCGAACCGCGGGGTCGAAGCGAAATACAGCAAAGCCCTGCAGCGCATGATTGCCGAAATGCACGGGTCGGTCGAATACTGGCTTACGGCCGCCTATCGCAAAGACCCGCCCCGCATGCTGGCGCTGGTCGAACAAGCGCAAGACGCGGCACCCAGCGCCAAAATGAAAAAGGTATTGGACGAACTGGCCCGGCGCTGGATTGCCCGCTTTGACGAATGGGCGCCCAAGATTGCCGACGCCTATTTGCAAGGCATGTTCAAGACTACCGACAGCGCAATGCGCCAGGCGCTCAAGGAAGCGGGGTGGACAGTTGAATTCAAGATGACGCCCGCCGTGCGCGACGCCTTCAATGCGTCACTTGAAGAAAACGTCGGCCTTATCCGGTCCATTCCTGAAAAATATTTGCAACAGGTAGAGGGTAGCGTTATGCGCTCCTACAGCGCCGGGCGCGACCTTGAATCCATGGTGAAGGAATTAAAACAACTTTACCCGGCGGCCAGTCACCGGGCGGAATTGATAGCGCGGGACCAATCGAACAAGGCGAACGCCGTCGTCAACCGTGCGCGGCAAATGGAACTTGGAATTACGGAAGCCGTTTGGATGCACAGCCACGCGGGGAAGAATCCACGCCCTGACCATGTGGCCGCAAATGGAAAACGGTATAACATCGCGGAAGGCTGTAAAATTTCCGGCGAATTTATCCAGCCAGGCGAAGAAATAAATTGCCGCTGCACTAGCCGGGCAATATTGCCAATATAGGGGGCAATCATGTATCCATCAAATCAACCGGGGAACCGGAACAATCGGACCAAGGTCGACAGTGAATTGGGGTCGTTCTATTCGGGCACGCAATTCCGCACGTTCAAGGAAATCACCCTTGCCGCCGGGGCTTCGCTGAATGTCAAAATGGTGCGCCCGCTGGATATCATCATTCGCGGTTTTCAAATGCACGTAAGCGCCGGGGAAATGCGTTGCGAGATTTACCGCGGCGCCACGCCTGGGGGAACTTGGAACGGCACCCTTCCAGTTATTGGAAAATGCGAATTTACCGACAATCCGCTTCCGCTTTATGTCCCGCAATGTTCATTGACGTCGGGCGGCACCTTTAGCGGCGGCACGCTTTATGATTTGATGCACGTTAAGACGGCCGGGGCAACGGGCCAGGCTTCCACAATTGGCGACGAAATGGAAAGCCAGCTTGGAGCCCCAGCCAATAGCACGGGCATTTATAAATTCATGAACCCCGGAAATTCTGACGCCGTCGGCATCTTTGCCATGTGGTGGGAAGAATTGCCTACAAAGTAGATTTGATGCCATAATCTGACTATGCCTATCTTGAGATTAGCTTTTGACCGCACAGCACGCCGGATTGACGCCGACGGGCGTTTGCACGTCGACCGCTCCCATATCTCCAAGGCCACGGTCAACCCCTATTACGGCAAAGAGATTCCGGGCTTTGATGCCCTGGGCCTGCAGCCTGATACGGTTTACCGCTTGCTTCGTGACCCTGTGGAACTTGAGCGCGGGGCCCCGACCTTCGCCCGCCTTCCCATTCTCTCCGAACACGTCCCCGTTACCGTGGATGCGCCCCGCCCCGATTTGGTCGTCGGCGCTATCGGTTCCGAAATAACTTTTTCCGCCCCCTATCTTGACGCTGATTTGTGCGTATGGGACGCGACCGCAATTGCTGGCATTGAAACGGACAAGGTAAGGGAACTTTCTTGCGCTTATCGTTACGTGCCAGTCATGGAGCCCGGCGAATTTGAAGGCCAGGCATACGACGGTCGCATGACGGAAATTCAAGGAAATCACCTAGCGTTAGTTGAGGTCGGCCGCGCTGGGTCTGATGTAGTGGTGGCCGACCGTAACCCTTTCACTTTCAAGGAATCCGCCATGAAGATGACCAAACTGGGCAAGGCCCTTTTTGCGGCATTGTGCGCGGCCTCTCCGGTACTGGCAGCGGATTCCGCTTTGCCTGCACTGGTTGGCCCGGCAACCCGCAAGAATTTCAAGAAGGAAGACGTTAAGGCCAAATTGCTGGCCCTCGACGCCGAACTCGACCCGCAACAACTCGACAACGTAATCGACGCGCTGCTGGACGTGGAACAGGAACCCAAGGCCGTTGAAACGCCGATGGCCGCCGCCGATGAATCCCCCGCCGACAAGCTCCGCAAGTTGCTGGCCGGTAAGGTGGACGAATCGGTAATCAATGAGGCTTGCAATCTGCTGGCCGCACCGGCTCAAGACGCCGAAAAAATGATTAAGGACGGCGAAAAGCCGGTCGACGTCAAAGCGGCAATGGATGGTTTGCGCAAAGACTTGCGCGAAGCCGAAGAGGCCCGCCGTGATGTTCGCGCAATCGTTGGCGACGTCATGGGCATGGATTCAGCGGCCGAAGTCTACGGCTTCACCCTGGACCACATGAAGGTCGACCGCAAGGATGTGGAAGGCGCCCCGGCCCTTCGCGCACTCTTCAAGGTTGCCGCTTCAAAGTCTGCAACCCCGACCCCGCGCATCGCTCAAGATGCTGGCGGCCTGGATAAGCAGTTTCCGGGCGCCGCCCGTTTCCGTAACGCTTAAAAGGAGTCACCACCATGAGCGGCTTTCAAAAAACGGTCAACCTGACTCCCGCCCCCGCGGTAGCTGGTGACTTTGCATCATCCAATCCACGGGCGACCGTGCTGGCTGGCCCTGGCGGCTTTGTTGCGGGGGCGCTTGGCGTCACCGTTGGCAAATTTGCTTGGGTCGATGACGACGGCGTTACTGTCCAAAGTTTCGGCACCGCCACAAAGGCTCCGAACGGCTTTGTTCACCGCGAACAGCAAGCCTTGATTCAAACCTATTTGGCTGAATCGGGCATGAACATTCCGCACGGCTTCCCGGTCACTCTGCACAATCAGGGCGATTTTTGGGCGGTCAATAAAGGCCCGAACGCTTGCGCCGTTGGCGACGCCGTTTATGCGGACTACAGCAACGGGGACGTCTACACCGTTTCGGCACCGACCGGCGCTTCGGCAACCGGCGCAATGGGCGCAACCTTCACCGCTTCGGGCTCCGGCACGAATCTGACGGTTTCCGCGGTTACTGGCGTGCTGACCGTTGGCGAGACTTTGAGCGGCACCGGCATTCCGGCCGGTACGACCATCGTTTCGCAAACCAGCGGCACGACCGGCGGCGCTGGCGTCTATGTCACCAGTGCGGCGACCACAATCTCCGCGGCAACCGGCACCAGCTTCGGCAACACCCTGGTCGTGTCCGCTGTGGCTTCCGGTTCGCTGAAAGTTGGCGACCCTGTGAGCGGCACCGGCATTCCTTCGGGCGCCGTTATCGCTTCGCAAGTGAGCGGCACGGCTGGCGGCGTGGGTACTTACAGGCTGGACCAAAGCGCCACGGCTTACGCCGCGTCGACCACTGTCACCGTTACCGCGGGCGTTGCTGCTACTGGCTGGAAAGCTCAGTCGGTTGCGGCCGTTGGTGAACTCGTCAAAATCTCTACCTGGGGTTAAACCATGAATCCAATCCTTCAAGCACTGATGGAACGCGCCGGGGTCCATTTCATGGGCCAGCCCGGCGTCGACTTCCAAGCCCCTGGCGCCTCGTTGCGCCTGGCACACGATGGCTTTGCGTGCGACGCACAGCCCGCCCTTATCACCACCAGCAATGCCGGTATTCCGGCCTTCCTGACTACCTTCATCGACCCGAAACTGATTGAAATTTTGGTTTCCCCGATGAAGGCGGCCGAAGTTGTCGGCGGCGAAGTCAAAAAGGGCGATTGGACTACTGAAACGGCAATGTTCCCGGTTGTGGAATCCACGGGCGAAACTTCGTCATATGGTGACTACTCCGAAAACGGCGTCGCTGGCGTCAATTCCAACTTCCCGCAACGCCAAAGCTATCACTATCAAGTGATGACGCAATGGGGTGAACGGGAACTTGAACGCGCCGGGCTGGCCCGCATTGATTGGGCAAACCGCATGAACATTGCGTCGATTCTGACCCTGAACAAGTTTCAGAATAAGACGTATTTCTTCGGCGTGTCCGGCCTGCAAAACTATGGTCTGCTGAACGACCCGAACCTGTCCGCTGCCATCGTGCCCACCACGAAGACCGCGGGCGGCACGGGCTGGGCGAATGCCACGGCGCAAGAAATCAATTCGGACGTGCAAAAGCTCTACAAGCAATTGCAAACCCAAGCGGGCGGCCTGGTTGAACTTGATACCAAAATGACCTTGGCAATGTCCCCCATTTCGGAAGTCTATTTGACCAAGACGACCGACTTCAATGTCAACGTGCAGGACATTCTGAAAAAGAATTTCCCCAATTTGACAGTGAAGACCGCGCCGGAGTACACCACGGCGTCCGGGGAACTGGTGCAACTGATCGTGGACGAAGTGGAAGGCCAGCGCACGGCCGACACCGCTTTTACCGAAAAGCTCCGCGCCCACCCAATCGTCGTGCAGTCTTCCAGCTTCAAGCAAAAGAAGTCGCAAGGCACCTGGGGCACCGTGATTTTCCGCCCCGCCTTCATTGCCCAAATGTTGGGCGTGTAAGGAATCAGTAAGTAAGCAATCCGGGGGCTTCGGCCCCTGGGTTTTAATCGCAAACTAGGAGAGTTTGAAAATGGCAAAAATCGTCGTAGTGGGTTGCAAATTGCCCCACGGTATCATCATTCAGCACCCCATGGACCCGACCAAAAAGGTCGAATTGGCGGGCAAAAACAAAGCCCTGATTGTGGGCGCGGACTACGCCACAACCGAAGTCGACGGGGACTTTTGGGAACAATGGGCCGCAGTCAATAAAGAATTTTCGGCCGTCAAATCGGGCGCCATTTTTGTCGCCAAAAGTCTGACGGACGCCGCCGCAATTGCTGGCGAATTCAAGGACCGCAAAACAGGCTTTGAGCCCATGCGTACCGACGGCAAAGACGAACGCGCAAGCGGCGTGAAGCCAGCCGACAAGGACTAAGACCATGACCGCCGTAGTATTCGACCCGGTAGCCTTCAAAGCCCGCTATCCCGAATTTGCGGCGGTTGCCAATGCGACCTTGGGGGCCTACTTCACGGAAGCGGGCCTTTACTTGTCCAATGCGAACAATTCGCCCGTGCGGAACCTGACCCGCCGGGCCATCCTTTTGAACATGCTGACCGCCCACGTCGCCTATATCGGCGGCGCTTTGAGCGCGGACGGCATGCCGCGGCCCGTGGGGCGCCTATCGCAAGCCGGTGAAGGTAGCGTGTCCGCCGCCTTTGAAGGTGCGCCCCCTGGCTCCGCGCAATGGTTCCAGCAATCACAGTACGGCGCCGCATTCTGGCAAGCGACTTCCAGCTTGCGCGGCTTCCGCTACGTTTCCCGGCCTACGGCGTATTGATATGGCCGACCACACTCTCAGCGGTTCCGATGGGGTCATGAAGGCCCTGGAAGCAATCGCCCAACGCATGGGCGGGGGAGAGGTTGCGGTCGGCTTCATGGAAGGCGCCACTTACCCGGACGGCACGCCCGTCGCCGCTGTGGCCTATTGGAATGAGTTTGGAAGCGTGGGGCAACCGGCCCGGCCGTTCTTTCGCCAAATGATTGCCGCGGAGTCTCCCACCTGGCCGGGCAAAATGGCGAAGCTGGCAAAGGGCACGAATTACGACGGCCCCCGCGTGCTGGCGCTGATGGGTGAAGATATCAAAGGTGCATTGCAACAAAGCATAAATGACTTCACGACGCCCGCGCTGGCCGAAAGCACGATTGAAGCCAAAGGCTTTGCCAAACCGCTGATTGACACGTCGCACATGCTCAATTCAATTGCCATTGAGGTATCAGAATAATGGACTTGCGCGGACTCGCTAACGGTGTGACCAGCACCATAAATCCGAATGAAACCGTTACCGTTTTGCGGTCGACGGGTTACACCATTGGCGCCGGAGCCAAACAAGTTCCAGCGTTTGCCGCCCCCGTGACCGGCCCCGCGCAAGTGCAAGCCCTGGACGCGAACGATATCAAGCAACTGGACGGCCTGAATATTCAAGGTACCATCCGGGCAATCTATTTGCGCGGCACCCTGGCGGGCGTCGTGCGGCCGAATCAAACCGGCGGCGATATCGTCAAGCGCAAGAATGAAACGGAATCATGGCTTGTCGTCAAGGTGCTTGAAAGCTGGCCCGATTGGACTAAGGCGGCAATATGCCTTCAAGGTGCGTAATATGACCGGCAAAATTTATTTGATTCGTAATCTGGTCAATGGCAAAGGTTACGTCGGACAAACGGCTATTGGGATTGATAAGAGGTTTGCGAAGCATTCCGAAAACGCCCGTTCCGGCATTGACCTTGCGTTATATCGAGCTATGCGAAAGCATGGAATTGAAAATTTCAACGTCATTGAAGTCGCAACATGCGGTCGGGAATTGCTGGACGATTTGGAAAAGCATTACGTTAAATTTTATGGAACATCGTCAACCAATGGTCACGGGTATAACATGACAGACGGTGGCGATTCTGCGCGTCGCGCAAAAGGTTCGCGCAACTCCGAAGAGAGCAAAACCAAAAATTCAGCGGCGCATAAAGGTATGAAGCGCCTCCCGCGTTCGGAAGACTATCGCGCCAAACAGTCCGCCGCACAATCTGGCAAAAAACTTTCTGACGATACGAAAATCAAAATTTCGGCCAAACTAAAAGGGCAGAAAAAGCCCCCGCGTTCGGAAGAACATAAAGCCAACATGGCGGCCGCGAAAAAGGGTCAAGGTAAAGACAAACCGTGGTCGGAAGCCCGCCGATTAGCACATAAAGGGGCCGCATGATGTACACCGCCAGCATTTCGGTCGAGCAAGTCATTGATGCCCTGGTGGCATTCCTTGCACCTTTCATGCCTGGGGCGCAAATCGTCCGCGCACAGGTCAACCGGGTGGCCTTGCCGTCAAATCCTTGCGCTGTGCTTACGGAACTTTTGCAAGTTGATTTGAGCGTACCGGCCACGGAATACCAGCCGCCGGTCGCCCCGGCGCCAGCCATTGGGACCGCCACAATCTACGGCCCGTCGCGCATCGACGTGCAAATTGACTTTTACGGGGCGCAAGCTGGTGAGTTTTGCAAGACCGTAAAAACCGCGTTCCGGTCGCATTGGGGGTTTGCCCATTTCCCCGCGAACATTAAGCCGCTGTACACGTCCGACGGCGTTCAATCGCCCCTCTTAACCGGGGAACAGCAATATGAAAGCCGATGGACGCTTACGGCATCAATGCAATACAATCCAACTGTTACGGTTCCGCAGGAATTTGCCGAACAGGCTTATCCAGCTTTGGTTATTCCGGCGGACGTGTGATTATGCGGATTACCACTTATTTCATGAGGTGAACAAATGACTATCCCGGCAAGCGACATTGTTGTTGTCAATCCCGGCGTCGTTGGTTCCGGCGGTAATCCGCTGGCCCTAAACGGCGTCATTCTCTCCAAAAATACTTTGCTCCCGACCGGGGCTGTGCGTTCATTCGCCAGTGCTGACGCCGTGAGTGCGTTTTTTGGCCCGTCTTCCACGGAATACGCCCTTGCCCAAACTTACTTTTTGGGCTTTGACAATTCCACGATCAAACCGGGCACGCTGTATTTCGCCCCGTTTGTGGAAGCCGACCGCGGCGCCTGGTTGCAATCCGGCTCCCTGTCCGGCATGACCCTGGCGCAACTGCAAGCCCTTTCCGGCGTGCTGACTGTGACCGTCGACGGCACGGCCTTTACGTCTTCAAGCATCAACCTCGCAACGGCAACCAGTTTCAGCAATGCGGCGACGATGATTGCCGCGGCCTTCACTGGCACCGGCAAACCGACTTGCGCCTGGAATGCGGTCAACAGTACCTTCACGCTAAATAGCGTCACGACCGGCGCATCCTCGACAATCGGCTATGCAACCGGCACCCTGTCCGCGGGCCTCAAGCTGACCAGCGCGACCGGCGCCATCCTGTCCCAAGGTGACATTGCGGACACCCCGGCCACGGCCATGGATGCGGTCAAGGCGGCGACTCAGAATTGGGTCGACTTCATGACGATTTGGGAACCCTTGCTTGCCGACAAAGAACTCTTTGCCGAATGGGCGAACGCGCAAAATCAGCGTTACATGTACGTTTGCTGGGACACGGACGCGCAAGCAATCGTCAACGGTTCGACTACCTGTTTCGGTGCGGTTGCCAAGTCCCTGGGCTACGACGGCGTCGTGCCGGTTTACAACACTGTGACCCTGGCCGCGTTCATGCTGGGCACCGTGGCGTCGATTGACTTTAGCCGCCTGAATGGCCGCATCACTTCGGCTTTCAAATCGCAAAGCGGATTCGTGCCCACTGTGACCGACCAGCAAATCGCCGCCAATCTGCTGGCGAACGGCTACAGCTTTTACGGCTCCTATGCGACCGCAAACGATCAATTCAATTTCCTTTACAACGGCCAAATGTCCGGCAAGTGGAAATGGGTTGATACCTTTGTCGACCAAGTCTATTTGAACAGTCAATTCCAATTGGCCTTGCTTTCGCTGCTGACCAGCGTTAAGTCGATTCCTTACAACGAATCCGGCTATTCGCTGATTCGTGCGGCCATGATCGACCCAATTTCCGCCGGTATCAACTTTGGCAGCATTCGCACCGGCATTACCATGTCGGCATCGCAAAAAGCCCAAGTGAATCAGGCCGCCGGTTTGGACGTGTCGACCATCATTGAGCAACAAGGCTATTACCTGCAAATTCTCGACCCTGGTGCGCAAGTGCGCGGCAATCGCGGGACGCCGGTAATCAACTTTTGGTACACCGACGGCGGCGCGGTCCAAAAGATCAACGTCGCATCTATTGACATCATGTAAGGAACAATCATGGTTGATACCACAATCACCAGCGCGAACAGCGTTTTTACCATCGTGGTCGCGGGCTTGTTCCCGGCCCCGGTGCAGCTTCGCGGCTACGCCAGCGACAAGGCTTTCACCACGGAAGCTATTGACCTGGCCGAAGTCCAAATGGGCGTCGACGGCCGCATGACTGCCGGTTTCATTCCGAACCCGACGAAGCAAACCGTTACGCTGCAGGCTGATAGCCCCAGCAAGGACATTTTCACCGCACTGATTCAGGCAATGAAGACGGCGCGGGAAGTGTTCTACATTTCCGGTTCAATCGCGTTACCTTCGACCGGCGAATCTTTCACGCTGACCCGCGGCATTCTCACGAATGCAAAGCAAATCCCGGACGCGCAAAAAGTCTTGCAGCCCGTGGATTACGTCATTACCTGGGAAAGCGTGAACCGTTCGCTGCTGTAACAGGCGCACCAGTTAGCCCCCGGCAAGGCCAACAAAGCCGCTTTGCCCTCTCCCGAAGCACGCCGGGGGCACCTTAACACCACGGGAGAGGAATCACGATACGGAGAGGTATCACAATGGCACGCACGACAGCAAATTACACCATTCAAGACGAAGGCCGCGACCACGGTAAGGTTTTCGTTTTAACCGAACTACCCGCCAGCCGGGCGGAATCTTGGGCAATGCGGGCGCTCCTGGCCCTCATGTCAAGCGGCGTCGAAGTCCCGGAAGGGTTTGACCGCATGGGCATGGCTGGCATGGCGGAAGTCGGCATTCGCGCCCTGTCCGGCCTCAAATGGGAAGTCGCGGAGCCATTGCTTGCGGAAATGTGGTCTTGCGTGCAAATCATGCCGGACCCCAGCAAACCGCACATTGTCCGAAATCTGATTGAAGAGGACATTGAAGAAATTTCGACCCGCGTGAAGATTCGCGCCGAAGTGTGGAAATTGCACACGGGTTTTTTGAAGGCCGTCGCCCCCTCAATCTCCGAAGGCTCCCCGGCGGCGGCCCGCAAAAAGGGTTCGCGGAATACTTGAACCTTTCGGCCGTTATTGGCACGTTGCTTTCCAAACGCATGGCGACGCTGCACGAATTGGATACGGTTTATGGGGTGCAAGACGTCTACGATATGCTGGAAGTCATAACAGTAGATGACTACAATAACGCTTTGGCGAACCGGGAATAATCCACATGGCTACAATCATCGACAGCTTGCTTGTAAAACTTGGGCTAGATTCTTCGGAATTTAGCGCGGGGAAGAACAAGGTCGACAAGGGCCTCAAGGATACCGGCGCCGAAGCCGATAAAGCCGGGGCGAAGCTCAAAAAATCGGGCAAGGACGGCGCCGAAGGTTTCGAGAATGTAGCCAAGAGCGCGACCAAATTCCTGGCAATCATTGGCGGCACCATGGCCGTTAAGCGGTTCATTGAACAAACCGTCGAATCGTCCGCCGCCCTCGACCGTCTTTCGCAAAATCTAAGTGCCAACGTGGCGACCGTGTCCGCCTGGTCCAATGCGGCCGAACTTGCCGGGGGTTCCGCGTCCGGGCTCCAAGGCACCATGGATATGCTCAGTAAGTCACAAACGGAATTGCAGCTTACCGGGCAAAGCGGCCTTATTCCCTATTTCTCCGCGCTGGGCTTGAGCCTGGCGGACACTCAAGGGAAAGCCAAACCCGTCAACGACCTGCTGCTGGAACTGTCTGACCGTTTCAGCAAAATGGACCGCACCACGGCCAACAATATGGGCCGCATGATGGGCCTTGACCAAGGGACAATGCAACTTTTGCTAAAGGGGCGTTCCGAAGTTGAATTGATGATTAAGCGGCAAAAGGAATTTGGCGCCGTCACGAAGCAACAGGCCGAAGAATCTAGCCGCCTCAAATTGGCAATGACTGACAGCCGCCAAAGTTTTGAAGCCTTCGGGCGCGAACTTTTGTCGGCCGCAACCCCAGCCATTGAAAAGCTCTTTTCCATCATGGCCGATTTTGGCGCATGGATGCGGGAAAACAAGGAATTCGTCAACGCCTTCCTGACCATCATTGCGGTCGGCCTGGGTGCGATTGCCGCGGCAACCATCCCGATTAACCTGACTGTGGCCGCCGTCACCGGCCTGGCCGCGGCAATCGCATTGCTATATCAGGATTACCAGACATGGAAGCGCGGCGGGGAAAGTTTCATTGACTGGTCGAAATGGGAGCCCGGATTTAAAGCCGCTGGCGCCGGTATCCGCTGGCTCAAGGACTTGTTAAGCGACTTGGTTTATCGGGCGATTGCTGGCGCCGACGTCCTGTCCGCCGTGTGGAATCGTGATTGGGATAGGGTCAAATTTGCAGCGGGGGAATTCATGAACGGAACCGGCAAGACTTACGGCGAATCCCCGCCCCCTGCACCACCCGCCACGGCTCCCATGGCTTCGGCTGGGGGTAAGGGTGCGTCGAACCAAGAGCAAGCCGCCATGGCCTATTTTCAGGCCCAAGGCTGGTCGCGTGAGCAAGCGGCCGGACTGGCGGCCAATATCAAACGAGAATCGGCTTTTAACGCCGGGGCCGTGGGTGACAGCGGCAAGGCATACGGCATTGCACAATGGCACCCTGACCGGCAAGCCGAATTCCAAAAGAAGTTTGGCAAACCCATTCAAGGGTCGACGCTTGAAGAGCAAATGGCTTTCATGCACTACGAATTGACCCAAGGTAATGAGCGTGCCGCCGGGGCCAAATTGCGCGGAACAAGTAGCGCCGCCGAAGCCGCCGCCGCGGTATCTATGCACTACGAACGCCCGGCCGACAGCGCGGGCGAAGCGGCGAAGCGCGGACAAATGGCCCTTGCCATGCTTGGGGGCGTGCCTGGGGCCTCTCAGGCGGCCGCCGGGGCTGGTGCTGGTCAAGTTGCCCAAGGCAATCTTGCGGGCGCCCCTGGGGCCGGTAATCGAAGCGTTGAAACCCACATTGGAGAGGTCAAAGTTTATTCAGCGGCCACGGATGCGAACGGCATCGCCAAAGACATGGGCAAGTCGCTGGATTACCTTTTCACATCGCAAGCAAATTACGGGTTGAATTGATATGGCGCTTATCCCATTCCCTGACGTGCCCAAATTGCCAGGCGTACCGGCGTTGCCACGTTCGCCCAATTTCCCGCCGTCCCTACGTGCTGGCCTGGGATTGCTGCAGGGCATGCTATGGCGCATTTTCCAAGTGCAAACCCGCTGGGGAATTTTCGACAGCAAGGGCAAGCCCCTGGGCGACCCGGCCAAATTTTCGGGCCTCATTGGTAACGCTTTGGACGCGGCCGGGCTGGGTTCTACCTTATCGACCGGGGCCGTTGATTACTCCAAAGAAACCCGCGTAAGCGACTTCCCGCTTGAGCGTGGCAGCTTCGCCAGCTACAACAAGGTCGAAACGCCAGCGTCGCCCGTGGTTACGCTGTGCCTAACTGGCAGCGAAAAGAACCGCCGCACATTTTTGGAAGCCATCGACACCGCTTGCAAATCGACGGACCTTTACAGCGTGGTAACGCCGGAAGTGACTTACATCAATTACAGCGTCGAACGGTACAACTATCAGCGCCGGAGCAACAAGGGCGCGACCCTGCTGATTGTGGAAATCACCTTGAAAGAAATCCGCCAGGTTTCGGCCTCTTATTCCCAATCGAACAAGGGACAAGTCGACAAGCCAAAAGACGCCAGCGCAACGCCGCAAGCTGACAATGGTAAGGTGCAGGCGCAAACGCCGAACGCTTCCACGCTCAAGAGCCTGGCGGACAAAGTGCCCGCCCTAGCTGATAAGGCCGGGGCATACCTTCAAGGATTGGTGAACTGATGCAAAGCGTACCTTTACAGCCTATCCCGTCCCAATCGACCAAAGTTGTTTTGGGCGGCCAGAATTGCCAGCTTTTGATTAACCAAAAGCCGCAAGGGATTTTTGTCGACATGAATGCGGACGGCGTGGATATCGTCACCAGTGTTATTGCCCGCGACGCCGTTCCGCTGGTTTGCCGCGAATATACCGGCTTTGCCGGGAACTTGCTTTTTATTGACACCCAAGGCAGCGACGACCCGTCTTATGCCGGATTGGGCGACCGCTTTTCTTTGGTCTATTTGACGGCGGAAGAATATGCCCTCATTTAGCAACAAGAAACAATTGCGCTTTGTCATTACGCTAGGAACTGGCAAATTCGGTTCAAGCAACAATGACCAAATTACGCTGCAGGGCTTCCGCGCAATCGCTGATATCGACAAAGCTGGCGGCATGATGATGGGCACGCTACGCGCTAAAATTTTTGGCGTGAAGCAAGTCGACATGAACAGTGTTACGACGCTGCAATGGAAGCCCGGCACACTGATTCCCAACACCGTGGAAGTGTTCGCCATCGACGGGGCCGCGGAAACGCTGGTATTCGCCGGGAACATCGTCAACGCCTGGGCTGATTACCAAAGCATGCCGGACGTGTATTTGCACATTCAGGCGCAATCTGCATTTTTCAACGCTTTGAAGGCAATCCCGCCGCGGAGTTTCAAAGGCCGCGTCGACGTGGCTTCGGTCATGGCGCAAATTGCCCGCGACCTGGGCTACACCTTTGAAAATAACGGCGTCACCACGCAATTGACCGACGTTTATTTGCCCAATACCGGCATGGAACAGGCCAAAGACCTTGCGCGGGCCGCCGGGTGCGACCTGTATCTTGACGACAAGATTTTGGCAATCACGCCGCCGAATGTTCCGCGCAAAGTAATCATTCCGCTGATATCGCCAGCGTCCGGCCTGGTTGGTTATCCGACGTTTGACGGCGTGGGCGTCAATTTTCAAACCCTATTCAATCCGGCCGTAACCTTCGGCGGTTCCGTCAAATTGGAAACTGACGTGCAACAGGCGGCCGGGGAATGGGTTGTTACTTCGGTCGGCCATAGGCTGGAATCAGAAAAGCCGGGCGGCGCCTGGTTCTCTTCGATTCGTGGCAATTCGGTCGGTCTTGCCGTGGTGAGGTGAAATCATGGCGTACAAAGACCAAGATAAAAAGAAGGCCAATGCCAAAAAGCATAACGCCAAATATTACGCAAATCGGACGCCCGAACAAAAATTAGTCGATTTGGAACGTGCGCGGGCGTATGGGTTGAAAAATAAGGCCGCACAATCAGCATTAAAACGTAACTGGCGATTAAAAACTAAGTATGGAATTACCGTCGAAGAATATGATTTGATGCTCGAATCACAAAACAATTCATGCGCTATTTGCAAAACAACTAATCCGGGAAGCCCGGCGGGTTGGCATATCGACCATTGTCATGCAACCGGGAAGGTTCGCGGAATTTTGTGCACCTGCTGTAATGTAATGCTGGGCCTTGCCAAAGACAATGAATACACACTTTTTGAGGCAATGGCCTATTTGCTGACACATAGAGGGGCACCCAATGTCGGACGCTAACGGCATCCCAAGCGGGCAATTGAAGCCTTCCAGCACTTGGGGGGAATTCAACAATATCGCCTTTATGGTGCAGCAAGCATTGTCGAAGATGCAAACCGCGACCCTTGTCCGCGTGGAATCTTGCACGAACGCCGGGGCACTGTCCCCGGTAGGCTTTGTCGACGTCACGCCCCTGGTCAACCAATTGGACGGCCAGGGCAACCCGACGCCCCATGTGACCATTTACAATGTCCCATATTTGCGGCTGCAGGGCGGCGCCAATGGCATCATCATGGACCCGCAAAAAGGGGATATTGGCGTTTGCGTTTTCGCTTCCCGTGATATTTCCAAGATCAAGGCGACCAAGAAACAAGGCAATCCGGGCAGCTTCCGGCAATACAGCTTTTCCGACGGCATGTACCTGGGCGGCATGCTTAACGGCACCCCGACGCAATATGTCCAATTCAGCGCCGCGGGCATCAAGATTCATTCCCCGGTCGCCGTAGTGCTGGACGCTCCCGATATCCAATTGAACGCGGCCACCGTGGAAATTAACGGCACCACGTCGACCACGGTCACGACCCCAACATTCACGGTCAACGGCGCCACGGTCCTAAACGGCACCATTTCCCAAACTGGCGGGGGTGCGGCGCAATTCTCCGGCTCCATGGACGTGACGGGCGACGTGACAGCACAGGGCACAAGCGTTCATAATCATACCCATTCGGGCGTGCAGCCTGGCGGCGGCAACAGCGGACCCCCAACATGACGCAATACAACACACTTTTACTAGATCAATCCGCATGGGATTTGGTCATTGACAGCGCCGGAAATATCGCAATGGCGACGCCCCCTTACGCCCTGGCGCAAGACGTTGCCAGCGCCGTGCGCTTGTTCCTGGGTGAATTGTGGTATGCGACGACCAAGGGCATTCCGTATTTTGAGGACGTTCTAGGTCACTTGCCGCCCGCGTCCCTGCTGACCGGCTATATTGAAAAGGCGGCCTTGACGGTCCCCGGCGTCGTGACTGCTCAATGTATAATTTCGGCATTCGACGCCCGCGAAATTACCGGACAAATTCAGTTTATTGACGAAACAGGAACCGCCAACGGCGTGACCTTCTAAGGGGCAATGATGGCATCCAGCGCAGTACCAAAAATTCAATTTACGGCCGCTGGTTTGGTCATTCCGGCGGAAACTGACGTATTGGCGGGCGTGCAGGCCGACATGAATGCGGCATTCGGTGGCGGGCTGAATCCGGCGCTTGAGACTCCGCAAGGGCAACTTGCTTCAAGCCAGGCCGCCGTTATTGCTGACAAAAATAACGAAATCGCAACTTTCGTAAATCAAGTCGACCCCCAATATTCCGCCGACCGTTTTCAGGACGCAATCGGGCGTATTTACTTTCTGACCCGCAAGCCAGCCACGCCGACCGCCGTGACGGCCACGCTTACCGGCCTGGCGGGCACGGTCATTCCCGCGGGAACTTTGGCCCAAGACACCAGCGGGAACACTTACGCCGCTTCCGGCGCCGCAACAATTGGCCCCACTGGCTCCATCGACGCCGAATTCCAAAATATTGAAAATGGCCCCATTCCATGCGCGGCCGGAACCTTGACCCAAGTTTATCAAGCCGTGCCGGGCTGGGACGCAATCACGAACGCGGCCGACGGCACCATGGGCCAGGACGTTGAAAGCCGGGCCGACTTTGAATACCGCCGGAAGAATTCGGTCGCATTGAACGGCAAGGGGACACCGACCGCCATTTACGCGGAAGTGTTCGTCTTAACTGACGTGCTCGACGTTTATGTCAAGGACAACCCCAGCGGCGACACGGTCCTGACGGGAAGCACCAATTATCCTTTGCTTCCGCATTCGGTCTATGTGGCCGTCGTGGGCGGCACCGACGCGGACATTGCCGCCGCAATCTGGCGCAAAAAAGACGTGGGATGTGATTACAACGGCAACACGTCCGTCGTGGTGACTGACGACAGCGGGTACAACTACCCACAACCGACCTATACCGTGAAATTTGAGCGCCCCGCGGCCCTTCCCGTCAAGTTTGCCGTGCAATTGGTCAATGACGTAAGTTTGCCGTCCAACATCGCGCAACTTGTTCAAGATGCCATCATTGCGCGGTTTAACGGGGCCGACGGCACCACGCGGGAGCGCATGGGGTCTTTGATACTTGCCAGCCGATACTATGGCGCCGTCGTGAGCGTGGCCCCTAACGTGTCCCTTATCAGCGTTTTGATTGGCACCAGCACGCCAACATTGAGCCAGGTTGCCGTCGGCATTGACCAAAAGCCGACCTTGAGTGTTGCTGATATTTCCGTTACGCTGGTTTGACCATGATTAACGTCGAAGAAACCATAATCAGCCAATACGGCAACAGCGCCACAATCACGCAATTGGTTCGCAATATGGACCAATATATTGACCCGCGGGCGGACTTCGACACGTTTTACAATTTTGTTTGGAATGTGGAAACCGCGCAAGGTTTCGGCCTGGACATTTGGGGTCGCATCGTCAACATTGTGCGAACCCTACTCATTCCGCCGCCAATCTTAAACTTCGGTTTCAATGAGGCCGGGTCGCAAGCAAAGCCGTTTAACGAAGCGCCATTTTACGATGGCGTTCCGCCAGCATCCGAAACTTACTTTTTGTCCGACGACGCCTATCGCAAGTTAATTTTGGTTAAGGCGCTGGCGAATATTTCAGCCACGAATGCACCGACCCTAAATCAACTTTTGCAAAATTTGTTTGGCGACCGCGGCCGTTGCTATGTCAATGACATGGGCGGCATGGCGTTACGCTACACCTTTGAATTTGACCTTACGACCTACGAATTTGCTATTATTACGCAATCGGGAGCCTTGCCGCGTCCGGCTGGGGTTGCGTCGTCAATGTTCAACAGCGCATTGCCTCTTTTTGGATTCTCGGAAGCTGGCCCGTCGGCCGCACCATTTGGGCAAGGCGTTTTTATTCCACAAGGGGCAATCAATGCAACTATCTAACATTCCCGGCAAACTGGTTTTGCCCTTCGCAAATGGTGGCGGAAAAAGCACCATTCCGGTCGCGTCACAAATTGGCATTACTGCTGGCGCCGCATCCCTTACGGACGGATTCCCGCCCCTGACTCGCACCCCGATTGCGGCGGGCGGTGTACCACCTTCCGGCCTGGACATGAACGGCATTCTTTACGAAATGTCAGCAATCATCCGTTGGGCCAATGCAGGCGGCGGCTATCCGTTCGACGGAACTTTTGCCGCTGATACCAATGTCGGCGGCTATCCGAAGGGCGCCCGAATCATGCGTACCGACGGCACAGGCTATTGGTTCAACACCGTCGAAAACAATGTGACCGACCCGGAAGGTGCAGGGGCGGCCGCGGCCGGATGGGTTCCCGACTATACCAACGGCGCCGCAAGCGTCCCAATGGCAAGCGCAAGCGTTACCCTAACACCTTCGCAATACGGCAAGCCGGTAATTGTTATTACCGGAACGCTTACCGCCAATTTGAATTTGATATTCCCCGCGATTGTTGGGGAATGGAGCATTTTAAATAACACGACCGGCGGCTACACCGTAACGGGTAAAACTGCAACAGGCGTCGGCGTTCCGTTGCAACCAGTCGACCGCATTGTTTGTGACGGCACCGACATGCATTCCAATTCGGCGCAACTCATGGCCGCAATAGGCGCAGGGCTCGTCGGGTTTTCTCAAGCAAGTACCTACCCGCAAGGCTCAGTCGGCTTGTCCTTAAAAGGCGTCGTGAGCGTCAAAGATGCGCCTTATAACGCCAAAGGTGATGGCACCACGGACGACACTACCGCAATTCAAGCCGCAATCAACGCGGTCGTCGCTTCGGGTGGCGGTGAGGTTTATTTTCCGCGTGGAACCTACAAAATAACAACCGCGCTTGTCATGGATACCGGTTCATATTTGGTCGGAATTGCTTTGCGGGGAACCGGGCGAAATTCAATCATTTCTCAAACCGGCGTTGGCGAAGATGCAATTAAATTTTCGACAACTCAGTTTTTGCAAAATAGCTATATCCGCGATATGCAAATCAACACGTCGGCCACATCGGGCCACGTTATCAATATCGTTTATGGCTGTACTTGCTGCTATTTTGACAATTTGGAATTGAATGTCGGTAATACCGGCAAATCAATTTTTTATGCCGACTTTACAACTTTCGGCGGCGGAATTTACGACGTCAAATGGCGCGGCGGTTCTTGGTATTGCCAGGCTGGTGCGACTGTTCCTGGCTTTAGAGTTATCGCAAAAGGTACGATTTTCAATGAGAACGTGTTTGAAAACTTGCGCCTTTATAACGCCACGGGTGCGCAATTCTTCAAGATTACAACCGTAACGACCGGGTCGGTATGGCTGACAAATAACACTTGGAAGAATATCAATTTTGAGGTTTGCAAAGGCGGCGGCTTTTATGTGGATTCTCTAAATAGCTGCAAATTTGAAAATATTTCATTTTGGGATGCTGGCGGTGCATATACCGGCAACCTAATGGACTTTCAAGCGGGCGCCGGTTACGAAACATCCGCGTGTGTAATTATCAACGTCGGTCGCCGCGGTGACACATTGACGGCAGGCATTAGGGATATCAACCTTGCCAGCGGTCAAGATACGGTAATTATCAATGCTTACACACAAGCGGGCGACTCCCCGTCCTATGACTTTCATAGCAAGCGCGTTACGCTTATCGGTCGGCTTCATAACTTGCTTAATGCCTCAAACGTGTTAAGCATTCTTCCCGATATTTCTAAAATCCCGCTTCTTTATTCAAATGATGTTTACGGCGACACTCTCCATGTCGGCGGAAACAGTGTTGCTGAAAGTGGTCGCATTTTATATGCAAGTGGATATTTGCAAATTATCTCATTGGCAAATAGCTCTGCTTTAATATTGGAATGCAAGACCGTTGGGGGCGCATCACAAAAAATTATTTTTGATAGTGGTGCATTTTGGCCGCTTACAGATAACGCCGTTTCCTTGGGAACTACGGGGCAACGGTGGACGCAACTCTTTGCGGCGACAGCAACAATCAACACGTCGGACGAAAACGAAAAACAGCAAATTGCGGCCATTCCCGCAAAAGTGCTTAATGCCTGGGGTAAAGTAAATTATTGCCAATTCAAGTTCAATGATGCAGTCGAACAAAGAGGGAAAGCCGCCCGCTTGCATATCGGCGTAATTGCTCAGAAAGTCAAAGCCGCTTTTGAATCCGAAGGAATCGACCCGTTTGCGTATGGCATCCTTTGTCATGATGAATGGGACGCCGCCGACGCGGTGCTTGATGAATCCGGGGTCGAAATTATCCCGGCCAGGGAAAAGGGCAGTCGCTACGGCGTCCGTTATGAAGAGGCTTTGGCCTTGGAATGTGCATACCTTCGCAGTAAGGTAGGTGTGTAATGGACAATCAACAACTTTTTAACGTGCTTTTTGCAATCGTCGGCGTGCTGGGTGGCTGGTGGATGAAGGCCATGTGGGAAGCCGTTAAAGACCTGGAAAAAGCCGACAAGGTGCTTAGTTCCCAAGTTGGCGACTTGAAAGTCTTGGTCGCTGGCGGGTATGTCCGAACGGAGCAATTCGACGGCCTATCGAAAGCCATATTTGCCAAACTCGACCGCATTGAAGACAAACTAGACGGGAAGGCCGACAAATGAGCTATGCACTTGGGAACCGCTCCCGGCAACGCCTTCAAGGTGTGCATGCTGATTTGGTCAAAGTGGTAGAGCGTGCCATTCAAATCACGCCGGTCGACTTCACGGTCTTGGAAGGGTTGCGCACCATCCAGCGCCAGCAAGAGCTATTGAAGTCCGGCGCAACGACCACGCTCAAGAGTAGGCACCTTACCGGCCATGCGGTTGATTTGGGCGCATTCGTGGGCGGGGAAGTGCGTTGGGATTGGCCGCTTTATTACAAGATCGCCGCGGCCGTCAAACAGGCGGCAAAGGAAGTCGGCGTGCCCATTGAATGGGGCGGCGATTGGAAGAGCTTTAAGGACGGCCCGCATTATCAACTTCCTTGGAAGGATTACCCGTGAAACCCTGGTATCAATCGAAAACCATCATTGTCAACGCTATCGTGGCCGCCCTGGTGGCCCTTGAAGCTGGCACCGGGCTTTTGCAAGCCTATTTGCCCGGCAACTTTTACACCATCATTGCCGTCGGTCTTCCCGTGGTCAACGCGATTTTGCGCGTAGTCACCACCACGGCACTGACATCTAGCAAAGAGGCTTGACCATGTGGAAGATGATTGTCGGCAATCCCTGGGCGCTGGCGGCCCTCTTTGCGCTTGGGCTGGCCTTTGGTGGCTCCGGGGCATGGTGGGTGCAGGGGCAACGCCTGGCGGCCACACAAGCGCGGTTTGACGGCTTCGTCGGCACGGTGAAGGCCGAAGGGGACGCCGCAAAGAAGCTGGCCGAAGCGAAAGCGGCCGAAGACAAACGAATAAAGGAGAATTCCGACCATGAATATCAAATTACTTTGGCTGGTTTGCGTGCTGACAATAAGCGGTTGCGCGACGCCCGTGCCGGTAGCCGTATCGTGCCCGCCGCCCCCGCCGGTTCCCGAAGTCCTGGCCTTGCCTGTTTCGACCGGGCCGAGCTTGAGCAAGCGTTACAGCGATTTGATGCAGGAATTGCGGGACTCTTTGACGAAGGCGACACGGACGCCGTAGGGCTCAACGTGGCACGCTCTTGGGCGGCAAGCATTCGCGCCGGTATGTCCCCTGATAGTCCGGCCAGTGTCCGGCCTTGACCATGTCGCAGTATTGAGCCTGGGCGACCTTTTCGTCTTCATAGTCCATGTGACCAACGAAACCGAAGGCGGCCAGCACCAGCAACATTGCGGCCGGGATTGTGATTTGTTTTTTCATGGTTCCATCCTGTCCAAAAATAAACGGTAAGCGGCTTGCATGCCTGCACTGTGGCCGCCGTGGGCCTGGTAAGTCTTGACCATTTCGACGGCCACATCATCCGGGAGCTTGACGGGAAGCCGGGCCGGTTCGTTGGGTTTGCTTTCAAACTTCACAGCATCCTTGACCGCTTTAAGGCGCCGGTCAACCTTGCGGCATTCCGGCGGCTCCGGGTCGTTGACGTCCCAATTGAGCCCGCGCGGGGCGCAAATCATTTGGTCGCCGTACTGGCGTGCCTGGCAATTGTGGCGCTTCATTGTTGATCGTCCCGCGGGTTGATTCGGAAGATTTGCGCAACAGCGACGCCCGCCAGCAACCAAAGAAGCAAGAGGGCGCCGACGGTCATTTCTTTTGCTCCAATTTCCAAGCCTTATACCACGGGGCCATGTAAATGGCGGAACGGGTCAAACCAACTTTGGCGGCAGCGGCATAGGGCGTAACGCCCTGTTCCGTTACCATTTTGCAGGCTTTGACCATTGCGGCGGATTCGCGGGCGGCCATTATTCAGACCCCAGCAATTCGGTAAGGCCCTGCAGCGTGTGCGTGGCTTTCTTGATATCCAGCATACCCCCCTTGTCTTGCTCCCGCGCTAGATACGCAATTGCTGTACCCTTCATGTACCCGCGGAACTCTTCGGGCGTGAGCCAGCGCCGCAAGACTTCCCACGGCTGATAGTCCCCCAGCTTTTTGTAATGGTCCCCACCCTCTTGAATATCCAGCACCGACACGGCTTCGGGTGCGTCAACCTCAAAGATTACGGCAATTTCCGAAGTCTTCGCGTAGCCCCGGCCGCTGGCGCCTTGGTAATGGGTTTCTTTTGCGTTCGACGCACTGACAATAAACACGGCGCCGGACTCCCGGTCGACCAATTTCGTTCCATTTTTGTAAATCACTTCAAGCCCCTTGTTTTGACAAAATCCCGCGCATTCCCCTTCCGGGTAATTGCAACCGCTTGCGCCATGCGTGCAAGTCATTTGGCGCACTCCTTAACGATAAATTCCCGCGCCACTTCATAGGCCGCACCTTCCCACGGTTTGCGCATCCCCGTAGCCTGCAGCCTGATTGCGATAACTTCGACGCCCCTGTGAGCGACCGCCCGGTCATGTTTGGCGACCATCATGTCCCCCAAATAATCGACAGCGTAATGCAAGCGATTGGCCGACGGCCACATGGCGTCGAGAGTGGCCCGCAAATAGGCTTCATAAGCCAGCATGCCGCCAAGTTGGCAAGGGTTCGCGCTGGCCTGCTGTGGGGCCGCCACGGGCTCCCGTTGCACTTGGACAGGGCAAGGGCCTTCCGTACCGTCCGCGGCGATTCTGACGCATGCGGCATGCGCCCCCGTGGCCGCCAATGTGGCAACAATCACCACGGCCGCAAGCGCCGCCCAAAAATGCCACTTGGGCACCCAGCGCGGGCCGCAAGTACAATTCCGCCCCTGGTTGCAATTTTGATTGCACATGGTCATTTCTCCTTTTTCGGGTTAAGTATCTGGTCCAATTCTTCCCGCCCGTAGGCGGCGGCGTTTGCCACTTGTTGCCCAAGTTCGCTAAGTTCTTTGGCTATCGCGTGGGCTTCCGCCTTGTTGTCGCCCCGGAGCTTTTCGCCAAGTTCAAAGACCCGGTCGGCCAACTTTTCTAAAAAATCCTCTTCCGGGTATTGGGCGATTGCTTCCGATACGCGGGCTTCAATCGTGTCGACTTCGGGGCGTTCGGCCAATTCGTCCGCCAGGCGTTCGCAACGGGCAATAAGTTCCAATTCGACCGGCGTCCGCATAATTGCCGGTTCGCACTCAAGCGACCGGATTAAGTGGTCGTCGTCCATTGACGCCATAAGGCCGGGATGCAAAATTAGCATGGCTTTACGCTGATGCGGCGGGCACCCGGGAAGCGTTCGGCGGCATCAATGACCGCGTCGACGCTGGATGCGAAGAGACCGAAATACTCTTCGCCATCTACAGTAATCTTAAATTCAATCATTAGCATCACTCCTAAATTGATAGCTACCCGCGCTTATGTGGCGGGGCCGGTGGGTTATTTGTTATGCGAAACGGGCTTGAATTTCGCAACCGTGGAATTCCGCGGCGTGACGCTGGGCGGCCACAAGGGTTCGATGCATGCGCGTACCTTCGATGTACACCCAGCGCCCGTTAACTTTATGGTAAATGTCAATCAGTTCAAACATGAAATCCTCCGGTTGTTGATGGGCTGATTGTAGATCAATAATTTACCTACGTCAACGCATAGAACCCGATATCTTTTAACATGCCTTCGGCCTTGGACGTGTACCACGCATAGTCGATATCATCCGGCAATTGGTCCGGTAAGTTCATGCACGGACGGGCGCCGTAGGATAGCGACACGGTGTTACCGTTGCTGGCATAGACAATAGGGCCGGGCGCCTGGGTGCTGTAATACCAGCGCACCACCTTGCCCAAGTATTCCGGCGTTTGGGGATGGAAGCATGCGCCGTATGCTGTGGTCGCGTCCGTCACACTGTCGCCCTTGCGCCACTTGCGGCCCTCTTTGACCCAGCCGCACGCCTGCAATGTGCCGACCATATCCATGACCCTGGCGCCCTTGCGCGGCCCTTCGCCCCACATTTTCACCCCGCCGCCGTTGACCTTTTGGATGGTTACAAATTTGCGAATGTCCCGGCATGCTGCAATGGTGTAAAAAATGGGCGTTCCCTTCGACAAGAATTCGGCCACGGCGTCCGCGCAAATTTCGACGTCGGGGTTCTTTTTCTCCACCAATCCGGCTTTGCTGTATTCCCCTTTGCGCTTCACTTCCCCGTCGGTCTTCACGGCAAAATAATTATTCACGTCACGGGAGTAGACCGCCTGATATTCCACGGTTTCCATTTCCAGCCCCGTGCGCTTTTGCCATTCAGCAATCAGGGCTTCACTCACGGGCACTTTGTCGCGGGGGCACTTGATAACGACGCCGTCGGTGTTCGCGCTGATAACTGGAATGCCGTAAATTTCGTGCCATTCAATCAGCATCAAAAGGGACAATTGCCCCGTGATTGTGGTTTGAATCAACATGGTCGGCGCAAATAGAACGCTGTACGGGCTCCCGGTCTTGCCGAAAGTGCCGTTAATCATAATCTTGCCGCCTTCGTTGCCGACCTTCGCGTCTTCGTATTCTTCCCCCTCAGTGCGACCGGCTTTCTTCAATTTACCTTGCAACTCTTTGGCGGCCAGGCGTTCGTTTTTGATGGCCTCATATTCCTGCAAAAAGGTTTGCCCAAGTGCTGGGGGCCATTCGCCAGAATTGAGAATTAGCGACGGGTAATAGCTGGCGACGTCATTGTCCCGCAAAACCCAATTTTCGTCGGAGCGGTGGACAATGGTTTCTTCCCGGCTGTGCAATCCACCAATGCCCACTTTATAGGTCGACTGGTTGATCGTGATAAGCAAACCTTCAAGCTGTGGCGGCATTTCGACCGTACCTTTTGGCCCCAGCATAAAAACGGATTCGCGCACCAATTCAAGCGCCTTTTGAAGCTGTGGCAAGCTGTAGGAAATAAACGGCGGCACCTTGTAACGAAAGCGCAAATTCCAATCAATTTCCGGCTTAAAAATGCGTTGTCCTGTGGCCTGTTCGCATCGACGCTTCAATACGGCTTCGGCTAATTGGGCATCCGATTTGCTCCGCAAGTCAATGCCATAGCGTGCGCTCAATGCGACCCGCTGATGAATTTGCGGGGCCAGGGCATCAAAGAGGGCTTCAAGGACGGCAAGGTCGTTTTCACAATAGGCGTCGACTTCCACAATTTCCGCTTCGGTCACGTAATGGCCTGGGTCATAGGGCAAGTCGCGCATGGTGGGGCAATGGATGCGCCCGGCGTATTGCTTTTGACTTCCGGCACCTGGCGCCACTTCCATGACGTCGATATGGTCCGAAGGCTTCCATTCAGGCAAGCCCAATTCCCACGGCTTCACCTTTTCAACAATGATGCGGTCGTTAAGCCATTTCAATTGCTCCGCGGTGTAGCCGGAGAGGGCCGCGGTAATCATGGGCACGTCGTAATAATTGCCGTTGAAACTTACCGCGCAAAAGGCGTCGAACAGTAGCCGAATGCGGGCGGCCGTGGCCTGGTCAAACGCTTGACCGGCGCGAAGCCGAAAGCCATACGCCTGGCCGCCACGGGGGCGAAATTTCAACAGCCAATAATTTGGGAAACATTCCGTGTCGTAAAAGGCAACGGGGCGGCTTGCTGTGGCCGGTGGGGGCGGTGGCGGGGCAATTATCATCATTCCCCCAGCGCCGTAATTTGCGTGCCGCATTCGTTGAACATCAATTGCGCTTGGTGCATTTCAATTCCCCAGCGTTCAATAAAGTCGACCGGCGGCAACGGATACACCACGCGGGCAATGCCACTTTGAACCAGCTTTGCGGCGCACCTTGCGCACGGCGGCCGGGTTACATAAATGGTCATGCCCGTAACATTGCGCCGCGCAAAGAGCAAGGCGTTTTCTTCCGCGTGAATCGTTCGCAGCAATTTGACTTCACGGTCGACCGGGGCATCATTGACGCCTTGCGGAAAGCCATTGAAGCCAGTCGAAACAATGCGTTTGTCTTGGTCAACAATCACGGCGCCGACTTGGGTCGACGGGTCTTTGCTCCAACTGGCAACAAGCGAAGCCAGCGCAATAAAACGGGCATCCCATTTACTCACAATCAATACTTCTTACCGTTTTCAAGTTTGCGATTTTCCGGCTTATGGTCCGGCCGTGTGGCATTGAATGCCATTTTTTCAGCGATAGCGCCGCCAAGGTCAAGACCCAAGGCGCCCGCCAAATCAGCAATGCGAATCACGGCGTCGGCAAGTTCCACTTCAACCATGGGGCGGTGCGGGAGCTTGTCGTCGGGCAAATTCTTGCGGTGACCTTCCATGGCTTCGGACACTTCCGAAACGACCAGCATGAGTTTTTCACCCACAACATGGGGCCGCTCAATCAGCGGGGCGCCGGTTTGCAAATCGTTCCACCAGCCCGCGGCCTTGCTGGCACCGTGGCAAATCCGCACAAGTTCATTACCGCAAGACGCGGCAAGTTTCATATCATTTATCGGCATTTTGAATTCCAAAAGTAAGCCCGGCCCCGAAGGGCCAGGGGTTTGATTTAGGCGACCAGCAAGCCGTTTGCCACGAGTTGCGCGTCGTTCCATCCGGCGGCAATGTAGGCTTCATACGTTGCACCATTGGCCGCCGCGGTCATTTGGCGAACCGGCGCCACGGGGGCGGGCGGCGCTGGCGGGGGAGCCATTGGGGCCGCTGGGGGCGGTACTTGCACGAATGCCGGGTTAGGCGTCACCGGAATGGGTGCAGGCATGCCAGGGACGGCCGGGGGCGCATAGGCGGCAACCGGGGCACCCATGGGCACGCCAGGCAGCACGGGGACACCGGCGGGCATTCCGGGCACTGGCGGCGGCATGTAGCCAGCCGGGGCACCTGGGAGCGCCGGAGCGGCTGCAGGGGCTTGAGCCTGTGGCATTGGGATTGCGCCAGCGGGCGGCGTCATGCTTGCGCCAGCGGGCAAGGCCGATTGACCAAAGCCAGCCGACGACACGTCCGGGCCAAATTGAATTTCTTGACCGTAGGCGCGGAAGCAAACCATGCTGTGATTGAGGTAGACGCCCGGCTGACTGGTCGAACCGTTGCCGTCGGCGCTGAATGCCACTTCAACGAAATAGCCAGGCTTGCAAAAGTCTTTTTGCATGACTTGCACGTAACCGGCGCCCTCTTGCTGGTATACCTTCGGAGCGAAGCCGCCGGAGAATTTCAGAATCCAATGACCGCGCCAGCCTTCGTTATCGCAAGGTTTGCGGCCTTTTTTGTTCGGGATTTGTGAATCGCCGTCTTCAATCTTCCAAGCGAACGCGGGGGACTGTGCGGCGTTGGGGTGCGCCTGGTTGCCGACGGCCCAAATTTGTTGCCCCCAAGGGGTATGCGCCCAATGCGGTTCCGCACCCTTCGGGATTGCCAACGCGAAAAAGTAGTTGACGCGGGGCTGGCCTGCATTGGGGCCGGTCTTGACGACCAGCGGTTTGCCTTCGGCGTCCGTGGTGCTGGGGTCATACAGCGACCCCATGACAATGCGGCCGACCGGGGAAGTGATATTTACTTTTGCCATTTGAAAAACTCCTATTAAGTTGAAGTGCCGAAGACGCGCCGCGCATCGGCGGGATTATCGGGAACTAATTTGATCGACCCCAATGGAGTCACACTATAAGCCTTAATGACGGCTTCGTCAACACCGGATTTTTGCGCCTGTTTTGGGGTCTTTACGCCAGGCTTTGAAAGATCGACGCCCATGAGCGAACCCATGGCAAGCACTTGGTCGACGGGCATGGTCCATTGCTGGCGACCGTAGCCTTGTTCCGCACGATGCCAGGGTACGGAATGACCTTGCCGAATGTACGTCGCCACGGCTTCGCGCATCCCTTCGACGCGGCTTTGCAACCGTTCTAGGGACCGTTCCAGCATCTTTAATTCAAGGCTGGCGGCCGCTGGCGGCAATTCCACGGGGGACGACTTCACGGCAAATTCAGCGTCGTAATACGCGGCTTTTTGCAAGGCCGGGCAAGCATGGCGGCCTGGGCAATCTCCGCATTCCGAATTTGTCACGGCGGGCGGATTGGGGGCCAGGGCAACGGCCGCGGCGCCGGTCAATAAATTGATGTGGCCGCGAAGGTCCGACGCCATAACTGACCAAGTGCGAACCGGGGAACCCTTGTAAAAGCATCGCGGCTGAATGACCGTAAAATTAACTTTGCAATGCTGGTCGAACAGGCCCGGACCTTCCCCGAACTTTTCCGCCAGCATATCCACAATGCCCGTGATGTATGCGACGCCCTGGTCATTTTCGTATTCATCGACAAAGCGGTGGCCGAATTTGTAGTCGATGACTTCCAGCACCAGCGGCGAAGCTGAGAAAGCCCAAATGTCCGGCGTGCCCCAGCATTCCGGGTGAATGCGTGAAATTGCGACGGCCTCTTCCACACGGGGAGCCCCGAAGCGTTCGACGGGCATGCGGGCGCGGACGGTTTCGACAACCAACTCCCCGCCTTCAATCATTTCTTCGGTCACGACCACGCCGTTTGGCGCAATCAAGCCTTCACAAACGACACGCCCGGCCAGCATTTCAGCGAAGACCCAATGCGCCGCGTTGCCTTCCATGCTTTCGGGCGTGTCGGGTTGCGGGTAAGCCTGATTCATTGCGACCCAAAGGCCGCAACGGCGCCAGGCCGCCGCCCCAGAAGGCGGCAGGATTGAATGGGCGCCTGACATTATCGGGCCGCAATCATGGCGTCGACCTGGGCGGCAACCTGGGCCACAAGGTCAAGACGGTTTGCCAACAGGGGCAGCGCGGGCACGCCAGCGGCGGCGCAGCATTGCGTTATTTCGGCTTGCGTCACCTTGCCCGCCTGGATTGCAGCGGAAGCGCGGCCCACCAGCCCCACGAATTGGGCGCGGGCGTCTTGCGGCACTTCACCGACCGGAGCGGCCAAAGGCGCGGGCGGCGGTGGGGCAACCGGGGCCGCTGGTGCGGTCGAAGGCGCGGGGACAGCTACGGCCGAAGAGGCAACCCCAGCGGTCGGCATTGTCACAGTCGCCGCCTGTGGGGCAGGGATAGGGGCGACCGGAGCCAAAGGGACAGCTGAGGCGGCGCCCATAACCTGGCGCAATTCGGCTTCAACCGTGGCAACCAGCGCCGGGTCGACACCGCGTTTCTTGCGCCATGTACCGTCGGCAATCTTGGCTTTGCTTTCGGCATGAATGCGGCCATCCCATGGCAAGCCGTGTTTGTCCAAATCAACGGCGCCGACAGGGTTCGCGGTTTGGGGTGCAGCAATCGCCGCCGCGGGTGCGGAGTTCGGTGCAGGGGGTACGGGGGCGGTCGGTATCGCGGCAAAAGTAGTCGCCGTCGTATCCGCGGGGGCAGTCAAGGACGGAGCGGCAACCGCAATAGAGGGGGCAGCGGTCGCCCCAAGGGGCAAAGGGGCCGGGGTACTCCCGAAGACAGCCGCGGCGGTAGCGTCACCGACCGGGGCTCCGAATGCCACGGAAGCGTCGAATTCCCCGCCCTCTTTGGCAAGCTGGGCAATTTCAGGGTCGAGGGCTTGAGTCGCAACGCCAGGCAAACCGGCGGCGTGCGTGTGGGCGGCCAGGGCATCAACAGCGGCCGTCGCTTTGGACGTGTCGACGCGGACTTCAAGGTCGAGCGTTTGCTTACTGTGGCAAGTGCCGCCGCACGCCTTGGAAGGGTAAGCCAGAATGAAGCCCGCAACGGCTTCGCGTTGTTCCTGAGTCAGCCCGGCGGGGTCGACGTTGATCTGCATGGACATGTTCAAATTCTCCTAAAAGTTGAGTACGGGGATTGACCGCATGGCTATTGTTGCCGATAATGACGAACACGTCAACACGGGTTAGATAAAAATGATTTTGAACTTAGATTGCCGCCACGGGCTGGCTATGCTTCCAGACAACAGCGTCGACGCCATCCTTACCGACCCTCCTTACGAACTAGGGTTTATGGGCCACGCCTGGGACCGTTCCGGCATTGCTTACGACGTCGCCATGTGGCGCGAAGCCTTGCGGGTCTTGAAGCCCGGCGGCCACATTCTGGCATTTTCCGGGTCGCGCACCTATCACCGGATGACGTGCGCCATCGAAGACGCCGGGGCGGAAATTCGGGATTCCATCGTGTGGGTCTACGGCTCCGGGTTCCCCAAGTCTTTGGACATTTCCAAGGCGCTGGACAAGCTGGCGGGCGTTGACCGTCAAGTGGTGGGCCAGCAATACCGGGCGGCAACCGGACGCGACGAAGGGTACGGCTTCGGGGAGAGTTTCGACATTACCGCACCGGCTACCCTGGCCGCACAAATTTGGGACGGTTGGGGCACGGCATTAAAGCCAGCGCATGAACCGATTTGCGTCGCACGCAAGCCGCTGGCGCTGGGCACTGTGGCCGCCAATGTGCTGGCGCATGGCGTGGGTGGGCTCAATATTGACGGCTGCAGGGTTGCCATTGACCCAGCGGCGGACGCTTCCCAGCTTCGCACCATGGCCGTGAGCCAGCACGACGGCGCCGACGGGTGGGGTATGAACACAAGCCGCCCAAATCCGGCCGCCCGCGTGCTGGGTGAGGAAGGGCGTTGGCCTGCAAATTTCATTCATGACGGGTCGCCGGAAGTGCTGGCAATGTTCCCGCAAGCAACCGGCGCAAAGGCGCCAGTAAGGGGCACCGAAGGAAGCCCTGCCAGCGACGGCCAGGTGGGCAACTTCCGGGAGCGTGTCGCCAGCGCGGAGCCCCGCGGGGACGCCGGAAGCGCCGCCCGGTTTTATCAGCAATGCCAATGGGCGCAAGACGATTTGGAAGCCGCCTTGTTCCACTATTGTGCAAAGGCCAGCAAGCGAGAAAAGGGCGCCGATAACACCCACCCGACCGTTAAGCCTATCGCCTTGGGTCGCTATCTGGCACGCCTCATTTGTCCGCCTGGCGGCACGCTCTTGGACCTGTTCGCCGGTTCTGGTTCCTTTGGTGTTGCTGCAAAACTGGAAGGGTTCAATTTCATGGGCTTTGAATTGGACAGCACGCACGCGGCGCAAGCGAATAACCGAATGGGGGCGTTCTGATGCAGGTCGAACTTCGCCCATTTCAAGCCGAACTTGAGCGCCGCGTGTACGAAGCCTGGCACGGCGGGGCGCTAAATGTCATGCCTGTGGCCGCCACGGGGTCCGGTAAAACCGTGATTCTGTCAAAGGTACTTTATGACGAACCCGGCGCATCTATCGCCATCGCGCACCGACAAGAACTGGTAAGCCAAATTTCCATTGCGCTGGCCCGCAACGGCGTGCGCCATCGCATCGCCGGAGCAAAGAAGGGGTCGAACCTGATACGGGTCATAAGTGCGCTGCAGGTTGCGGAATTGGGTTACAGCTTCTTTGACCCGAACGCGAAGACCGGCGTCGGCGGCGTTGATACCGTCATACGCATGGACGCTTCCGACCCGTGGTTTAAGCAAGTGCGGCTTGTGGTGCAGGACGAAGCGCACCACGTCTTAAAAACAAACAAGTGGGGCATTGCCGCCGAAATGTTCCCCAACGCCCGGTCGTTGCTCCCAACGGCGACGCCACTCCGGGCGGACGGCAAGGGCCTGGGGCGGCACGCGGACGGCCTGGTCGACGCAATGGTGCTGGCGCCGTCCATGCGGGACATTATCGACATGGGGTATCTGACGGATTACCGCATTTTTGCGCCGCCGTCCGACCTTGACCTTACCCAAGTTGCCTTGAGCCAGGCGACCGGGGACTTCAACGCGGACCAACTCCGCAAGGCCGTCCACAAATCCCACATTACCGGGGACGTGGTGGCGCACTATCTCAAGCTGACGCCGGGCAAATTGGGCGTGACTTTTGCCGTCGATGTGGAAGCCGCGACCGAAATTGCGGCGGCGTTCCGTGCGGCCGGTGTGCCCGCGGAAGTGGTGAGCGCCAAAACCCCGGACGCCCTACGCTCTCAAATTCTCCGGCGATTCAAGGCGCGGGAAATCCTGCAGCTTGTCAATGTGGATTTGTTCGGGGAAGGCTTCGACCTTCCGGCAATTGAGGTCGTGAGCTTTGCCAGGCCGACGGAATCGTTCGCCCTGTTCTGCCAGCAATTTGGCCGGGCTTTGCGCTTGATGCTTTCCAAGGAAGCCGCGGCCGTGCATGCCCACTTGACGGACGCCCAACGCAAGGCCGCAATTGCCGCCAGCGAAAAGCCGGTCGCCTACATCATTGACCACGTCAACAACGTGCTACGCCACGGGCTCCCGGACGCAAAGCGCGAATGGTCATTGAACCGTCGGGACCGCAAGAGCGGCGGCAAGTCTGACGCCATCCCCATGCGCGTGTGCGTCAACCCTGAGTGCATCCAGCCCTATGAGCGGATTTATAAATGCTGCCCGTATTGCGGCCACTACCCGCCGCCGCCATCCCGTAGCGCCCCGGAGTTTGTCGACGGTGACTTGCTGGAACTGGACGCCGAAACCCTGGCCGCCTTGCGCGGGGAGATTGCCCGCATTGATGGCGACCCGGTCATTCCATACGGTGCGGCGCCGGAAGTGGTGGGGGCGGTCAAGCGACGCCATTGGGAACGTCGGGAATCGCAAAACAATTTGCGGAATGTCATTGCCTGGTGGGCGGGCCTTGAGAGTGCTCAAGGCCGCGGGGAGTCTGAAAGCTACCGCCGGTTTTATTACCGCTTCGGCATCGACGTCGCCAACGCGCAAACCCTCAACGCAAAGGACGCCGGGGAGCTTGCCGAACGTGTCCGCGTCGAGCTTGCAAAAAATGGAATTGACGGAACCGTCAACGCCGCCTCATACTTCGCAAACCATGAATAAATTAAAAGCCCTTATCGCCTGTGAAGAATCCGGGGCCGTGCGCGACGCCTTTATCGCCCGCGGTCATTTTGCAATGAGTTGCGACCTGATACCCACACGAAGCCCCGGCCCGCATTGGCAGGGTGACGTTATGGAAATCATCTATGCCGGGTGGGATTTAATGATTGCGCACCCCCCTTGCACGTTCTTGAGTTCGTCCGGCTTGCATTGGAACAAACGTCGACCGGAGCGTGCCGCCCAAACGGAAGCGGCGCTTGATTTTGTTCGCATCTTACTTGCGGCGCCCATTGCCAAAATTGCTTTGGAAAACCCGGTCGGTTGTATTTCTTCGCGCATCCGAAAGCCCGACCAAATAATCCAGCCCTACGACTTCGGGGATGACGCCAGCAAGGCGACTTGCCTATGGCTCAAGGGGTTAGCCCCACTTCGCCCGACGTTGCGCGTGCCGGGCCGTGTGGTTGAATGGCCGGTCGGTTCCGGCAAGATGGTCGAACGCTGGGCAAATCAAACGGACAGCGGCCAAAATGTACTTGGACCCAACGAACACAGGCAGAGAGAGAGAAGCAAGACTTATGCCGGGATTGCAGCGGCGATTGCGGACCAATGGGGCGGGGGCTTGATATGACACCCCACGTCTACCAATGGGCCGCCCGGCACGGTGTAAGCATGCAAGCCCTTCACGAACTGCAAGCCCTCTTTGGCATGCACGGCGGCCACGATCTACCGCCGACTGTCAAGGGCACCAGTGAAGCGGCCGTGCAATCCGCTGTGCGCCTGGAAGCGGCACGCAAGGGGGTGCGCCTGTTCCGTAACAACGTCGGCGCCCTGATTGATTCCCGCGGCGTGCCGGTGCGGTATGGCCTGGCGAACGAATCCAAACAGGTCAACGAGGTTATGAAATCTGCGGACCTTATCGGCTGGCGGCCGCTGCAAATTGAGCAACACCACGTCGGGCAATGTGTGGCCGTCTTCGTGTCCCGCGAATGCAAAAAGGTTGGCTGGCAATATACCGGGGACGCGCACGAACTGGCGCAACTGGCTTGGGCGCAACTGGTCACGGCTTCCGGCGGCGACGCGGCATTCTGTACCGGAGAGGGCACGCTATGATTTTATTTTTAATTTGGATTTGGGCCATTGCCAGCGGGCACCACGTCGTCGCAATGTGGCTCATTGTTCATTGGGCCTTGTCTGACCGTTGACGGCCCCGTCACCATAACGCATAATGCGACAACTATTCACCGGATACTCTTACCATGCGCCTACACCCTGACAACCGAAAAGAACAAATCATTGATGCCGCCGTGAAGGTCGCCGGACAACCTGGGGGCTGGGCAAAGCTGACACGCGAAGCCGTCGCCCGTGAAGCCCAATGCGCCGAAGGGCTTATTTCAAAATATTTCGGCACCATGATTACGTTTCGACGCACCATCATGCGCCACGCAATCAAGGCCGCGAACCTGTCCGTCGTCGCCCAAGGTTTGGCGGCCGGTGACAGCTATGCAAAGAAAGCCGACCCGGAGTTGAAGGCCCGCGCACTCGAAACCCTGGCAGGTTGACCAATGCGCGAACTTCCACCAGCTTTAGGGCCAATGGGTGCGTATCGACAATTTATTGTCTATATGGCGCAACCCAGCCGAACACGCCCCGGCAAAACTGACAAATTCCCCGCCGACTTTCGTTCCGGCCGTGTGGTATCCGCGCACGACCCCGCCTTTTGGACGGACCACGCGACTGCCATTGCCGCCGCCGCGACGCTGGGTGGCTCCTACGGCGTGGGGTTCGTTTTCACGGAAGCCGACCCCTTTTGGTTTATCGACCTTGATGGTTGCCTATTGCCCGACGGTTCCGATTGGTCCCCGGTAGCAAAGACACTTTGCGGGGCGTTTGCTGGCGCTGCTGTGGAAGTGAGCCAAAGCGGCCGGGGCTTGCATATTTTCGGAAGTGGCCGCCCGCCCCTGCACGGTTGCAAAAATGAACCCCTGGGCCTTGAGTTCTACCATTCCGGGCGCTTCGTTGCGCTGACTGGCACCAGCGCCAGCGGTAACGCCGCCGCGGATTTTACGCACCTACTCCCCAGCCTGGTCGCGCAATACTTCCCGCCGGACGCCGCGCAAGCCATGGGACAAGGATGGACCGAAGGCCCGGCCGCTGAATGGCGCGGACCTACCGACGACGACGAACTTATCCGCCGGGCGTTGCGGTCACAATCCACGGCTTCCGCATTTGGGGGCCGGGCCAGCTTTGCGGACCTGTGGACGGGCAATATGGAAGCCCTGGCCCGCGCATACCCTGACCCCGCCCGCGGCTATGATTCCAGTAGCGCCGACGCCGCCCTGGCGCAACATTTGGCATTTTGGACGGGCAAGGATTGCGCCCGGATTGATAGGCTTATGCGCCGCTCCGCGCTGGTCCGTGACAAATGGGAACGTGAAGACTATTTGCCCCGCACCATCTTGGGCGCCGTGGGCCGTCAATTTGAAGTGCTGACCGACAAGGCCCTTGAACCTGTGGCCGGTGCGCCAGAAAGCCCGGCACCCAGCGCCAGCACCGAACCGCCCCGGCCGACCATGGTGACGGGCGCCAGCTTCGTGAATAACGACATGCAATTGCAACTGTTCGCCGGTTGCGTCTACGTTCAAGACCTTCACCGCGTCCTAGTGCCTGGCGGCGTCATGCTCAAGCCGGAGCAATTCAAAGTTCATTTTGGCGGCTACACCTTCACCATGGACGCCGCGAACGAAAAGACAACAAAGGACGCATGGGAAGCCTTCACGCAAAGCCAGGCTTACCGCTGCCCGCGTGCAAATGCCCCATGCTTCCGACCTGACTTGCCGCCCGGCTCCCTGGTGCAGCGCGGGGGCCAAACCTTCGTCAACACCTATTGGCCGGTCGATGTTCCGCGCAAAGCTGGGGACGGCTCCCCGTTCCTCAATCACTTGGCAAAGGTGCTACCGGACGAACGCGACCGCTTTATCCTGCTGTGCTACATGGCCGCATGCGTGCAACACAAGGGCGTCAAATTCCAATGGGCGCCGCTGCTGCAGGGCGTTGAAGGCAACGGAAAAACCCTGTTCACCCGGTGCGTTGCCGAAGCCGTGGGGCGCCGTTATGTCCATTGGCCCAAGGCGTCAAAGCTGGCCGCGCAATTCAATTCATGGATGATTGGAAAACTCTTTTACGGCGTGGAAGATATTTACGTGCCGGACCAAAAGCGCGAAATTATTGAAGAGTTGAAGCCCATGATTACCGGCGGCGATGGCCTGGAAATTGAAGGCAAGGGCGTCGACCAAATCAGCGCGGACGTGTGCGGCAATTTCATGTTCAACAGCAACCACCAAGACGCCGTAAGGAAGACCAAAAACGACCGCCGGTTCTGCCTGCTATTCAGCGCCCAACAACAGGCCGAAGACTTGAAGCGCGACGGCATGGATGGGGATTACTTCCCGCGCCTTTATGACTGGCTCCGGGCCGACGGTTACGCCATCGTTTCGGACTTGCTTCACACGTTTCCAATCCCTGACGAATACAACCCGGCCACACATTGCCAGCGGGCGCCCGTTACCACCAGCACCGCGGCCGCTATCAGCGCCAGCACGGGCGGCGTCGAACAAGAGGTACACGAAGCCATCGCCCAAGGGCTCCCCGGCTTTTGCGGGGGCTGGATATCGTCAATTCAACTCGACCGCCTGCTGGAACGCCTGGGGGTTGCCCGCCGCGTCACGCATTCCAAACGCAAAGAAATGCTCAACGACCTGGGGTATGCCTACCATCCCGCCCTTGTGGAAGGTCGCGTCAACAATCTGGTATTGCCGGACGGCGGAAAGCCCCGCCTCTTTGTCAAGACCGACAGCCCCGCCCGTGCAATCCAAGGGGCCGCGGAAGCCGCCAAAGCCTACGAACAGGCCAACAACCATAACCGCGTGCCGTTCCCCCTGGCGCCTGTGCATTTATGAGCCCCGGCCACTTCACCACCATGGCGACACTGATTTGCGGCCCCGCGGGCTTGCTGGTGCGCTATGAGTGGTCGGGCGATTGCTTCCGCTGGAATTTCTACCGGGGCGCCCGGCGGGTCAAGAGCATCAAGAAAGCGACGGCCGTAATCCAAGCCGCTGAAAAACTTGTTGACGCTAGATAAATAATTTAGCTATAATTTACCCGTGACATATTTTTAACCACCTGGAGAGGTACACCATGAAGATTGAAATCAAAAGCCGCTTTTCTCTTCAAATTCTGTTTTCACATGAATGCGAAGACAACAGCGTCGCAATTACTTTAGCCGCCGCGATAAACGCAAAAGCGGACCTTCGCGGCGCGGACCTTCGCAGCGCGAACCTTTACGGCGCGGACCTTTACGGCGCGGACCTTTACGGCGCGGACCTTCGCGGCGCGGACCTTCGCAGCGCGAACCTTTACGGCGCGGACCTTT
>Ga0228700_1000349_pt1 | contig 43349 bp, 45 predicted proteins | sample McNCre317_Aug_MG_FD_178019 | JGI IMG/M metagenome (GOLD analysis project Ga0228700, IMG submission 178019) | Freshwater microbial communities from McNutts Creek, Athens, Georgia, United States - 3-17_Aug_MG | ecosystem: Environmental > Aquatic > Freshwater > Creek | place: USA: Georgia...
GGGCTCGCTTGAATGAGGTCTTGACCTCGTTACGAAAGGCCGGGGACACAAACATCTTGCCGATGGCCAAGAAGGGGTGGACCAACATGTGCCAGAGCCCGCGCATGATCAGGCCACCGAGAACTCGAACCGGGGTGCCGAAACCTGCTTCCTTGGTACCTTCTGGGGCCACGCTGTTGATGTCGTCGGCAGAGATGCCCTTGGCGTGTAGCACCTGAGCTACGGATTTTTCGTCAATCCTGGCAGTGCTCGCTAGCTCATCGAGGAAGACATCGGCCCAGTGGTCGGCCAAGGCATCCAAGGCGGCTTCGTCGTCTTGAGCACGGGCAAAGCGGGCCGCTACCCGATCGGTGAGTAGGTAGCGGGCCGTGATGCTTTCAGCCGGGTCCATGTAAAGCCCTGCCCATTGAAGGACTATCCAGTGGTGTAGCTACCCCCATGCTCACGGAACAGCGGGTAGACGAGATCTTCAAGGAAATGGATGGGTACGTGCTGGAACTGGCGAATGAGCCAGGGATGCTCGGCCCTCAGTATTTCCAAGACATCATCGCGACCTGCCGGGGGCACCTGAACAAGGTGAGCCTTGTGGTGTCCGAGTTGAACCGCGAGAAGCTCTCGGTCAGTGGTGAGTTGCGGCGACTGGAAGCGGTTTACGCCCTCGAATACGACAACCTGTTGTCTAACGATTCTAGGGTCAAGGCTCTTGCGAGCATTGAGGATCGCAAGGCTACCGTGGGCTTCATCCTTCGGGACCAGCGGGTTCGTATGAACGAACTCAAGGATCGCATGCACTCGTTGGAGGCAGTGAGCAAGCTCGTTGCTTACCGCAATCGCGAGTTACACGCGACGATGACGGCCATCAAGGATCAGCGGCGGCTCATGCAGACTGAGCTGTCCACCGGGGCCTTCTACGGTGACGAGAGAGCTTTCAAGGGACAGCTCCGCGAGGACAATGGGTTGGCGTTTGACGAAGAACTTAGCGCTGCTGATCTTGAGGATTTGATCTCTGAACCTGATCCCGCGAGTGTCGAGGAACCTGCGGCCGTGGTGATTGCTTCTGAACCTGATCTCGAAAACCCGCAGGTTGTTCAAGAAAAGGTTGCTGAGGCAAGTGCGCCCGTTGCGCCCGCAGCATCTCCCATCGCGGCTTCAACGAAACCTGCGGACGACATGCTTCGGTTTCTTGAGGGATCCGTGCCCAGCTCACCACAAGCAGTGGTAGAGCAACCAAAAAATGAGGTCCTGGCTGCTGCTGAATCGTCATCCGAGTCGGACGATTTTCTCTCGATACTGGACGGCCTCTGAATTTCCTTGTGGGGCGTGGTGTACAGGCCCTTTGACAGACCCTGAGTGACTCAGCCAAAAGCCTAGCTTACGGCACCGTCAAATCAGGGTCTGTCGTTGGTCTAAACGCCGTTTCCCAACATCCCGCCTAACTGGCTTTTTGTTGTTGGGGTGGCCCATACAAGGATAGAACCATGGCAGACGACTACGATTACGATTTCGACAACGACGTATCTCTGGATGTAGATGAGAAGAACGTCGGAGGGTCCAACCAGGACTGGTTGAAGATGACCACGAAGGGGCAGATCCTCCGTGGTGCATTCGTCTTCTTCCACACGTACGATGCGAACGCTGTCAGTGACGCTCGCAAGGCTGCGAAGCGAGCCAACAAGAAGCTGACCCGTGAGGAAGAGGCTGAGGTTGCCAAGGCGGCTCTCACCAAGCGCGCTGAGGCGCTGGGCAAGAGCCTTGATGCTTTGACGGCCACGGACAAGCTCGACGTGAGCAAGGCCCACTTCAAGGCGATGAAGGCCCACTACAAGGAAGGCTTGGGCTTCGCGCTCTCGCGTCTTGGTAAGGATGGTCCCGAAGCCGACGCCGTGTGGAAGACTTTGCCGGAGGCAAAGCCCTACTTCACGACGTTGTTCCTCGTCTACCCCACGGACACCGAAGGCAACCTGAACAAGGAAGCGTTCGCGGCGCAGGTCAAGCAGAACAAGCTCAAGCTTCTGCCGTGGCGCTTCGGCAACAAGACCTACGAGAACATCTGGAAGCAGAACGACTCGCTGCGTGAGAACGGCCTGAGCTTGGCGTCGCAAGACATCAAGCTGGAGTGCAAGGAGCCGAAGTTCCACAACATCGAGGCGTCTGCTGCGGGTCCCGCGATCTGGCAGAAGAACGACACGATCAGAGCGCTCGTGTTGGCGGCAGCCGTCAACATGTACGACAAGCTCATGCCCTTCCGTGAGATGACCACGGATCAGCTTCGAGCCAAGCTCGGCCTCACGGGCCCGGCGAGTTCGGATGTGTCGGCGGACAACTTCCAGGACATGCTCGACTCTGTGTGATCTGAAAGGGGCAGGGGGTTTGAACGCCCTCTGCCCCTTCTCGCTAAGGCGAGGTCTATGATCACTCTAGGTCTTGATCCGTCCATCACCGGCTTCGGTTGGGTGATTCACAACTCGAACGTTACGGGCTCTGCTCGTGTGTTCGCTCGGGGTAGATGGTCTACGTCACCTAAGACCATCTGGGTCGAGCGCTACGTTGAGTTGCGTGAAGAACTCAAGGTGTTGCTGGACCGCTATTTGCTGATCGAAGCTGTGGGGGTTGAATCCCCAGCGTTCGGTGAGCAGTGGACGCCCGGGGCTTACGCCTTGTTCACCATGGTCAACGAGGCCATCTGGTCTCGGCGTAAGGACGTGGTGTACTTCGATCCTGTCACTGTGAAGATGCTGGCCAAGGAGGATCCCAACCTTCGTAAAGGCAAGATGTTCAAGTCGGACATGATCGAGGTGGCCAAGGCGGACACAGGGATTGCCCGCTGGAGTTCGGATGAGGCGGATGCGTACCACGTCGCTAGGGCCACAGCTCGGTTCTGGATGTTCCTGCGAGGCGACCTTCAAGAGGCGGATCTAACCCCATCTGAGTACAAGGCTTTCGCTAAGGTTCACACCTTCACGCGAGGCAAACGAGAAGGCCAGACCGTGTATCGCGGGGCGGCGTTCAAAGAAAACCAAAGATTTTTCAGGTTCTCCCTGTTACCGAAATGAGGCGTTATGGCGGCTGAAAAGAAGACGGCTAAGAAAGCGGTGAGTGGCAACGCGGCGATGATGAACATGGTTCGTGCCGCAATCACGAAGCACACAGGGCAGAAGGCCTTGTTGCCGGGTGCCACATCACACCCCTGCGTTTCCACGGGATCGTTTCCGGTGGACATGCTGATTGGCGGGACTCCGACAGCCGACGGTAAAGGGCTCATTTGCCCCGGGTTTCCGCGTCGCCGAATCACGGAGCTATACGGGGGTGAGTCGAGCGGTAAGACCACGCTGCTCATCTCGTCCATGGTGCAGGCTCAGAAGGCCGGGGGCACCGCGATGTTCATCGACTTTGAACACAGCCTTGATCACCACTACGCCAAGAAGCTCGGGTTGTCCTATGACCCTGAGAAGTTGACGGTCATTCAGCCCGAGACCATGGAGCAGGGCTTCACCATGATGCGTCTCGGTATCTTAGGCGGCATCGACATCATCGGGGTGGACTCGGTGGCGGCCATGGTGCCTAAGGACGAGCTGGAGAAGGGCTTTGAGGATGCCGCGAAGATCGGTGCCGTGGCCCGGCAGTTCTCAGCGTCTCTGCCGAAGTTCGCGATGTGGCTTCAGAAGTACCCGCTGCTTCCTGGGGACAAGACGAAATCGGATCCGAGTCGGCTTGGTACTGCGCTCGTCCTGATCAACCAGACTCGTGCGCTGATCTCCACGGGAGGCGGGCATCACGGTGGTGGTGATGACAACACGAGCGGCGGCAAGGCGATCAAGTTCTACGCCTACCTTCGTTTGCGTACGGCTAGGATCAAGTCTGAGATCATCGAGCGCAAGGATCCGATGACGGGTAAGACCCGGCGTTTCCCGTACGGCAACGTGACCGATGTGAAGGTCGTCAAGTCCAAGATCGATTCCAAGCAGGGTCACTCGACCAGCATGTTCATTCGGTACGGCACGGGCATCGACGACTACTTCTCGATCATCGAGACAGGCGTGGCTCAGAAGGTCATCAAGCGTGAGGGGGCCTTCTACACGGTGGGTTCACAGCGCTTCCAGGGTAAGGACAAGTTCCGCAAGTTCTTGATCGAGAACCCGCCGGTGTTTGAGGCGCTTCGCATGAAGTTGGCGGCGGCCGTGAATGCTGCTGCGGTGGACGCTGGGGATGAGCCGACCGAGGAAGATGACTTGCTCGAAGGGCTGGACCTGGACGGTAGTGACGGTACGGATGTCCCTGCTGATGAGGCTGCGGAAGAAGAACTCCTGACCGATGTCGAACCGGCCCCCGAGGCGGAAGCGGCTGGCACCGAAGCGGAAGCTAGCTGAACCCCATGGTGCGGATTGAGATCAAGAACTTTCAATCCATAGCTCACGAGGTTGTCGAAGTAGACGGCTTTTCGGCTCTGGTTGGACGTAGCAATATCGGTAAGAGTGCCGTCGTGCGTGCTGTTAAGGCCGCACTGACGGGCGCTCCTGCCGATAGCTACGTCCGCCACGGGGTGGACTGCCCACGGGGCACCAAGGGTGCGAAGTCCTGCAAGTGCTTCTGTTCCGTGCAGATCGTAGCGGACGGCTTCAATCTGCTCTGGGAGAAGGGGGATACTGTCAACCATTACGTCCACAATGAGGTTGAGCACACGGTTGTTGGCCGTGGCACCCCCGACTTCCTGGCGGACGGCTTCTCGTTAGTGAAGGTCGGAGACGATAAGGAGCTGCTTCAAGTCTCGGATCAGTTCCACCCGATCTTTATCTTGGACAAGTCGGGCACCGTTGTGGCGGATGTGCTGTCCGATGTGGCCAAGCTCGACGAGATCAACGTGGCCTCTCGGTTGGCTGAGAAGGACCGTAAAGAGGCGGCGGCTACTCGTAAGGTTCGGCAGAAGGATGTCTTGGAGTTGCAGACTGCTGTGGCTCGCTATGACGGTTTCGATGACGTGTTGATCCGAGTGATCTCTGTCGAGGAAACCGACATTTTAACGGAGGCCGTTGCACAGCGTCTGGCGAAGTTGGAGAACTTCGTGGAGTCCGCTTATGGCGTGGCCCGGCGAATCAAGGGTTTGGAGCAGATCGGGTCTGTGCTGGTGCCGGAGATTGATCCGGTAGTGCAGGGGGGCTCTAGACTCGCGACCCTGCGAGCTTTTGATACGAGCTTACAGGGTAGCTTGGCGTCGGTCGCAGCTCTTTCGCCGGTAGAGAAGATCAGCCCTCCTGAGGTCCAGCCGGTGGTGCAGGGCGGCTCCAAGTTTGTGACGCTTGGGGCTCTGGCTGCTGGTCTGAGCGACAAAGAGACGGCGGTGGCAGGTCTGGTCGGGGTGGAGAAGATCCTGCCGCCAAGCATCGAAGGCTTCGAGGCACTGGGCACCGGGTACCTCAACCTGGTGCAGTGGGCCGTCAAGGTTGAGGGGCTTCGGGAGTTCTTCAATAGGGCCAAGGGGGTCCCAGAGGCTGTCCCCGCTCTAGAGCCTATCGTGGTGGCCCGGGATGCGTACCTGCGGTTTAGAGGGTGGTCAGAGAAGCTGCAAACCGTGTCCCAGGACATGATGCGGACCAAGGCGGCCCTTGATGAGGTGACTCAAGCCGAAGCGGAGATCTTGAAAGAGTTCCTTGACCTTGGTGTCTGCTCAACCTGCAACCGCGAATTCACGGCTGAGCATCAGCACGGTGAGGTCTAATGCCCCGCGTCTCGTTCATCTTTCGTACGGATACCCATGTCGCGGACAAGAGTCCGGTGTCTTGGAAGGGGGACTACCCCGAAGAAATCTGGTCCAACTTGGAGCAGATCGGTCGCATGACGGTTGAGCACGGGACAACCGCAGTGCTGGACGGCGGGGACTACTTTCACCTCAAGGCGGCAGGTCGCAACAGTCACGCTTCGATCTTCCGTACGGCTGAGGTACACAAGGCGTATCGTTGCCCGACCTACTGCGTTGAGGGCAATCATGACCTCGCGTACAACAATCTTGAGAGCATCGACCGGCAACCGCTAGGGGTGCTATACGCCTGCGGGGTGTTCCAACACCTGCGTGAGGCGGTCTTTACGGATGGCGGACTTCAGGTGCGCGTTGTCGGGGTCCCCTACAGCCCCAAGCGGACTCTTGAGGAACTCCGATCGATCCAGAAGAAGCCTGGAGACGACTTCTTGGTGGCTATCGTCCACGCCCTGGCTTCCGAGTCCCCACCGGCGAAGGTTGAGGACTTCTTTGGGGAGCCTGTGTTCCGGTACGCGGATCTTGTGACGCCCGATGGGCCTGACGCTTGGTGCTTTGGGCACTGGCACCGCGATCAAGGTATCGTTGAGATCCAGGGTAAGCAGTTCGTGAATCAGGGGGCCGTGTCACGTGGGGCCTTGATTCATGAGAACACGACCCGAACTCCGCAGGTGTCGTTGCTGGAGTTCGAGCCTGGGGTGGCTCGCTTTCGGACGTTGCCGCTCATCGTGGCTCCGGCTGAGGACGTGTTCGATTTTGAGAAGAAGGAACGGGTTGAGAGCGAGAACCGTAGCATCGATGCGTTTGTTGAACGGTTGCAAGAGGACGCTGTGTTTGACCCCACGGAGACCATCGAGGGTAATATCAAGACCCTAGAGTTTGCGACTGAGGTCCGTGACCTAGCGCTTCGCTATTTGGAACAAGCCCGGGGCGTAGGTTGATGTACATCTCATACTCAGCGGACAAGGTTTTTTCGGATTGCCCTCGTAGCTACTACCACAAGTACGTGGACAAGACGCCGTTGCCGGAACCGGACAACCGCGTGCATATGCTCTACGGGGATGTGGTGGGTAAGATTTTTGAAGCCTTCTATAGAGATCAGCTCTGGAAGGGCGACCCTTTGGCGAACTTGCTGGCTCTCGTGCAGCCGACGCTAAAGCGTGTCGTGGACGACGAGATCAGGAAGGGTGGGGTCCTGAACTGGAAAGAGCCTGGGCTAAAGGAAGGCACTCGTTCGTTGGCCGAGATTGAGCACGAAGTACGAGAGACGATCCCGTGGGGTCTAAAGAGCATCAAGCACCACCGTTTGTTGGGTAACGGCGCTCAAGCCGAGATGGTGCTCGATACCGATATCGAGGGGCATCGGGTTGGTGGTAGGGCGGACTTCGTGATGCGTCGGATTGAGCCCCACGGGGATCTTGTGATCGTGGACGGTAAGGGGTCCAGGTGGGGCGGCAAGTACACGAACCATCGACAGCTTCGGTGGTACGCCATGCTGTACTGGCTCAAGTTCGGAGAGGTCCCTGCTCGTCTCGGCTTCTTGTTCTGGCGGTATAAGCCCGAAGAAAGCATGGCCTGGAGCACGGTCACGGTTCCGGAGCTGGAGGCTCTCAAGAAGGCGGTTTTGACCACCATCAAGGAGATCGAGATCGCCAAGCAGACGTTGGTGCAGCTTGGCCCGAAGGCCAAGCCTGGGGCTGTGTTCTTGGCGAAACCGGGGGCGGATTGCAGGCTGTGCGGGTATCTGCCTCTTTGCCCTGAGGGTACGCGGGCTATGGCTGACGGTACCAAAGCTGAAATCGCAGAGGCGAGTCAGCGTGGTGTAGAGGACGGCGGAGTCAGCTTCTAGGCCTACTTGGCCTTTGGGCACAGCACGAGGTGGACATGTCCGACGACATCAAGAGTAGAATTGACGATTTGCAGCGGCGTCACAATGCCGTTGTGCAGAAGAAGGCTGGGTTAGCGGGTCAGCTCCAAGCCAAGAAGGAAGAGCTTGCTGCCATCGTGCAGGAGATCAAGGAAGCTGGGTACGACCCCAAGAAGATCACCCAGGAACGGGATCGGGCGAAGCAAGAGCTGGAAGCCATGATCACGAAATTGGAGGGCGAACTAACCGAGGTCGAGAACGCCCTTTCGGCGTTTCAACAAAAGTGACATCCAAGAGGGCTACATCGCATGGAAATCAAATTTAAGGTCGATTCGGCTGAGTTGAACGCAGCGTTGGGGGTCGTCAAGATTGTGTCCCCCCAGGTGACCCCGACTGGTGGCGGCGGTTACCTGTTCGTGGTGCAGGGTGACAAGTGCTGCATCTACTCGAAGAACAGCGGACATGAGGTTCGGGCTTCGTTCAAGGTCACCGACGTGGAGGGCGAAGGCCCGTTCATGTACCCGGCGGATCACGTGGATGCCTTCGCGTACGTCAAGGGTGTCATTTCGATGACGGCCACGTCGGAAGGCGAAGCCTTCAAGGTGAAGTACACGCACGGTGGGTCGGGTGTCTCGGAACACGTGTCCTTCGACCCGCGTCAGATGCACTCTTTCGAGAAGGACGTGGTGGCGGCTCAGGCGGCGGTCGAGAAGCCCAAGCGGTACAGTATCAAGATCCTCTTGACCGCGTTGGGGATGGCCAAGTCTTTCATGGCTAAGCCTAATGATCCGGTGTCCGATGAGGCGAACAAGACCATCCGGATTTTCGGTGAGGCGGATCCGGAGCTGGCCAAGAAGGCGAACAACTACATGTTCGCGTCCAACGGGACTGAGGCGTGCTACTTCTACAGCACGGCGTTCTTTGGTCAGGATCTTTCGGCTCCGGCTCAGCATCTACCTCTGATTGAGGCATTCCTCTCGAAGTCGTTGGGGGCCGTGACGGTTTACCCGACGGCCAAGAACACGTACATCATCAACTCAAATGATGATGTGTTTGGTTGGCCGCACCATGACAGCATGTACAAGAGCTTCGCGTATCTGGCGAAGTCCGATGAGGTGGTGGCTCACGTGGATGCCAAGGCCATGCTCTACCAGCTCCAGTACATGCGTGCGGAGCTGCCTAAGAAGAAGACCAAGATTCGTCTGCACTTCGATCCGTCGGACACCACGTTCAAGTTCTCCAGCTTGGGCGACACCAATGCGGTGACGAGCTTGCCCGTAGCGGGCGAGAAGGGCGAGTTGAAGGTGGACTCTGAGGTGGTGGCCCCGGCTAATGTGGACCACCTGATCCACCTGTTCGAGGGGATCAAGAGCGAGAAGCTGGAGTTCCGCATCAAGATCATTCCCGCTGACGCTAAGGCGAAGCGCCCGAAGGATCTCTACATGTTCCGCTCCATCGATGAGTTCCTCGTAAACGAGGAAGGCACGTTCATGGGCATGGTTGCGGCCATTCCTGAGGGGTTCCACGTATGCAAAGTGACGCGCTTCGCGCCGGGCATCGACTGAGGGTCAAAGCCTTACGGGAACAAGCCTCTGGTTGCCAGGCCCTGCGTACGCAAATTCAGCGCGAGTTGGATCTGCGTACGCAGGAAGTGGACGCCTTGTCCGCTAAACTGGACACGCTCGCCAAAGTTGGTGAGCTGTTTCGGGCACTCATGGATCGCCTCGTGCTGGACCATGTGAAGTCCATTGAGGGGGTTGTCACCGAGGGTTTGAAGACGATCTTCGTGGATCAGGACTTGTCGTTCGAGGCCGAGGTCTCGCAACGTTACAACAAGATTGCCATTGACTTCTGCCTACGGCAGGACAACCAACGGCTGCCCATCAAGGGGCACCCTATGGAAGCGTTCGGCGGGGGTCCAACGAGTATCGCGTCGTTGATCTTGAAGGTGCTGGCTTTGCGTAGGCTCAAGAAGTGGCCGCTGTTGGCTTTGGACGAAACGCTAGCGGCTGTCTCGGACGAGTACATCGACCAAACCGGGCTCTTTCTGCGGCAACTGGCGATGAAGACAGGGATCTCGATTCTTCTCGTGACCCACAAGCAATCCTTTCTTGATCACGCCACTGTCGGCTACAAGGGCACTGAAGTCGTTGCAGAGGACGGCACACGTCATTTACGTCTGCAACGAGAGGTAACTCATGCCCATGCGGTCTGAAACGGAAATCCAGGATCGTATCCGCTACCTTCTAACGGTGGAACTAGATCGGCGCGTTGAGGCAGCCAAGACACGCCTCCCACAGCAATGCCTCCACAACCACCGGCAGCCTTTGGATGTCCGCAAGGAAATCGAAGGTGAACCTAACCCGGACTACAACCGGGTTGACCGCCCGGTTAAGCTGCCTGTGATCGGTTTGTGCATGCTGGGGGTCGAAGACCCGACGCAATGGAACGGCACGATCTGTGAAGATCCCATCGACGCCCAGCGCTGCCCTTACTACACGGATCCTACGAGCAACCGAGAGGTAGTGGAGAACAGCTTCCACGCTCAACTGCAAGACCTGCGGTGGGTCGAGAAGAACTTGCCGGAGGTCTACGGTCTGCTTTGGGCCCTCGGGTCTGAGACGATGCCCCAGCTTCCTTGGTGGAAGGCGTTGTGGTTCCGGTTTCTTCGGATCCGTCCTGATGCTCTGATCAAGGTGGTCCCACCCGAGCTACCGCCGGGGGCGTGACGTGCTCTCTTTGCTGTCGCACGTCTTTGTGACCGAACGGCACCGACCTCGGGCAGGGCAGGTGGGTTTTGCCGTGCCTGCCTTCTCTGAGATCGATGTTGGGGAAGACGACATCGAACCGCTTTTGGCCACCAACATGCGGGGCACGTTCTTACGGACCAGGGTGTCGTTGCACAGACAGGCTAGATTCGGCTTCTCGGAGTGCGGTTTGGCTCAAGAGGAGGCTTTGCTGCGCGAATTCCATCGGGTTCTCGTAGAGACGGCTGCCCATGAGAATTGGACCAACGTTACATCGAGCATTCCTGACGCTCTGGAGCGCATGCAGAGCTTCGGTACGCCCCCCAAGCTGGTCCTGCTCCCCGCGAGTTCCTCTGACTTTGAGCCGCCTGCTGGGGTGCTCCCGATGCTGATTGGCTTGCCCGAGGGGACTGCCTTGGTCGTGGCTTCTCCGCATCTTGCTGGGCTGCACACTAGGATTGGAGATCATGTCGGGATTTTAGCCCAACGGGTAAACATGACCTTTGTGGCGGTGGTGCCATGAACTGGCCCCAGGCTTTAGCGGAGTTCGCGGCAACGCAGGTGACCCCTCGTGAACGTGAGGCGTTGTGGGGTCGCGGGGTCTCGGATGAACAGATCAACATGTATCAGGTCGGGTACTTGAACCGAACCCTTCCGGAAGGGCTTCCTGAGCATTTCGTGCGCTGGGCCATGAGCGGCGACAAGCTGGAGGATACCTTCCTGCTCCCGCTGACCACGACTCTGGGTGAGATCAGGGGTTTTCAGCTCCGCCACGTAGATCGGGAGCGGGGTGGGTACTCGGATTACTTCCTGGACCGCCGGGAGGCATGTCTGTTCGGGCTCCATCAGGCCATTTCGGCTATGTGGGCGTCCGGTACCGTGTATCTGGTTGAGGGGGCGTTCGACCTTTTCCCGATTCAACGGGCAATTCCTGGGGTTGTTGCGACTTTGACCGCCCGTACGGCACCGCAGACGATTCGGGTTTTGCGGCGTCTCGTGACCCGCGTTTGGGTGGGGTACGACATGGACGAGCCTGGGCGTAAAGGTTGCGAAGATTTCGCTCGGGAGCACGGTGGCACTTTTCAGGTGTATACGGTGGTCTACCCAAGGGTGAACGGCAAAGGGGTTAAGGACCCAGGCGACCTTTGGGAAGCTTGGGGTGACGCTCAACTGGTCCCGTTCATCCGGTCGGTGGTGGCCAAAGACGACATCTTTTCGTAAGGAGATCTGCGCGATGCCCAAACTTTATGGTGCTGCTGACAGTGTTGAGGAAATTGCCAAGCGCTTGCTGCCGACTTACCACTCGGAGTTGGCGACGGCTCGGATTCAATACATCTACGTGGACAAGGCGTCCAAGAAGAACGGCCGTCCGGTTTGGGGTAAGGCCCGTCGGATAACGGGTGCGCTTGAGTTTCTGTTGGCAAAGGACTTCTTGGTTGAGGTCGCTCTGGAGTGCTGGGACCCTGCTACTGATCGGCAGCGCCAAGCCTTGGTGGATCACCTCCTGGAGAGCTGCTACGGCGAAGAAGACGAGGAAACCGGCGAGATGAAGTGGTCGATGCGTTCACCGGACGTGAATGAGTTCACCAGCATTTTGAACCGTCACGGCGCGTGGAATGACGAGTTGGTGGGTCTGGTGGAAGTGGCCCAGCGTCTGAACATCGAGGCTCGGGTGCAAGAGGTTGCCGATTCCGTGGTGCAACAGAACGGTACGTGATCCGTGTGGGACGTTAGGTACAGGCCACTTCGGTATGCCGATGTCCTGGGTCAAGAAGGTAACGTTCAACTCCTGAAGTCTCGGATCAGGAACGGCACTGCTTTTGACACCAGCTACATCTTCGCGGGTGGGTTCGGGCGGGGTAAAACCACGCTTAGCCGAATCCACGCGAGGGCCATGCTTTGTCTTGATATGGACAAGAGCGACCCTGAGCCCTGTAACAAGTGTACGAACTGCCTTGCGATCCTGAACGAGCAGCCCGGTGCGTTCAGTGAGCGGGATGCGGCTAGCAAATGCTCGATTGACGATGTTAGGGCTATCGTCGAAGAGCTGCCTTACGTCTTGATTGACGCCCCTAAGCGCATTTACCTATTTGACGAGGCGCACCGTATGAGTAGCGCGTCGCAGGATGTGCTGCTCAAACCGATCGAAGACAAGAAAATGATCGGGATGTTCTGCACTACGGAGGCTGAGAAGATCCGGGGTGCTATCCGATCTCGTTGCGAAGAGTACACGATCCGTAAGATTACGCGCGAAGACATCCTCAAGCGAATGAGGATGGTCCTGGAGACCGAGAAGGTCGAGTACCAGGATGACGCGGTGCTCATCGTCATCGATCATGCCCTGGGGCACGTTCGAGACGTTCTGAATGGGCTTGAGATGATCGCCCAGCTTGGGCCTGTGACCGTCGATAGCGTGCGGGAGTACCTGCACCTGTCGGTTGTCACGTTGTACTACCAGATCTTGTTGAATCTGGACAACCCTATGAAGGCCATCGAGTTGGTGGATCGAGCTTGCGAGGAAGCAGGGCCCGAGGATGTGGCGGCGGGTATTGCTGAGGCTGCGATGAACAGCTACCGCATGGCCAACGGCATGTTCGCGGATTTCTCGTACATCGACAAGACGCTGGCTGAGCAGGTTTACGCCAAGTACCGGCAGCATGTGGTGCGATTTGCAGGGTGGTTCCTTGGGTCGCGCTACACAACGAAGTTGAGCCTGACCCGAGACGTGGTGGTGTTCTCGCAGACTTCCGGGCATTTGCCACCGGAGGGGGCTCAGCCGCCTGTGGTGTTCATGGGGGCGGCCACGGGCAGTGTTGCGATTTCACAGGTTCAACAGGCCCCGGTCCCGGCTCAGCAGGCCCCGGTCCCGGTTCAGGCCCCGTCGGGCTACCATGACGTGCCGATGCCCGGCTCCGTGACTCCCGAGGTGGCGAAGGCTGTCTTGGTTCCGAACTCCTATGCGGACCCGACACCCCCAACGGCCATTGAGGCAGCGTTGGTTAACGGTGCCATGCCCCGTCAACGCAACAATCAACAGAGCGGGGCACCTTCCCGATCCAAGCAGGTGCCCCGCGATATGACTCCAACCGAGTGGCGGGTGACGTTCGATCGGATGCTACGCAAAAAAACACCCACAGCGTTGCCGAGATAACGGGCGCAGTGTAACCCACTTAGGCGAATGAGTGACAATCTTCAATGGGTGGTCTTGGAGTTGACCTCGAAGGCGGAAGGGGAGGACCCTGATGTCGTTCGGGCCTCTATCCGCCATCACATTCGAGATGCTGAGGTCTTTGTCCCAGCGTCGGTGGTGCAGCGCGGCCCCGTCCGGGAGTACCAGTACCTTGTTGATGGGTACGCCTTCATTCTGCACAAGCACCCGGACACCCACTACGCTCGCTTGAACGAAACGAAGTACGTTCAGAGCGCGTTGTATCAACCTACTGGGATTAAGCGCGAAAAGCGGCTTGCTACCGTGTCTTCGGAGCAGATCGCGAAGCTCAAGTCCCAGATCAAAGTTGAGGTGGACCAGGGGATCGAGGTGGGAGACACCGTGGTGATCTCCAGCGGCCCCTACAAGAACATCTCGGCGGTGGTCCGGGAGGAAATCCCCGAGCACGACTCTGTGGTGGTCCACATTCAACTACGGTCCACGGATCGCCTGGTGACGCTCCCTCGTGCATTCATGCACTTGGAAACCAAGTCACCGCATGTGGTCTATCGAGATCGCTTTGAGAAGCTCTCCGCGTGGGCTCTTGCGGCCAAGAGTATAGCGCACTGGCCAGTGCATCGTTTGAGCGGAGTTTTGAGTAATTTCAGTGGTTTCTCTCGGTTGGACTCCTGGGTTACGCAGAGTCGCCTAACGTATGGTTGGGTGCGAGCTTACCACTCATCTTTAGACTTCGCTCCAGCGCTCAAGAAGCTGAAAGAGGTCCAGGCCCTCTATACTGGAACGTCGCTTCTGAACCAACTTCTTGCCGCCTATGCCCCTATTCCGGATTGGACTCCGGTATTGGCCAAGCATCGGGAAGCTACGTTCCTGGAGTCCACCCACTCTCGTATTGCGGCCCTTTACGCGGACGTTCAACGCATGACAAATACCTCGGCTTCTCCAGTGAACTTGGTTGTGGACGGTACGCAGCTCTACATCCGGTGCATGGAGGCCCCAGGGCTAGGTGCTCTCACGGATTCAGAGGGTAGACCGACGGGGGCTGTCGTGGGCTTCCTGCGGAGCTTGGGGGCGTACCGGAAGCGTTTCCCGTCAGCGAACGTCTACGTGTGCTGGGACGGGACCTCTCAGAGGCGCAAGGCACTGTACCCCGACTACAAGGGGAACCGGGTGTCGAGATCAGGTGCGCCCTCATTTGGGTGGTCTTGGTTTCGTGAAACCCTACCTTTGTTGGGGGTCCAGCAGGCGTTCAACCCGGAGGAAGAAGCGGACGATGTGATGGCGACGTTGGTTCGGGGTCCGTTGTCGGACCAACCCAATGTCATGATCACGACCGATCGGGATTTGCTGCAAGTCGTCTCGGAATTCACGCATCAACTGTGTCCTGCTGTGGGGTCAGGTAAGGAAAAGTTGTATGACCCAGAGCTTGTTGAAGCCGAGTACGGCGTACCTCCTACGTCTATGGTGCAGATCAGGGCACTGAGTGGGGATACCTCCGACCATATTCCGGGCGTTTCCAACTTTGGCTTGAAAACTGCGGCCAAAGTAATCAAGCTCTACGGCACCGTTACAGCCCTACTGGGGTCGAATCTCGCTGGGCTGGGGAAGGCGCAAGTCGCCAACCTTAGGGAGAGCGAGAAGCAAGTCCGCTTGAATGTGGACTTGATGACCTTGCGGGATGTTGAGTTCCGCCAGATCGAATCGAATCCAAATCAGAAGGAAGTAGAGGCTAGGTTGGTGGCCCTCGGGATCAAACCCGAGCCCATTCTAGCGGCATTCTTCCCCCGGCAACTCACGATTTCGTGAGCCCAGAAATCTGTGCGGTTGCCCTTGTTGGGGACCGTTAGGAGTCGAATCGATGTCATCATCTGGCTACGTAATTCCGGTGGATCCTGCGGAGTTGGCGAATCGGTTTGCAGCTCCTGATGAGTACGAGGAAGTACCCGAGGATCCCGATGCCGAGATGGCAGCGTTGTTCTCTAGTGGGGATTACGAGTCTAGGATCATGCCCCTGCTGGATCGGATACCCGATCGCGAGGCGGACTTGATTTACCTCTACTACGTCCGTAAGAAGCGCCAGGCGGACATTGCCGAGATCTTTGACGTGACCCAGGCGGCGATTAGCTATCGCCTGGATCGTGGGATTCAGCGCATCAAGTTCCTGCTGTCGATCCCGACCGTGACCGAAGAAGACCTGCGGGACGACCTCAAGGCCATCTTTGACCCTATTGACATCGATATCTTGGTGGGGATGTGGCAGACAACGTGCCAGTCTGAGGTGGCCACCAAGCTGCGCTTGACACAAGGTCGAGTCCGCCATCGGTTCTTCAAGGCGGTCGAGGTGTTGAAGGCGGCAGCGGAGCAGGACGACCGTTTCATGCCCTACCACAGGATCTTCTCGTCCATCTCGGACAAGAATTTCAACATCCTGCGGGCCGTCTCTCTGCCGCAATGGCAGAACCGGGGTCTCGATCGCTGCATCTAGGGCCCGGCCCGAACCCCCGATCCGCGACTAGGCCCCTGCGGGTCGGGGCCTAGATCGTCGGAATTCCGCAGTTTTCTTTTATCAGATGGGATCAGACGAGGGCCTTTCCTTGTCCACATCTCGTCTACAGTTCCAGGACTACCAGTTTCGGGTCACTCTCTTGAGTGGGCCTTGGAAGTGGACGACTCGCGTGGATGTCTCGCAGGCGTTGCCTACGACACAGATCCGAGACGTGATCACGCCGTACGGGATCCTTCGCGACACCATTCCGATTCCGGGTGAGGTCGTGCAAGCGATGGCGGACTCCATCACGGAAGTCCAGCAGTCGTACACACCGAGCATCTTGCTGAACCCAATGTCCCTGACCTTCGTGTTGGACGAGGGGCGTGGTGTGTCTGCGGCTCAGTCGGTTCAGATCACGAACAACGGTTTGTTCGGATCCTTGCTCGGTGCTTCGATCACATCGTCGGCTCCCTACGTCTTTTCGGTTCCCGCGAGTGTGAGCGGGCTCGCTGCTAATGAGTCGGGTAGTTTTGATGTGTCGGCGGACAGCCTGAACTTGTTGTCTTTGGGCAGCCCCTACTCGGCGTTACTGACCGTGCAAGGTCCTCAGGCCACGAACAGCCCACAGGTGATTCCGGTTACCGTTGTGGTTCGGCCTAAGGCTGTAATCACTACCTCGGTGGCTAGCCTAAACTTCAACGTTACGGCACCGTTAAGTGGGGCGTTCCCGCCTATCCCGTCGCAGCAATTCATGCTTACGAACTCGGGAGATCCAACTTCCGTTCTGGATTACCAAATCCGTAAACTTGTTGGCGTGCCTTGGGTCGTGAGTGTGGCCCCGGTCTACGGTTCACTAAACGGCGGTGGCGGGCAACCCGTTACCGTAGTTGTGGTGCCTACGCCGGGTATGGGTCCTGGTACGTATACCGAGACGCTTCGGATCACGGGCTACAGCTCGAACATGACTCTAGACGTTTTGGTCACTCTCAACATCTCGTGAGGTAGCAGCGATGGCTTTCGATCTCAGTCAGTTGGAAATGTCGGGCGCTTCGGGTTTGGATGCTCTGTTCCAACGTGAGGCTCACATCCTCAACCCGCACCCCACGGGACGCACCAAGGTGGCGTCCATCCGGGATTTGAGTGGTTTTGTGAGGCTGTCTTCGGACACGTTGATTCACCGTAGTGATCGAGACCTGTGGGCACTCAAGAAGGAAGCGGACGGTAACTACTTCATTGAGCGTTTGTTTGATGACAACGGCGCACCAATCAAAGGCTGAACACGGTGGAAGCACGCAAGAAAGCACGAGCCGCCATGGCACGCCACGTTCAGGCGTCTGAGCGTTCTCAACTTGAGGCCCAAATGAAAACTGCGGGTCTTGCTGGGGATGTGCGTGTTGCAGGTGAGGTGCCCAAGCCGTCGAAAGGCGGGGCCATCGACAACGAGATGAGCGGCCATCTCAAGCGTGCGATCCCATCGGACTACGATTACGACCCGAGGGCGATCAAGCCTCTGGCCAAGATGCTGTGGGCTCTGAGCGTCAGTTTGGGACACGTGATGACGGCGCACCGTCAATTCGTGAAGCTCAAGTCGGCCACCATCTCTCCGGACGGGCTTGTGGGCGGACGCGGTTACGTGATGTCCGTGAAGGATGTTCGGACTGCTCTGCATGATGCCGCTGAGGCGATCTCAGCGGTCTCTGACACGATCCACGACGAGCTTCATGCCCCTCACTGGCGTCCGAAGTTGGGCGAACTAGAGAAGGCGGACGTTGAAGGCATCGAGCGCTTGGTTGGGGACGCAGAGCGCATCATGGAAGACCCTGAAGGGGAAACTTCCGATGATGAGCCGGAAGACATTGTGGAGGCTGAGAAGTCGGGCCCGCAGGCTGACCTTGAAGGCGACGATGCTTCCGGATCGGAGTTGCCCGACGGTGGGGATTACCCGGATTCTACTGCACAGCCCGTCCAGGACATGCAGACCAAGCAGGCGTCCTATCGGCGTACTCTGGGATCGCTGAGTATTGCTGATCGCGTGCTGAGTCGGTTTGCCTCGTCCCTGCCTGTGGAAACGCTTCCTGGCCCTCGCGTTCAACATCGGGATCGTGGGGACGTGGATCAGACAGGCCCGTTTGGTTCGTACAACTCCCAAGAACCCCAGTCGATGCACGACAACTGGAGTAAGAACGACGGTGGTCGGGGCGGGGAGTACGACTACGTGTCGGAGTGGGACAACGATCTGTCCGAGAAGTCCGCTACCTCGATGGTCCCTGATTCCAACACCGAGCCGACGCCCACACAGGGCTATGACTTTGGCATCGGGTATGGCAAGGGCAATGATGCCCACGGGCAAGGTGCTGGCGGCTACGGGAACGTCGATTCCGATGGCAAGGGCGTGTACGGGCCGCATACGGAGTTGCCCTACGATCCGGGTGGCGTCAGGCACGACGATGAGAGCGACACCACCCCGAGCATTGAGATCTCGGTGAGTCGCAGCTCAATGCCCAAGACGGCTGCCGCTTGGAAAGCCACCGCAGAGCTTCCAAACGATGGGGAGCCGCCGGTGGCTCGTTCTGACTACTACCAGGGCGACAAGGGCTCGAATCTTGTGAACTCGGTCCGGGGGGACTCAGAACTCCCCGGGGAACCGACCAACAACTACGAGTTCTCGAAAGATGTGCAACCGGGCCTTGGCTATCGCTACGAGCAAGGCGCGCAACCCTACATCAAATGGGACTCAGAGACTCATAATATGCGCCCCGATTACGTTTACCAACGTGAAGTCCAAGGGCCTTACGTCAAGCAGGAAGGCTGAGCCATGGCTGATTTGGACCTAAGTGGGTTTCTGAAAGATTCGTCTGTGGCCGACCTCGATTGGCTCGATGTGGACGAGGAACAGTACCGGGCGATGGACACGCTTCCGAAGCAGAATCTGGACATCCGTCCGGACCTGGAAGCGTTGTGGGCCCGCGAAGGGGAGTCCCCGACCACATACCTGATCCCGAATCAAGTTCCGGTTCCGACCCCTGGTATCGATGACCCGAAGACCATGGGCGACATGTCCCAGGTGCATGGGCGGTTGCGCGCTCAGGCTGAGGAAATCGCCAAGGTGGCGCGACTGGCTTTGATGCAGTCCGACGATATTGGCCGGTTGCGGGGTGAGCTGGTCAAGCGCTTTGGGCTAGAGCCGCTCCGTGAGAATCGGGCTGTGTTGGCGTCCGTGCTTCAAGAGCGCGGCCTTCTGGGGCGTCTCTACGTTGCGGCCCAAGACTTCCCGACCTGTGATCGGGGTGGGTCTTCCGTGGCGTTTGTCCGTAAGTACGCTTCTGGAGCCAAGTACGTGGTGGCCAAGGAGGCCTGCGAGGGTTGCTGTCACTCGAAGCCTACGGTGGCGGGTGGCTCAACCTGTGGGCAGTTTCAGAAGGAAATCAAGGTCCAGGTTCCGTACACGGATCATCTGGCTGAGTCCGTTGAGACAGCTCAAGCGGCGCGTGGTCGGGCCATTCAAGCAGCAGTCTCGGACCCCAAAGAGCGAATCCGTCAGGCCTTCCTTGCTCCCCGCTCTACGGCGGTCCGTGGGGTCTACGAAGGTCAGGGTGAGGGTAAGATCCCGAAGCTCGCGGCGGTGGCACCTGGAGTTGCTCAGGGGCAGTTGCTTGAGGCTTCGTCGTTGGTCCGCAAGAAGCAGGCGGCAGACCAAACGGAATTGGAAGCCCGTCCGGTGGTGGCTTTCCTGCACCGCGAGATGGTCAAGGGTTTGGCCCACGGGGAGCTGGCTCAGAGTCTCAAGTTGGCCTTTGATGAGAGCCTGTTGAAGCGTACGCACCCTCATTGGGGCAAGTTGCTCAATGAGTCGGGGCTCTACGGGGTGGTCTATACGAAGCAAGCTAGCTTCGACGACTGCCGCGTAGGGGCGGACTTCCTGGCCAAGCACAACCCGAGTGTTCGGGCGATTGTTGCTGGTGAGAAGTGCGGCTCGTGTATCTACAACAAGGCAGCTCGCTGCATGATGTACGGGAAGGCGCTCGTCAAGAGTGCTTCCGAGGTTGTGACCTCCGCGACCGTCGAAGCGGTACTGCTGGAGCACAGCACAGCGGGTCGTCTGCAACCGTGGGATGTCAAGACGGCTTCGACCTGGGGTGACAACCCTGCCAAGGCGCTCAAGGCGATCCATGCGGCAACCCGATCTTCGTACCTCCCGCAAGTAGCGCCCGTTCGGATGGGCTTCATGCAGGGCTTCCACGGGCAGACGGTGGAGCACACCACGAGCGGTTTGGATCGCCGTGCCATCGTGAAGCAGGCCTCTAGGTACCTGAATGAAGGGCTGTACGGGCAAGACTTGTTGACTGCCCTCAAGAGTCGTTTTGCGACGGCTGATCTCGTGGCGGCCAAGGATGAGCTTCGGCCAGTGTTGGCGGAGCAGGGCCTTCAAGGCATCTACTACGTAGATCCGAGCGTCTACGATGACTACGGCAAGGGCTGCAAGGAAGCTTCCAGGTTGCACGGGTCTCGCGTTGTCGGGTACCTCAAGGAAGGTTCCAAGTGCGGGAGCTGCGTGCATCAAATCCGTACGGGTTTTTGTTCGCAGATCAACAAGCAGTTGGTGGTGGAGCCCCCGTACGTGGACAAGCTGGCGCAGCAGCGCGAGATCCTCGCTTCGGGTAGTTCGACCGAGACTGAACCCCACACGATCATGCACTCAGCCAATACGTTGGCGGAGTTCGAGATGCAGCATGAGATGGCGGTGGAGGTCAAAGAAGCTTCCGCTCCTGAGTCCGTGGCCATCCAGTTCGGCACGGGAAAGGTTCGTCTTTGACCTACGCACGAACAGCGATGGTGCTGCGGGTGGCCGCTCGTTTTCAACGGGCAGGCCAACCGGCTGGGGCACGCAAAGAGGTGCGTGACCTTGTGAAGCCCATCAATAAACCGAAGGGCATCTCTAAGGAGACGCTCAAGGACTACGTGACGACTGAACAGCCTGAGGGCCAGGCCCCTAACCGTAGGGATCTTCGGCCCGAGGATGTGTTCCAACCGAAGCCGAAGAACATGAACGTGCTTGACTACGCCCTCAAAGGTTGGCCGGGGTCGAGTGACGACTACGAGGGTATGGAGAAGGCGATCAACCAGCAGATCCCTAAGGACAAGGGCTACGCCACTGTCAGCGGGCTCAGCCAGTACCTCGTAGAGACAGACGGTGGGGGCGGCACCAAAGCTGTCGGGAAGAAGTAACCATGGCAAACAAAGCACTTGATAGGGATGATCTGTTGGGCGACCTACTGGGGGATTCTCCAGAGGTCGTTCCGGCTGTCCCTCAACCACAGCCGACGCATCAGGTGCATTTTCTTCCTACCAAGACTGTGGCACCCGCAGGTGGCCGGGCAGCCGGTGGTCGTACTCGTCAGGCTGGCAGCCGTTTCCATAAGGCGACGGCTGAGGATTTGGAGCGTTATGAAGCCACGGCAGAAGAACGCGAACTCTTCATCGCCAACGACCCTGTGGTTCGCAGTGCAGCGGGCCGAGATCCTGTGGCGCTACTCGGTACCTTGAAGGCGGAGGTTGCCCGTGAGGCGGCAGCTCTGGTTTACCAGCGTATCGAGAACGAGAAGATGGGCAAGGACATCTCTCAGGTCAGTGGGCGTCGTATCGATGCTCTCAAGAAGATCGCTGACATCGAGATGGAGATGCGGAAGATCGGTTTCGACCAGATCGATGTTCACAGTGAGAAGTTTCAGCGGGTCTTCAAGCTGTGGATCGAGACCATCCGTAGCGTGGCCGAGCACACCCTCAACCCCGAGCAGCTCGACCTGTTCTTCAACCGGCTTTCCACTGAAATGGACGGCTGGGAGGACAAGGCTGCGGACTTGGTTCGGTGATGTGTGCCCCCTAAGAAAAGACCGCCTGGGGAAGGAATCGCGAGTCTCATTCGGGACGCGGGCGCTCGGGCTAAGCTCGCTGCGGAGCAGAAGCAACAAGCCTTAGAGCATGAGGCAGCAATAGAGCTTGACCCGAGTGCTGAGCTTATCGTGGACGAGGTTCGTCCCTTTAGGCCCCGCATCTTCAACATTTTGGAGTACATCGAGCAGTCCTGGGGACTGGGGATGAAGCTGTTCCCGGCACAGCGCTTCATCGTCAAGCTGTACTACCACCTCCCGCTCGAAGAGAAGGAGAAGACGATTGAGGTCCGCGACATGCTCGGGACCAAGATCGTGCATTACTTCACCGAGAAGGAGTACCTCAAATACCTCTACGAGGACGGCCGCTGCAACATTGGAGAGCAGGACCACGAACGTCGTGAGCTTGTGCTGGCCATCGGTCGCCGTGCGGGCAAGACAACTCTCAGCGGCATCTTCGCGAGCTACGAGGTCTACCGTCTCCTGAACTTAGGCAATCCGCAGGAATACTACGGTCTACCTAATGGTAACCGTATCCAGATCATCTCGGTCGCTACGGACAAGGATCAGGCGGGTATCCTGTTCAACGAGGTCACGACGCACTTGGCGAAGTGTGAATACTTCAGGCCTTACGTCGCGAACAACACGCTCAGTCACATCCAGTTCCGAACCCCCTACGACATTCAGAAGTTCGGTCCCTCAGCTCGTCACCAGAACGGTAAGTTCGTCTCGTTTAACGGTAAGGCTACGTTGCGTGTCACGTTCAAGTCGTGCATCGCAAAGGGCCTTCGTGGTTCCGGTAACGTCGTCGTCATCATGGACGAGATGGCGCACTACCAGGACAAGGGGCAGTCGAGCGCCAAGGACATCTACGACGCCGTTACGCCGTCTACCGCTGCCTTCTCGCCCAAAGCTTTGGACGAGAAGGGGCAGCTCATGCCCATCCGGAAGCCGGATGGTACGACGTATCCGGTTGAGTCGCGGATCATTACGATCTCGTCCCCGCTGAACAAGCACGGACAGTTCTACGACCTTTACTACAAGGCGATGAGCCGTGCCCCAGGGTCGGAGAACATTCTCGCGATTCAAGCCCCGACCTGGGAAGTGAACCCCACACTGCCCTCGTCCTACTACGTCCAGAAGTACCATTCGGATCCGGCGGTGTTCCTCACGGAGCACGGCGCACAGTTCAGTGATCGTGTCAGGGGTTGGATTGAGCGCGAGTCCGATCTGGCGGAGTGCCTCGAACCTGATCTGCGCCCACAAATCATGGGCATCCCCCGGTACCCGTACCAGATGGGGATCGATATCGGTCTAGTGGGTGACGGCACCGCGATTGCGATCACTTGCGACATCAACGGCAAGGTGGTGTTGGCGTACCACGAGTATTGGCAAGCGGGCGTGGATTGGCGCGAGTCTAACCCCCACTTGGGTAGCAACTACTCGACCGACTACTGTAAAGGCCTGGCCACGGTAGATCGCCTAGATTTCGAGGAAATCGGCAACTGGATTCACAAGCTCAGCAAGCGCTTCTTCATCACTGAGGGCATCTTTGACCGTTGGAACGGTATTCCCTTGGAGCAAGCGTTGCTCAAGAAGGGTCTGACTCAGTTCAAGAGCGAATACTTCCAGCGGGACTTGGCCTCACGCATCTACCAGAACACTAAGATGATGATGTTCGACAAGGGACTTCGGTTGTACGACTTCCCGAGGGGCACAGGGGCGAAGCACTCGTTGCTTATCGAGGAGCTGCTCCAGCTTCAAGCCCAACAGATGTCCAAGAACATCGTGGTGGTACAGGCCCCCCAGACAGCGGGGCATCACGACGACTTGAGTGACGCCCTGGTTCGCGCAATTTGGCTCACCGCTGAGCGTATGCGTAACGAAAAGCACGTGTACGGGAACTCGACCGGGATGCCCGTTCATGCAGGTTCGGCGATGAGTGCAGGACGGTACCAGATGATGCGTGCTCGAAGCCACGGCGGTTTCTCGGACCGTACCGTGAGCAAGAACATCGGTCTTCGGCAGCGGTCTGCGCTGCGGGCCCCTAGGTAATCCTCTTGGAAGTTGGCTCTAGCGTAGATGGAAGAAACAACCCCACCGTTGGTCTTTGCGAACAAGGTCATCCGCCAGATGATTCAGCACATGGTGTCTGAGGACATGGTGATTGATCGTAAGGACTACTTGGCTATTCGTGTGGTGTTTCGGAAGTGTGGTGGTTCCTGGGCGAAGTTCGTTGATGGGGATCTCCCACAGTTCAAGCTTCTCAAGGATGTGATCACGTCTTGGGGTCAGATGCCCGGACGCCAGAAATCTTCGGACCAATTGATCTGACATGGCAGCAGAACTCTTTCGCTCACGCGACCTGATCGTCTTTTCTAAGGGCGCAACGTTTACCGTTGACGTTCCAGAGACGGTTGCGGTCCAGGGGTGGCAAGGTGGCCAGGGTTTTCAGTGGGCACCGCCTGTGGGTGACCAGATGCTGGCCACGGTTTCCGATGGCCTGTACGGTGGCTTTGCGCTCTGGGGCTCAGACGAATCCGCTGATCAGTTCGTTAGCTCGACTCGGAACCAACCGACGTACCGCTACGTGGTCTTGGGGGCGGGCGGGTGGCTCATCGCGACTTCGGGCTACGAGAAGTACACATATGCGTCGCGGGTTGGTCCTGGACCCTTGGTACCGCTAGTGTACACAGCTAGTGATCGGCTCGTGTTTTCGTTGCGTGGGTTATTCACCCGCGAAGACGAGTGGACGTTATCTGGAGATCCCCGGGCCCCTAACAGTTACTTCATTGGATTCGTGGCAATGCGGCCAACCGTAGAACGGAACAACTTTCTGACCATTCAGGTGAGTATCTAAAATGGTGAAAGTTTGCTCCAGGTGCGGTTCGTCTAAGGCGCACAGTGAATTCGTACGAAGTACCGTGACTTCTAACGGTGTGGGTGCTCATTGCTTACTGTGCGAACGTGAGCGTGTTAGGGCACGTCGGGCTAACCCTGAGGTTAGGCACAAAGAGCATGGCGCTGTCCCCCACCCTCATAGGCAAAGGTACTACGCGAAGATTGATGCCCTAAAGGGTGGTGCGTGTTGTGACTGCGGGGGACGTTTCCCGCCTGACGCTATGGACTTTGATCATGTTCGTGGGACCAAAGTTGCTTCCATTGCTCAAATGCGTTCCAGGGCTTGGGAACACGTCCTAATTGAGTTAGCTAAATGCGAATTGGTCTGTGCTAACTGTCACCGCATCCGTACCTGGCAGCGTAAGCAGGCCACCAAGAGAGCTGCTTAATGGAAATCGCACGGAACAGAGACGTGATTGTGCTCGTGAAGGACCTGTCCTTCCCGGTCATGGTTGATGCTGCGATGGCTCAGGCGGGGTGGCCTGGGGGTCAGGCTGTCACGTGGTCCCCCACACCCGACGACAACTTCATGGTTACGTTCTCGGATGGGACGTACGGCGGTTTTCTGCTCTGGGGCTCCAATGAGTCCGCTGATCAATACGTGTCCTACACAGGTAACCAACCCAAGTACCAGTTTGGGGTGGTGTGTACTGGAACGTGGCTCATCTCGACTATCGCCTACGAGAAGTACACGTTGCAGTCTCGTTTGGTGCCCCCTCTCGTGCCCAATGTCTACACGGTCGGCACCCGGCTTCGGTTCTCGCTCAGAGGGTTGTTTACCCCTCAGGATGAATGGTCCATCTCGGGCGACCCGAGAGCCCCTAACGGCTTTCTCGTGGGGGCCATCATTCAAGCTCCCGATGCCTCGAACAACCAGTACCTCATGGTCCAGACCGCGATTTGAACTATGCCGTTCCCACCCCCACCAGGCTCCTTTGAGATAGACTTCCGTGGTCTCGACATCGTTCGAGGTCGGGATTGCGTGTTGTTCTCCAAGGGCGACACGCACGTGGTGACGGTAGACGCCGCCATGGTTCAAGGGGGTTGGCCTGGGGGTCAGGGTGTGCAGTGGGTTGACTCGACCCTGGCGGATCCGGTGGTGTCGTACTCCCAGGGCCTCTACGGTGGTTTTCTGCTTTGGGGATCGGATGAGTCGGCGGATCAGTTCGTCAGTTCGACCCGTTCACAACTCGTGTATCCGCAATCTGTGGTCATGATGGCGGGCAACGCGGTGATCTCCACGTCATCGTATGAGCGGTACACCTACGCTTCGCGGCTTGGGGGGCCTCTCGTTCCCTTGGTGTATGCGCCTAAAGACCCTCTGTTTTTCTCGCTCAGGGGTCTTTGGACCAAGGAAGACGAATTGACCCTTTCAGGCAACCCGAATGCTCCGGCCTTCTTCACAGGGTTCACGATTCAGGTTCCGTCGCCCGTTAACCAGTTCTACCTGGGGATTCAGGCCAGTTTGTGATGAATCGCGCCCCCATGCAGATGACCCCCGATGAGATCGTCGCGGAGATCGGGACGATCCATCAAGACTTGCAGGCCAAGTTGGCACGGGTCCAGGGGTTGGCCCAGGGGTTGTACCACCGTGTTCGACGCGAGCCCCCGGATGACAACACGACCGTCTACATCACCTATGCAAATGCTTGGATGCGCTTTGCGGGGATGGCCAACCAGGGTGTCACCCGCACGGTGTCGGCATCCAAAGTGCTTCGGCGTTTGACGCCGGTTGCTGAGGTTGCTGCCACCCCCGAGCGCAAAAAGGCCCCAAAGCCCAAGGAAGACGCAGCGCCGATAGACGATTTGATTTCCATGTATGGGGCAGAACCCTCGGATCCTGCTGAGGCCGAGGACCCAACAAGCGAACCGTCTACGGACAGTTCCCCGAGTGAAGACTGATGGCCAAGACCTTTACGAACGTCAGAACGCGAGCTGCCACGATATCCGTTCCGGATTCGCGGGGTACTCGTCCCTATGTCTCCAAGGGGCCCATCAGTTCGCTCACGGCTAAGGAAAAGGAAGCCCGCCGCATTCAGAAGACGGCTGACGGCAGCTTCAACACTTCGTTGGCTACGCAGGGCGCTTTCTTCTCACCGCAGCTCTCCACGGACTTCTTGGAGCTGCCCCAGTCGCTTCGTGAGAAGCGCGAGATTTACCGCCACTTCTACAATACGGATCCGATTGTCGGTCAATCCATCGACCTGCACACGGAGCTGCCGCTCTCAAAGGTAAGGCTAGGAACTCCGAAGCCCGCGACGTTCCCGGAGGGCTTCAAGGATCAGCACGACTACGCGAGTTACATCCTGTGGTTCTTCACCCAGATGTGCGATCGAATCAAGCTATTTCAACGGCTTGTTACGATGGTCCACCACTACTGGTTGGATGGTGGCGTGTTCGTGTTCGCTGAGGACTCCACGGTCGATGTTCCCGGGGAACTCGGTTACGATACTCAGACTCTTGGGGTCAAGTCTGTTCTTACAGAAGACGGCGAAACCAAGGAAGAACCTGAGGTTGGCCTGGTGGAGCGTCCTGATCGAGATCAGGAAGAACTGGCCTACTACCAGAAGCATTACGCTGGGTGGGATCGCCTCATCATTTTGCCGATCGATCAGGTCAAGGTTACGACCTATTCGTTCACCGACAAGATGCGAATTGAGCTGATTCCGGCTGACCGGGATCGCGCTCTGATTGAGCAGGCCAAGGCCGGTGACCCGTTTTCCGAGGAGATGGTAAAGGAGATCCCGGAGGAAGTTCGGAACCACATTGAGCAGGGCAAGCTGATCCCTCTTGGTCTGGATCCCGATGAGGGTTCGTTCTGCTATTACATGGCGGGCCGTCGCGGGGCCGGTGAAGACCTGGGGCAGTCCATCCTGGACCGTGTGCTTCGGACGTTGATGTACCGGGAGAAGCTCCGCCAAGCGCAGACGCAGATTGCGTCTCGTGCCATGACCCCCAAGCGTATTGTTTGGGGTGACCGGATCTCTGAGATTGACGTGATGGATCTGCGCGAGCAGGTCGATTTGGCGTTGGTTGATCCCGACTACTCTATCGTCACCAACTACGAAATTCACTGGGAGGAAATGGGCTCTCGGGACCGCTTGTTGGACTTGTCCAGTGAGTACGAAACTACGGACAAGTTGCTTTATGCGGGTCTTGGCGTAACAGAGAGCTTGCTTTCAGGCGAGGCACTGTACTCAGGGGATCGCCTTAAGCTTGAGGTCATCAACACCCGGTACCTGTTCCTTCGGGAGATGGTGCAGGAGTACGTCGAGCAGAACCTTTTCAAGCCGGTGGCACGTCGCAAGGGCTTTGTGGAGAAGAACGCTTGGGGTGGTGAGGTTGTGCTGTACCCCCGGCTGTCCTTCACCCGCCTTCCGTTGCGGGACTCGCAGGACACCTACGACGCTCTGTTTAACCTCTACAACAAGGGCTCGATCGATATTTCGATCATCCTGGAGATGTTCAACATTGACCCGGACGACACCCGGATCAAGCTGGAGCGCGACCTCTTCACGGTCAATGACGCCCTGTTCAACGAGGTTTTGCGAGGGATCTACAACTCGGTTGCCCAGAAGATCGTGGATGAGACCGATGTAGCGAGTCGCATCACGAAGTCCCTCAAGCTGGAAGCAGTCGAACCCCCGGCTGAGCCCGAGGAAGGCCGCTTCTAGTCTTTCGATGTATCCGTTCCTACGGATGGATCGCGTTGGCACCAAAGATCACGTGGAGCGGGAAACCGACGAGGCGGAGCGCCTTGTTCGTCCCGCCCCGAAGGTCAAGCCCCCACGTCACGACAAGCGTCGTGAGCGTATGGACGTGGAGGACGACCCTGATCTGGATATGACTGACAAGGATCTCTCAAAGAACTACAAGACCATCGGTGGCTCTGTGGCCCATCGGGTACTTGAGCGTTGGGCCAAAGCTAAGAGTCCGGCGGCTAAGAAGGTCAGGGTTCGTAAGAAGGAAACCGGCTGGGTAGGCTGGATCGGTCAAGATGCCCTGAAAAAGAGTCCGGGGGACTACGAGGTCGTTGAGGCTGAGGAAGACGAGGGGAAGGGGTCTGCTCCAGCAGAGGAAGCTAAGGGCGAGGGCGAAAAGCCAGCCGCCTCGAAGGGGGAGAAGCCCTCAGCGGAAACTGATGCGAAAGCGCAGGCGTCTTTGCGTGAGATGGCCAAGTCGGACGCTGAGTTCGCGGCCATCCTCAAGGACTTCACGAACCCGAAGTCTGACATGTTTGGGTGGGTCAAGGGTGATCCGGAGAAACCTGTTGCCCAGTTTCTGCGTGGGCGGACACCTCCTAAGGGGATCAAGACGCTAGGGGACTTGCAACGGGTACTCCTGTTGAAGGCCCCCAAGACCAAAGCCCCTAAGAAGGCTCCGGAAGTAGCCCCTGAGGCTCCCAAGGCTGAGGCTCCCAAGGCTGAGGCTCCCAAGGCTGAGGCTCCCAAGGCTGAGGCCCCCAAGGCTGAGGCCCCCAAGGCTGAGGCTCCCAAGGCTGAGGCTCCCAAGGCTGAGGCTCCCAAGGCTAAGAAGACTCCCAAAGCTCCCAAAGTGGGGCCTGTTGACCCGGCCCTTGCAGTGGGTGCCTACGGGGACGCGGACGAAGAGAGTGTTGACGAAGAGGGTGTTGACGAGGACGAGGGGGACGCTGATAAACCAGTTTCCCTCGCAGGGGGTGCTGGGGTCCCGACTCGCCCAGTTTCTAGGAGTGAGGTTCAGGCGGCACATCGTTTGATCGTCAACACTTTTCCGAGTGATGTGGCGGCAACCCTACTCCTAAATAAACCAGCCTTACATCCGGATGAGATCAATGCGTTAGTGTCTGATTACCATGTAGCGAGTGCTGTGCCCCTACCTTTGAGTAAGCTAGAGGGGTTCCGTGCTAACGCCGCTAAGTTCTACACTTTAGACCCAAATTCAGGGCCGGACCCTAAGGTGGTGCAGGACAAAGAGGGTGCGACGGTTTCGTTAGCGTCTTTGTCTCCGGAAGATCGTGCCGTTGCGGTTCGTAAGCACCGCGTTCGGACGGTTGCTATGAGTCTTGCAGCGAAGGCCGCTCTTTCTCAAGGGCTTGTGCGCGAGGGGGCACCTAAGGAGTTGGCGGATAGCTTGTCCGGGTTTTTGTTGTCCGGTTCTGACGAATCGATGATGGACCGCCAAAAGCGAGCCTCTAAGGAAGCTGAGGCGTTGTTCTATCGTAGTCTTGAGCAGGAGCAGGTTAAGCCTCTGGCTGCTGGTGCTGTGGCAAGGCTTTTGACTGCCGTAGACGATCCGGCGGCGAAACGTGTGGCGGTCGGGTACTTCCAAGCTCGGGATTATCAAGAGGCCCGACAGCGGTTCTTGGACCACAAGTCGAAAGAGCACATTTCTGAGCACCAGGCCCCGGATGTCATTGCGGCACGTCTGAGTAAGGCTTCTGATTTTCTACGTAAGCGTGCCGAGAGGTACCCCGAGGGGGTCAGTACGCAGGACACAGCGCTGACCTTTCAGACCCGGGTGCTCAAGCACATCGCGGCATTGGTTCCGGATAAACTACCCCTCATTCAGGAGCTTCTGGATGAGGGGGACAACGCTTACTACGACAAGGCCGTAGCGAAGCACAAAAAAGCGGTCCGAGCCTACCAGATGCGTCGCGTTTTGGCTGAGAAAGAGGCTAAAAACGCTTACGACAAGTATTCGGAGGCGCTCAAGGCTGGCGGGGACCCGAACGTCGAGCCGCCGCTGGGTGCTGCCGAGCGTTTGGCTGCTGAGGGGGCGCTGGAGCCCGTTGAACCGAGGCGACCCCCTCGGTATGACATCCAGCGTAAGAAGCCCGCCGACCTGAAAGAGTCGGCAACGCACCTTTGGGACGACTTCATGAGCCGGACGGCCAGCCAGCGGATAGCGGCTCGGTACCTGGCCACCCCTTTTTCTACTTATCCCGTTGCATGTGCGATGGGCCAGAACCGGCAAGCCGTCTATTGGGGTGTTGAACCTTACCCGAAAGGGCAAGGGCCGTCGTCCTACGTGGGTTGGGAACAACCGCAGGCGCGTGACCTTGGCGACAAGGACTTCACGCGAATCCTCAAAGCGGCACGTGTGTGGTTGAAGACCCCGGTGCTTGCTACGAACATTGAGGGCATCGTTAGAGACACGCAGCTTCGGGCTGCGTTGGATCTCGCGATTGACACTGAGGGGTATGCCTCGGTGCTGCACCCGACTCTGTACAACAACTTGTTGGCTCGCCTTGCGGGTGAGCCCCAGGACGAGACGTTGCTGACGGTTACAGCGTTTGCCGAAGATGAAATTGATCGGTCTACAACTGCGAGGATGACGATGCCAAAGGATACTGTTGAATTGAAGCAAGCTCAGGCGGACCACTTTCTGGCTCGCCTGGATCGTATGGCCTCCACCGTGCAAGAGAAGCACGAACAGTGGGGCATGCCTCTCGCGACAGCCAAGGAGTTCGTGAACGGACTCGACAAGCTCGCGGACGAGTTCGAGAAGGCCGCCTACGGCGAGCAGTCGCTGACGATCCGTCAGGCGTCGATCGTCCTGGGCACGGAGAAGACCGCTGAAGTGATTCAGCGTGACTCGGACGAGAAGTACATGGACACGTTCTCGAATCCGCAGAAGCCGATTCAGACCGAAGCGGATGAGCCCTACATGGCTGCCTACAAGAGCGACGACTCTTCGGGTGTCCAGAACGGCTCGGCCGGGAATGGTCGCAAGCTCGCTCCTTGAACTGCGACCGACCTGAGAGGGCTCATCTGTGATCGACTTTTGGAAACTCGTCAAAGACTTCAGTCAGGGTGACACCGTTCAGCGGTTCGCCCCTGGTTCTGGGGGCTTTTCGCTCTCGCCTTTCGTAGGTCGCGTAACAGCGGTCCACAAAGGGTTGGGGCAAGTCGATGTCCAATGGCCGTACGGTAATGAGCGCATGAGTCCCGACGAAATCGTTCGGGTGAACCCTCAGGTTGCTGCGTGGCTCCCTCCAGAGTTCGATCAATCTTACGATAGCTACGACATTCAAAAGGCTCGTTCACGTCAGGCATCCGTGAACGGGCCTCTCTGGAAGGGACCTGAACTCCCCGCTGGCTTCTATAATGAAGTGGCCAAGGCGTGGAGCCGGGGTGCGAGTGAGGTTGGTGCTTACGATGCGGTGTGGCATCGGTTCGCTGCCCAAGGGGTTGCGGATGACAGCTTGCGGGGTGAAGTGGCCAAGTTCTATCAGGTCGCTTCACGGTTGGCGGATCTCCGGATCCAGCAACACGCGGTCAAGAGTGCTGCCTACTGGGTTGCCCAGAATCGGCAGTACCGTGTGACGCAAGCTGAGGTTCAGGGTCAGAAGCCGTGTTGTCCGAAGTGCGGCACCACGATGCGTCGGACCACCTACAAGATGGACAAGGGCGCAAGGGTGCGTCTGTTCGCTTGTCCTAAGGATCTGTTCCTGATCAAGACAGATGCGATTCTAGGTCCTCAAGGCGAGCCGGTGGGTTGGTAAATGGCCTTCTTGAAGTACGCCAAAGCGACTATCCAAAAGCCGGGGATCAAGTTTGCGGAGTGGGACGCCCTGCGTCGTACAGCACTGTCCCCCGCTCCTGATTTTCAGAAGCGTACGGCTAAGGTCATTCTCGAAGAGTACGACCCTGCCAAGTACATGCTGAGCCACGCGACTATCGTGGCTTCTGTTAACGTGGACAACGCTTCGGCCCCTTTGGGTCGGCACTACGTGGACGGCTTTGAGGTCGATCGGCAGTACCCGGACTACTATGTTACGGCGGACACGAGCCGGTACATCAACAACAACAACGATGCGTTTGAGCGCAAGTTGCTGTTGGCCTCGTTCAAGACGTTCATTGGGGCGTACTCCTACGTGGAGCACGTCCAGCTTCCCGAGTTGTCCAAGGGTCGCATCATCGATGCCGCAGCGCGGGATGTTGGCGACTCCGTGTACATCGACATTCTGATTGCGAATGACATCAAGCATGCCGACTTGATCCGTGCGATCAAGAGCGGTCAGCTCGGTACGCTGAGCATGGGGTGCTCAACCTCCAGCACGACCTGCACGAAATGCGGCAACGTTGCTAAGGATGAGACGCAGCTCTGCGCCTGTATTCGCTTCTTCAAGGGTAGTGAGTTTTTCGACGAGTTCGGGACCAAGCGCAAGGTTGCAGAGCTTTGCGGTCATTACACCGACCCGAACTCGGTCAAGTTCATCGAGGCTAGTTGGGTCGCTAACCCCGCTTTCAAGGGCGCAGTGATCCGTAACATTCTTACGGCGGAAGACCTCAAGGGCGTTGAGAGCAAGATGCACCTCGCTTTCACCGTCCCGACGCCTGTCGTGGATCCTAACGCTATGAGCAAGGCCGCTCGTATGCTCTTTTCCCAGCAGGCCCCAGCTCCGACTCAAGCCCCTGTTGAAGATCCTGCGACCAGCTCGGAACCGCCGGGTGAGCAAGCTGATCCGATGCAGAAGACCGTGGATGACCTGGCGAAAGCCCTGCGTGACCAAGCTGTTGAGAAGGTCCGCAAGGAGATGAGCCAGGGCGAGGCGGGCAAAGTCAAAGAGGTCGTTGACGCGAACAAGCAGAACGAATCGCTGATTCGGTCGGCCATGAAATCACCTGAATGGCGTCGGGTGGCGAAATTCGTGATTTCTTTTGTTGGAAAGTCTCAGGCTAGGAAGGTGCTTCTCGGCCTCATCCATCACAAGAGTGGCGGTTGGAAGCAAGTACGTAGCGCTGGTTTCACGGGGACTGACATGTTGGCCGTATCCCGCGTTCTTGACGTGATGACTCAAAAAACTTCCATGGCCGGTGAAACAAGAGTTTATAGGACTGTCCTTAGTGTGGGCGGGACAGCCCCATATGAAGATGAGGAGACCTACCTGGCGGCTTGTCGTCAGGTGCTAGGCCGGATGGTAACCGGCAGCGAGTCAGCCAGACTACTTGAAAAGGGTCGTCTGTATGCCTTGGGCCGGTCGTAGAATCTTTCTATAAAACCACAGCCTACGAGTAAAGGATCCTGCCATGCGAGAGCGTACAACCTGGAACCGTGAAGAAATCGTGAAGAAGGCTGCCCTCCTGAAGACGGCGGACCCTTACACCATGAATCAAGACCACCCTCAACCGGCGGCCGACAAGTACGTGACGGGCGATCCCAGCACGTTCGCTGAGGACGTACACACGCCGAATACCTGGGAGTCCGAGTACAGCGGTGATGAGGTCAAGCGCAATGAGATCGGAATGCCCGAGATGCGCTCTGACACCTTCAACCACTCGGAGAAGACTGCGAAGGAAGTCCTTCTCAAGAAGGCGGACCTCTGCGTAGCGGTTGCCCGGCTCATGCTGGCAGGCACCAAGACGGCCAGCGAGAAGTCGATTGAGAACCAGGCGTTCTCTCTCATGTTCCTGCCTGACCAGGCGTTGATCGAGACCCACAAGCGTCTTGCTGGCGAGCAGCAGGATGAGGGTGACGAGGACGAGGACGAGGGTCAGGAGAAGCAGGCCCAGGACCAGGATTCTCAGGAGGACAAGGCTGAGGACAAGGCGCAAGCGAAGCAAGCGCAGGGTCAGCAGGACCAAGGCTCCAAGGAAGACAAGGCTGAGGATCAGGCGCAGGCCAAGCAGGCGGCCAAGTCTGAGGACCAGAACGACAAGGCCAACAAGAATTGGCCGGTCGAGAAGACCGCAGCTCTTGTTAAGCAGGTTGTTGCGAGCATCCAGTCCGGCAACTTCAAGGTGGCTCAGGAGCAGATGCAGCAGTTGGTGCAACAGCAGGCTCAAGGCCAGCAGGTGAGCCAACAGCAGATGCAGGCTCAGATTCAGCAGATGATCCAAGAAGCTATGGGTCAGATGCCGCAGCAGCAAGCTCCTGCTCAGCAGGCTCAACAGCAAATGCCGATGCAGCAGCAGAGTGATGAGCAGACGCTCGATCAGATGCTGGCTCAGGATGGCTGTGGTCCGATGGCTGAGTCGGACATCCAGATGGAGACGGCTCCGATGGATGTCGGTATGGACGACCTCGGTCCCGAGGATGAGGCTCTCCGCACGTTGTTCGCACAGGACGACGAGCAAGAGGTTCAGCAGACCCAGCAGAAGCAAGCCAACGTTCGCACGGCTTCCACCCGCACGGTGGGGACTCGTCCGACGGCTGGTGTTGCGAAGCTCGGTGGCGGTTCGCAAGGTGGCGGCGCTAGCGTTGCTGACTTGTCGAGCATGTGGCAGTCGGCTCCCGACGTTCGGGATGCTTTCGGCCTCAAGTGAAGGTTTCTCATCGGTGCCCCTACGGGGGCCTGATGCCTAGATCGGATCGAATGTGAAGCACCCAGTAACAACCCCCGTTTAGGAGCAAGTCACAAAATGACTTCTTACGCAATCGGCGGTCAAAGCTCGGGTGATTTCAGGGAGACCAGCGGCAGAGTGCAACTCTTCCACGTCGTGACCCGCAATTCTGTGGGTCTACTGACGCCGGATGCGTTCACGCAAGCCAACCCTCCTGTAGTCACCGGGCCGACGACCAAATCCACAACGCTCGCGAGCATCACCAGGGTCGGTATCCTGGGCAGCTCGATCGCGTTTACCCGCCCTGACGTTGGAAACAACTACATCGGCGGTCCGGTCAAGCCCGGCGGCGCATATGCCGTTGGTTACTTGCCCCTCGGCATCTTCATCAATGATGCCTTGGGTAACGCTTTCGAGAACACCCCGGGCGTTGCGTCCGGTCGTGGGCCGTACGTGTGCGGCAGCGGAAGCACGGTTGGGGCGACGCTCTACGAGACCAAGATTCAGCTTGGCGGTTCAGCGGGTAACCCGATCTCCTACGCAGTCGGCGACAAGCTGTATGCCTCGTGCAACGGCCTGCTCACCAACGTTCTCGCGGACGCCTACGAGTACAACGTCCCAGCTCAGAACGACATCAAGTTCGTGACGCTGGTCGGTGTGGTCAAGGTTGCTCCAGACGCCAACTCTTCGCTCCTCGTTTTGGACCTTAGGGTCTGAGGAAAGAAAGGAGCCAAGAAAATGGGCCAAGTATCTAACGAGACCAAGCAACAGGTTATCAGCGAGTACATCAAGACCGCTGCTGGCCGCGCGAAGCTAGCTGCTTCGATGATCCAACCTCTGCGTCTCCGCCGTGACTACTCGTCGGTTGGTCGTAAGACCTTCCTCGTCGAGCAGCTCCCGGATGGTGCGTTGCCGATCTACGACAAGGATCCGGACGTGACCGCGTTCGTCGTGGGCGAGGAAGGCGAGAACATTCTCGCAATCCAGAAGCCACGCCGCGTGATCTTCCCCTTGTTCGAGATCGCCTCGAACCCGGAGATCCCGCTCACCCAGATCAAGGAGCGTCGCTTCGATCTGATCGAGCGTGCTCAGGACCTGGCGAAGGCGCAGATCCAGGCGGCAGAGGACGAGCGTGTGTTCGCGATCCTTGACAGCATCGCTGTCTCGGGCTTCGACACGCTGCCCGGCCAGACCAACCCGGACGTTCCGGTGGTCGCCCCCATCAGCCCGGCGGTTCTCGCCGATGCGTTCGCAGAGGTGGAGCGTCACGATCTTCGTGTTGCCCGCATCTACATGAACGCGGTGGACTACGCGGACATCCGCAAGTTCGGTCGCGACATCTTGGACATTGAGAGTCAGGCCACCCTGCTCAAGACCGGCCTCCAGGCCGTTCTTTGGGGTGCTCAGATCATCACGTCCAGGCTCGTTCCGGCTGGCTTCGCGTACGTGTGCTGCGAGCCCGAGCAGTTCGGTCGTATCCCGGTTCGCACCGAGATCACCGTCCTGTCGGCGGACGACCCGAAGGCTCGTACGATTGGTTTCTCCTGCTTTGAAAATTTGGGCATTGGCGCGTTCAACCCTCGCGGGTTGGCTCGTGTCGTCATTACCCGCGTTTGAAGCTAACTAGGCGTAAGCCTAGAGAGAACCAAGGCCAAAGGCCAATCCGGAAACGGGTTGGCCTTTGTGCTTTTAAGCCCGTACGGTTGGGCGTCCGGCCCGCATAACGTTCTCATCTTGAGCCGCAGGTATGTCCGAGCAGTTGAACGTCTTCGCCGATCTGATCAAGCAACACGCCCAATTCAGGCTTGTGCAGGCTCAGCGATTAGCAGAGGACGCTCGGTTCATCACGTCTGCGTGGGAACGGGGTGACGTGGACACCTTGGTTGCGCTAGGGGCGCTCAATGCAGATCAGGCTGAGAGGCTACGGCGGCTTCTTAGCGCACCCACACTGTAGGTCCCTGATCCATAGTCTATTTGTGTCTTTTCATAAGGGGGTAGTGTTGCCCTCTAGATGGAGATCATAATGGACCAAATCAGATTCAAGTCGGGGGAGTTCCAGAATTTCATCGCGACACGCACCTTCGAGCTAGGCACGTTTGGTGTCAAAGTGGTGAAGGGTAGCGAGGTAGCGTTTGATGGTTCGACCGTGAACTACGGTGGATCCTCGTACATGTTTCCTCAGTTCCGTGGCGCTTCCAACGCAGGTTGGGTTGTGCCCGCTAATGAGTACGAGGAAGGTAATGCATCTTACGGTGCCCCGGCTTCCGCCAACATCAAGATGCGTCCTCCGACCGACGCTCAAGGGCAAGCCAAGACCGCCGTGGCTACCATTGAGGCGGATGAGCGCACCGTGATGAGTTCGGCAACCCATGCGGCAACCACGCGAGACACCAACCGTGGTAAGCCTAACGTGCGGACGGCCGGTCAGGGTGCTGCCGAATCACAAGAAGGCGTTACTGTTGGGCGCACCTTCAAGACTTCTGCAAAGTCTCGTAGCTCGTTGTCGGCGGAATCGGCTGGTGAGGCCCTTCGTCAGGCCAACAACGTGCAGATCGATCCTGGGCAGGGCATCACGGAAGAACAGATGTTGGCCCGTATGGCCCCTGAGGACCGTGATGTCTATCTAGCGAAGAAGGACTCGTTGAAGTCCCGCTACGTGGACACGGACATCAGCAGTCAGGGTACACAGGTTGCGACGATCAAGACTGCCTCGGTCAAAGAAGCTGAGGGCATGAAGTTGACCCAGAAGGTCGGCGGCGGGGTCGAGATTGCGGACATGGGTGGCGGCACGGGGGGCAAGGCAGAGGCTTCGACCCGGACCGAAGACGGCATCACCTTCAAGAACACGAACGGGCCCAAGGACAAGCCTCAGGTCCACCCGAGGACGGCTGCCGAGACCCCGGTGATGCACTTGGACGGGACCGCTGACATTCGGCGCAAGATCGCTCACACGATGTGCCCTGACTTCCCGGAGTCCTACGATTTTGCGGCATCCCCCAAGAAGAAGCTGGCCCGCTTGCAGGCCGATTTTGAGGACCGTCCGGATGTCTTGCGGGCGGTTTTCGCCATCGAGTCGGACGACTTCAAGAAGCAGCTCGTGGCCGAGTTTCCGCAAGCCTTCCAAGGCTAAGCAGTTTTTGGGTTTTCTCTTGTGAGATCGCTGTCGTGACTAACCTGGTCACCCCGGAGCGATCTCACAGTGGAAGACCCTTGTCTGCAACGCAAACCTAACCAGAAGGTCGCCGCTTCCGGGATCTCGATCTTCCTACTGGAGGAACTTGGGGATGCCCGGTTGCGTTGTGCCCAACTCAAGAAGTACGTCGATGAAGCGGTCAAGCTCATCGAGAAGTCCGGGGAGCGGGACCACTTCTTTGAGGTTGCGGCGCACTTGATTCATGGGATCCCTGACACGCTGCTTCGTATGGACAAGGCGCTAAGCGCTGCGGCCATGGCGGCTGCCAAGATGGACTACGAAGAGCATAAGGACGACCTTCGGCCTGAAAAGGTTGAGGAGTTGGAGAGGGCTCTGGAGGACGTTCGGATTCGTAGGGTTCAGCGTCGCTCCAAAGAAGCCCGTAGTGTGACCGGGCTTTTGATGGGGAAGGCTCTGGAGGCTTTCCGTACGGTGGTGTTGCCGCAGTTGCAGCACGAGACCAAGGAAGCCCTCGAACAGGCCGTCACGGATGCCATGATCGAGTTTGCACGGATGCGTGCAGGCAACCCGACTCGGTTTTCGGGGAAGTTGGATCGATTCAAGCCCGTGCCGGACATGGACGAGGCTGAGTGGGTAGATCAGGTGGAAGAAGCCATGGAGATGTGGTTCTCATCCATCAAAAAGACGCTTAGTGTCAAACAAGCAGCGGAGAGTGCCGTCATGAAGATTCCTGAGGCTGTAGCGCGTTTAGAGCACCTGGCTGCTTCGATTGAAGCCACAGGCACCGTCAATGCTTCCGAGCTGTCTAGCCTCATCGTGAGTCTTGAGGGGCAGAGCGTGAAGAAGGCTTCGGCAACCACTGAGATTGCGGGCGTGCTCCGTGAACTCTCGGCCAGCCTGTTGGACACGAGTGATCCTGAGAACCGTCCCAGCCGAGTGCTGTTGGCCGCAACGCTTCGGCGCATCTTGGGGGACACTGTGGACCTCAAGACGGCGGGTTTTGGACCGCTCAAGATCCGTAACCGTGAGCATGGGTCCGGGGTTGCGGTGGACGACTTCATGGCAGCGCTGAATCAAGCGGCCGAGAATCTATACGCTTGTCGGGGTACCAACGATGCGGCACAAACCGCCGTTGATGATGCCTTGACCGGCAGAATTGCTCGTATTGGGCCCCTCACGGGTATGCCCAACAATGTCATCGCGGTGGCGGAGAAGGTGAAAAAGAGCGCCTACGAGCTTCGGTTCGCTATGGGTGATGTTGCAAATGACTGGGAGCACTTGGCTCGCTTGATGAAGAAGGCGATCCCCGAAGCTGAGCGCTACGACGTTAAGTACGCGGCGGAGCCTGTGGCTGACGACACCAAGGAATCCCGCTTCGAGGAAGGCAAGCCTGCGGATCCGACCAAGCAGATGGATCCAGACGATGCCAAGAAGTGGAAGCAGAACACTGAGGAACACAAGGATGACTTTAAGGCAGCTTCCGCCAGAGAAGAAGACATCCTGTATGAGACAGCGAATCTGTACCTCTTTCAAACCCCTAGAGGTCTAGAGATTCGGCTTAACGGTCCGACGCATGCCGTTGTCGTTGGGAAGCCAAACGACGTTGTGAGTGCAAAGCGGTCGATGGATCGGATGGAGCGCTACCCCGACAAGCTGCGTGCTATGTACAAGCTGTCTTCGGACAAGGAAGCGGCCTCGGGGGACCCGCGTTGGATTCATGCCAAGTTCCCTGGCAAGGACACTGACGGCAAGCCCTTCAAGCGTGGTGACCTTGTGTTGTACTTCCCGAATGACAGGTCGTTCATGCAGGGGGAGAAAGCAAAGGACGCCTACAGGCGTTTTGAGACCGAGGTCGCGGATGAGGATGTGTACAACAACACGTTCTCGATGTACGCGAGCGAGGAAGTGCTCTCGCGTTTCGAGGAAGGCAAGCCTGCCGATCCTACTAAGCAGATGAGCCCTGAGGATGCCAAGAAGTGGAAGCAGCAGACTGAGGAACACAAGGACGAGTTCAAGGCTGCGGCTGGGGATCCGTGGAAGGTAGAGGCCTCTGCTGGTCCGAGCCCCAGCGGTTCCAACTGGAAAGAGATCAAGGGGTTTTCCAGTCACGCGGAGATGTTCAAAGGTCGCCCTGTCCAGGCTTGGACGTGGGAGAGCCCCACGGTCACTTTCTTGGTTCAAGAGTTCGAGGGTCCAGGGATCCCGCTCTACTCGCTAGGGATGGTGGCGGACATTGGGGGTAAGGAGTACAAGCTTCAAACTCGCCGTCCGCCGCAGTTCAAGAAGCCGCAGGATGCTTTCAAGTTCGCGGCGGATTGGCACAAGCAGATCGACGCCTTCGAGAACGGGGGCGGGGTTGGCCTCGACTTCACCCGTGATTGGAAGCCGAAGGTCTGAAACGTGCGTGGACCAGCACTACAGCAGCCTCTCGTATCTAGGCCCGCTTACGGTGAAGGTCGTGGCACAGTTGCGGAGTCAGGTCTGCCTGGCGGGGGCCCCTCGAACAAGGGGCTGCCGGTAGACCCAGGGATCCCTGGGTCCGCTACCTTCAACAAGCCATCTGGGGAGGGGGCTCGGGATTCCGACAAGGGTGAGGACGAGTCCATCTACCGGACGGACAACCCCGATGACCTTCTGACCGACCGGGAACGTGTAGACACCCGTGAGGACAACGCCAAGAAGGAAAACGGCGTCAGCTACATGCCCACCAGTGAGTGGGACAGCTCGACCAAGACCAAGTACCCGTACCGTGACGGGATCCCGAACACTCACAGTGCTTCCGCTGAGTTCGTGGCAGGCCTCTGGGAGGCTGAGCATGCTCCGACGTTACGCATTGCGGGCGAGACAAGGATCAAGACGGCGCTTCGCCTGGAGGCCATCGTAGAGGGCCTCAACCCTAAGTTCAAAGAGCGTGCTGATCGGTGCTCAGTGACGCTCAAGCGGGCGGACATCAAGAACCTGCGGTGGATCCTTTCGGTGGATTGCGGTAACGGTCCGAAGGTTGTGAAGGTCAAGGGCTTCCGCGACAAGACCGTCACGAAGCTCTCGAAGATGGACCTCGATTTGTCGTGTTCCTGTCCAGCGTGGCGTTGGCTTGGGCCTGAGCACCACTCGAAGACCGAGGATTACCTGGACGGGAAACCCCGGGGTACTGCTTCGGTTCCAGTGATCCGTGACCCAACAGGTGTAAACCGCGTGTGCAAGCACGTGGCGGCTGTCCTGTCCCACATCAAGAAGTGGGACGTGGGTAAGAAAAAATAGATCGGATCAGATACCATGCCAATGTACAGAACACAGTGCGCCAAGTGTCAGAAGGTCGAAGAACGCCGCCTGACTTTTCAGCAGTATGATGCTGTGAAAGCGGGGACAACTCTGACGTGCTCCGGGGAGTGCGGGGGCCAGGTGGGCCTTGTGTTCGACCCCACAGACGTAAGCTTCGTCCTCAAGGACGGAGAGTCTGGGGGTTGGGTTAGCAAGGCCACCAAGGAAAACTCGTACCGGGCCAAGCGGCGCACAGTGATGGCTCAACGTGAGCGGGATCACGTTCGTCCGAACAAGCTACAGCCCAATTTTCAAGGCAAACCCGCTGCATCTTGGGCTGAAGCCAAGGATGCGGCTTACCAGTCTACCTATGACAAGGTGAAGGGTGAGCACGGGGCCAAGGACGCCGCAGTTGCGGCGTCTGAGAGTGCCAAAACCTACGATCGCTACGTCAAGCAAGAGGTAACATGAACCGCCTATTCTCAGTTCGGCGTAGACGCCCCAACATCGTAGACATCGATACGCCTAAAGTTTACGGCGTGGACGGTTACCGTCTCAAGTGGGCAGCCAACTTCGATGGTGTGTTCGCGACCATCTTGACCTCAACAAACATCGGCTTCTTGGATGATGCGGTAAACCGTAATGTCATCGAGACTCAGCCGGTAACGGACAAGGTGCGGATGGTCTTCAACCCGGCGACCTACGCTATCCCGGATACCGCTGCCTTTTGGCTAAAGTTCGTGCCGGTCATCGGGGGTGTGGAGCAGACACCCGGTGCCGCAACGCTCGTACTGCCGAGTTCGGCAAATCACGGTGTGGGGGATGTGGTGATCGCAGGTACGGCACCTGCTGCGGGTCCTCTGCAACTCGACCTGCCGCTCATGCAGGACATCCGATTCGTCAACAAAGACACCACCAACAGGCTTCTTGTGGCTTCGGAGAGCGGCGGCCCGCAGATGGCCATCTTGCCGTTGGTCGGAGAGCAATCGGTGGGTTTGTTTGGAACACAAGGCACGATCTACGTGCAAGGGAGCGGCGGGGACGTTGCTTTCTCCGCGACACTCACGTTGGCCTTCCCTCGCTAACTAAAAGGTTGTCCGTGTGTATCTCATCAATCAACTATCCCTTCAGGTTGCGCAGCAGCTATTCATAGCTGCGAACCGCTATCGTGTTGGGCAGAACTTGGTGGGCCTCAAGAACGGGAGCAATGTCACTTACCACACCCCAGGACTAGAGAAGTTTGCACATAACCTGCCGTTCCTAGACATCTCGGTCTACTTTAACGGCAGTCGTCTTGCGTTGCTGGACGACTATATGGTTATGGAATCAGGGGGCTTTGGGACGGGTTTCGACACGATCGTTTTGGCGGTCCCGGCTCCTTTGCCGAACGATCACTTGCTCGCCGATTACATCTTGCAGGTGCCGTAATGGCGATCACCCTCAAGCGCTACAACTCCATCCGTAGGACGGATGACGTTGACGATCAGCAGGGATCACCCGCCATCCTGGGCGCACTTGTGGCCTCTACGACTCAGGAGGAGCTGCAAGTCTTCTTCCTCAGCCGCATGCGGCAGATCATCTTTGGGGAGACCAGTGTCGAGCACTGGTACGATGACTTCCTTGGGGACGGTATTCTATCGCTCAAGGACCTCTCTGCGGGGTCTGGGATTCAGCTTGTTCGCGTCGGTGTTCCTTTGGTGGGACCACTTGATGGTACGAACCGTGTTTTTCGCACCACCCCCGACCACTTCGTTCATGACTTGGGCGGTAGCGGTAAGACGATTGAGGTCTGGCACAACGGTAGGCGTTTAGTCCAGACCGCCACACGTAATCCAGGTGAAGGGGATTATTGGGTGGAGG
>Ga0228700_1000351_pt1 | contig 43232 bp, 42 predicted proteins | sample McNCre317_Aug_MG_FD_178019 | JGI IMG/M metagenome (GOLD analysis project Ga0228700, IMG submission 178019) | Freshwater microbial communities from McNutts Creek, Athens, Georgia, United States - 3-17_Aug_MG | ecosystem: Environmental > Aquatic > Freshwater > Creek | place: USA: Georgia...
AGGTGAGGGTGGAGTCCACCAGCAGCGGCACACCTGCCTCGTGGGCGATGGCGCTGATGGCCGGGATGTCCAGCACGTCCAGGCCTGGGTTGCCCACGGTTTCGCCAAAAAACAGCTTGGTGTTGGGCTGCACGGCGGCTTTCCACGCGTCCAGATCGCCGGGTTTGACAAAGGTGGTGCTGATGCCAAAACGGCTGAGCGTGTAGTGCAGCAGGTTGTGTGAGCCGCCATACAAAGCGGTGGACGCCACGATGTGCGAGCCCGCGCCCATGAGCGTGGCGATGCTCAGGTGCAGTGCCGCTTGTCCGCTGGCGGTGGTGATGGCGCCAATGCCGCCTTCGAGTGCCGAGATGCGTTGCTCCAGTACCGCGTTGGTCGGGTTGCTGATGCGGCTGTACACATGCCCTGGCCGCTCGAGGTTGAACAGGGCGGCGGCCTGGTCGCTGGACTCGAACACAAAGGAGGTGGTCAGGTGAATCGGCACGGCGCGTGCGCCGGTGGTCGGGTCGGGGCCAGCGCCTGCGTGCAGGGCGAGGGTGTCAAATCCGGGGTCGCTGTAACCAGCCATGGAAAGTCTCCGAAAAAGAAAGTGTGCGGCAAGCTTGATTCGTTACGCTTTGCTGCCATTGTGGGCTATATTGATGCCCAAATTCACCCCGGTTCGACCCTCAGGAGACACACCATGAAAGTCAGCGACATCCTCCGCGTCAAAGGCAACACCTTGTTCACGGTCAAGCCCGAAGAACCTTTGTCCGAAGCCATGAGCTTCATGGCCGAAAAAGACATTGGTTCCCTGGTGGTGATGGCCAAGGGCGAACTGGCTGGCATGCTGACTTTCCGCGAGGTGATCCAGCGCATCGTCAAAAACGGCGGTCAAGTGGGCAACACCACCGTCAACGATGCGATGGACAAGCAACCCCTGACCTGCACCAGCGAAACCGACTTGGACGATGTGCGCCGCATGATGTTGGACCGCCACGCCCGCTACATGCCCGTCATGGACGAGCGCATGCTGATGGGCGTGATCAGCTTTTACGATGTGGCCAAGGCCGTGGTCGATGGCCAGAACTTTGAAAACAAGATGCTCAAGGCCTACATCCGCGACTGGCCGGACGAGGCCAACGCCGAGCCAGGCGTCAAGATCTGAACCATTTGGGATGCACAGGGCCTGATTCCGTCGAGGGGTCAGGCCCTTGTCTTTGGTGCGCCCCCATTCGGGGATAATCCCAGCCATGAGCGGCAATACCTTCGGAACCCTATTCAACGTCACCAACTTTGGTGAATCCCACGGCCCGGCCATTGGCTGCGTGATCGACGGCTGCCCACCGGGCTTGCCGCTGTCAGAGGCCGACATCCAGCCCGACCTGGACCGTCGCCGCCCTGGCACCAGCAAATTCGTCACCCAGCGCAACGAACCCGACGCGGTGCAGATCGTCTCGGGCGTGTACCAAGGCCTGACCACCGGCACCCCGATTTGCCTGTTGATCCAGAACACCGACCAGCGCAGCAAGGACTACGGCGACATCCTGCAGACCTTCCGCCCCGGTCATGCCGATTACACCTACTGGCGCAAATATGGCCTGCGCGACCCGCGTGGCGGTGGCCGTTCGTCGGCCCGCCTGACCGCCCCCATGGTGGCTGCGGGTGCTGTCGCCAAGAAGTGGCTCAAGGAAAAACTGGGCACCACCTTTGTCGGTTGCATGACGCAAATCGGCGATGTGCCGATTGGTTTTGAGAGCTGGGACCACGTGCCCAACAACCCGTTTTTCGCCCCAGTGGCCGATGTGTCGGCGCTGGAGGACTACATGAACGCGCTGCGCAAGTCGGGCGATTCGTGTGGTGCGCGCTTGCGCGTGGTGGCCCGTGGCGTGCCCGTGGGCCTGGGCCAGCCGCTGTTTGACAAGATGGACGCCGACATCGCCTACGCCATGATGGGCATCAACGCCGTCAAGGGCGTGGAGATCGGTGCGGGCTTTGGCTGCGTCACGCAAAAGGGCAGCACGGCCGGTGATGCGCTCAGCCCCGAGGGCTTTGTGGGCAACAACGCCGGTGGCGTGCTGGGCGGCATCACCACCGGGCAAGACCTGGAAGTGTCGATCGCCGTCAAGCCGACCAGCTCGATCTTGATTGCACGCGAGTCGATCGACTCGAACGGCCAGCCGACCGAGGTCATCACCAAGGGCCGTCACGACCCTTGCGTGGGCATCCGCGCCACGCCGATTGCCGAGGCCATGCTGGCCCTGGTGGTCATGGACCATGTTTTGCAGCACCGCGCCCAGTGCGGTGATGTGGAGCATGCCCTGGCCCCGATCGCTGCCGTCAAACCCTGATGCCCGACAGCCGCAAGCAGCTGCTGCCTTTTGCGGCCATGTCGGCCGCGTATTTTGCGCACATCGGGTTTTTCAACCCCTACCTGCCCCTGTGGCTCAAAGACATGGGGCTGGGCCTGTTGGCCATCAGCGTGCTGACCTCGGTGCAGGCGGCCACCCGTTTGTTTGCGCCCTATGCCTGGGGCGCCTTGAGCGACCGCACGGGCGAGCGCATCAAGCTGCTGCGCCTGGGCGCGGTGGTGGCGTTTGCCTCGGCTTGCCTGCTGTGGCTGGACTGGGGGCCGGTGGGGCTGGGTTTGGTGCTGCTGGTCATGTTCACCCACACCAGCTCGATGATGCCCATGAGCGAGGCGGCCATGGCGCACCTGGTCAGCCAGGGCGGGGGCTTTGACACCAAGCGTTATGGCCGTGTGCGCCTGTGGGGCTCGCTCGGTTTTCTGGTCACGGTGTTTGTGGCCGGGGCCTGGTTTCAGGCCTTTGGCATGCAGCACTTTCCGGGCTGGACGGTGTTCAGTTTGGGGGCTGTGCTGCTCAGCGCCTATTGGTTGCCTGACCTGAAGGAAGCGGTGCACGCGGAGCATGTGCACCTGCCAGTGGGGCCAGTGCTGCGGCAAAAGCCGGTGCGCTGGTTCTTTGCGGCGGCGTTTTTCCATGTGCTCTCGCACATCGGCATTTATGTGTTTTTCTCGCTGTACCTGGATGCGCTGGGCTACAGCAAAACCATGATCGGTGTGCTCTGGGCCGTGTCTGTCGCGGTCGAGATCGTCTGGTTCTTCACCCAATCGCGCTGGTTGCCGCGCCTGCCGTTGACGGCTTGGCTGGTGGCTTGCTCGGCGGCCATGGTGCTGCGCATGGCGCTGACCACCATGTGGGCGGATGTGCTCTGGGTGCTGCTGCTGGCGCAAGCCATCCATGCGCTGACCTTTGCGGCGCACCACACGGCTTGCATTGCGCTGCTCTCGCACCATTTTCCGGGGCGTTTGCGCGGACGTGGCCAAGCGCTGTACACCGTGATCGCTTATGGCTTTCCAGGGGTGTTGGGCGGTTTGCTGGGCGGCGTGCTCAGTGAGCGCTGGGGCTTGCAAAGCGTGTTTGCCGCCAGCGTGCTGACCAGCCTGGTCGCCACCGCAGCGGCCTACAAGGTGTGGCGCTTGCAACATCCGCGCACCGCCGTCACACGGGCTGCTTCATGACCCTTTTGCCTGAATTTTTGCCACCCACACTGCAGCACGAACTGGCCGGTGTGCAGCGCCATGTCACGCAGCACGCGGGGGCCCGCACGGTCTGGCATGCCTGGGGCGATGCTGACCGGCCGGTGGTGGTTTTGCTGCATGGCGGCAGCGGCAGCTGGACGCATTGGGTGCGCAACATCGCGCCTTTGCAGGGGGCAGGCTGGCGCGTGCTGGTGCCCGATTTGCCGGGCTTTGGCGACTCCGATTTGCCCGCCGGCTGCAGCGATGTCGATGGTTTGCCTGTGCACCTGCACGCGGGTTTGCAGCAGCTACAACCAGCTGGCCCTGTTGCTTTGGTGGGTTTTTCCTTTGGGGGCATGACGGCTGCTTTGTGGCTCGAGGCCTACCCGCAAGACGCGCAGCAACTGGTGTTGGTGGGCGCGCCCGGCATGGGTTTCGCCTTGCCTGAGCGCATTCCTTTGAAGGGCTGGCGGCATTTGCCCACACCCGAGGCGCAAGCCCAGGTGCACCGGCACAACTTGATGGCCTTGATGCTGCAAACGCCCGAGGCCCTGGACGGTCTGGCGCTGAGCCTGCACACGGCCAATGTGCAGCGTGACCGCATGCCGCGCAGACGCTTGTCGTCCACCGACATCGTGGCGCAGGTCTTGCCCAAGCTGCAGGTGCCCGTGAGTGCCATTTACGGCGAACACGACGCCTTGTACCGCGGTCGCTTGCCCGAGCTGCAGGCGGCCATGCAGGGCTGGGCGCCCCATTGGGGCCAGTGGTGCACCGTGCCGGGGGCAGGGCATTGGGTGCAGTACGAAGCGGCCGATGCGTTCAATCCGGCTTTGCGCGCCATCCTGACATCGCAGCTTGCTTGAGGGCAGCGCCCGGCTTGTCCCTGTACGCCATTGGGTTGATGGCAACGTTGGCAGCCGCTGGGGCCTGCTGCGTTCAAAATGGTGCTCTTGTCTTTTCCGTTTTTGAATTTGCGAAAGCCGCTCATGACCACCACCTTGAAAATTGATTTCGTCTCCGACATCGCCTGCCCATGGTGCGCGGTGGGCCTGAGTTCGCTGGAAAAAGCGCTGGAGCGTCTGCAAGGCGAGGTCCAGGCTGAGCTGCACTTTCAGCCTTTTGAATTGAACCCGCAGATGCCACCCGGTGGTCAGGACCTGGGTGAGCACCTGACAGAAAAATACGGCTCCACACCCGAGCAGCAGGCGCAGATCCGCCAGACCATCGCAGCGCGCGGTGCCGAGGTGGGTTTCGAGTTCCATCCCGGTGGGCGTGGTCGTGTGTACAACACCTTTGAGGCGCACCGCTTGCTGCATTGGGCTGAGGGCCAAGGTGCAGGCCGCCAACATGCCTTGAAAAAGGCTTTGCTGCGCGCCTACCAGGGCCGCGCCGAATGTGTTGAAGACCCCGAGGTCTTGCTGGCCGCAGTGGCCGAAGCCGGGCTCGATGTGGACGCGGCGCGTGCGGTGCTGGCCAGCCAGGACAACGCGCTCGCGGTGCGCGAGCGTGAGCACTTCTACACACAGGCGGGCATCCGTTCGGTGCCTGCGGTCATCGTCAACGACCGCCATCTGATTTCGGGCGGCCAGCCGGTCGAGGTGTTTGAGCAGGCTTTGCGCCAGATCGCGGCGGGCGACGTGTCCTGAATCGGATCAGGTCATCGAGGAGCACTTCATGTCCGCTACCAGAACCCCCGTCCTGTTCGTCTCGCACGGCTCGCCCATGTTCGCGCTCGACCCGGGCACCACCGGCCCGGCCTTGGTCGACTGGGTGCAGTCGCAAGCGCCCGCCAGCCAGTTGCGCGGCATCGTGGTCATGTCGCCGCACTGGATGACGCGCGGCATCGGCGTCATGGGCACGCCGCGGCCTGAAACCTGGCACGACTTTGGCGGTTTCCCGGAAGCGCTGTACCAGTTGCAGTACCCGGCACAGGGCGATCCGGTGCTGGCCAGGCAGGTGCTTGCGCTGTTGCAGGCCGCTGACTTGCCTTGCGGCGAAGACCCTGAACGGCCTTATGACCACGGTGCATGGGTGCCCTTGCGCCACATGTACCCCGAGGCGACTGTGCCGGTGGTGCAGGTGTCCTTGCCTGCGCATGTGCCGACCTCGGTGATCTATGCCATGGGCCAAGCCTTGGCACCGCTGCGAGAGCAGGGCATTTTGCTGATGGGTTCGGGTGGCATGACGCACAACTTGCGCGAGTTGCGCCGCGTGCAGGGGCCGACCGAGCCCTATGTCACGGCTTTTTGTGATTGGGTCGAGGACACCTTGCAAAGCGGCGACCTGAGCGCCATGCTGGACTACCGTGCCCGTGCGCCCGGTGCCGAACGTGCGCATCCCACCGACGAGCATTTCCTGCCGATCTACTTTGCCCTGGGCGCTGCCGGTTGGGGCCAAAGCCCGCAGGTCTTGCCGCAGTACATCAGCCACGAGGTGGTGTATTCCTCCTTGTCCATGGACGCGTTCAGCTTTTCATGAGCGCCGCACCAGCGCCGCTGTTGACGGTGTACTTTGACGGCTCGTGTCCGCTGTGCCAGCGAGAAATCGCGATTTACCGCCGCTTGCCAGAGGCTTCGTCCATCGCCTGGGTGGATGTCAGTGCCGGGCAGGATCTGGGCGGCGTGCTCAGCTGTGAGGCGGCCATGGCCCGCTTTCATGTGCGCGATGCGCAGGGGCGTTTGTTCAGTGGCGCTGCGGCGTTTTCGCGCATGTGGCGCGTCTTCCCCGGATGGCGTTGGCTGGGCTTGGCGTCTGCTTGGCCACCGATGTCCGGGCTGTTTGAACTTGCTTACCGCTTGTTTTTGCCGCTTCGCCCGTTTTTGCAGCGCGGTGTTCGCCGTTGGGGCAAAGCGGCATGATGCGCAGCTTGCCTGAGGGTTACCGTGCACTGGTGATCGGTGCAGGTGGTGCCTTGGGGCACGCCTTTGTGCAAGGGCTTCAATCTGATCCACGCTGCCAGCATGTGCAAGCGGTCTCCCGTCAAAGCCCCATTGGACTCGACTTGTTGAGCGAGGCCAGCATGGTGGCTTGCGCCCAGGCGCTGGAGGCCATAGGCCCATTTCATCTGGTCATCGATGCCACGGGCGCTTTGGTGCTCGATGGTGTGGGGCCTGAAAAGCGGCTGGACGAGCTGAATGCCCGGCATCTGCTCGACGCGATGGCCTTGAATGCGGTGGGACCGGCCTTGTTGCTCAAGCATTTCTCGCCATTGCTGGCGTCGGGGCAGCGCGTGATCTGGGCCAAGTTGTCGGCGCGGGTGGGCAGCATTGAAGACAACCGCAAGGGCGGTTGGTATGGCTACCGTGCAGCCAAAGCGGCGCTCAACATGCTGCTGCAAACAGCCGCCATCGAAATCGCACGACGCAGGCCTCTGGCCGTGGTGGCGGCCTTGCAGCCGGGCACGGTGCGCTCGGCCTTGAGCCAGCCCTTTGTGGGTGCGGATGCGATGGCGCCTGAAGACTCGGCGCAGCGCTTGCTGGCGGTGCTTGATGCCTTGCAGCCCACTGGGCGGGCTCAGTTTGTGGACTACCAGGGGCAAACCATTCTCTGGTGATGCGGGTGGGCCAAGTTACCCCCGCGCACTGTGCGCCAAGCTGTGGATAAGCCCATGAACAAGCTTGAGAACCCGCATGCCTGTTGGGCTGGCAGCGTGTGCTTGAATTTTGAGCAGCGGCTCAGCCCAGCGCCTTGGCGATCTTGTGGCGAGGCACGGTGGGTTTGGGGCATTGGCCCTTGGGCAGCTCAAACCACTGGCGCACATCGGCGTCCACGCCTACGCCGTGCATGAAGTTGTAGATGGCTTTTTTCAGGCCCTGGCCCAGCAGATCGTGGTCCACGCCGGGGGGCATGGGTGTCGGGTCGACAAAGCCCACATCGTTCTTGGCGAATGTGCCTTCTGGCAGCGGCAAGAGCTTCACGCCATAGGCTTCGGGGTGCTGGCCCACAGGTGAATGCACGGTGCAGACAAAGCGGTGGAAAAAGCCGCTGTGGATGCAGCCGTTTTCAAACAGTTGGCGCACGTATTCGAGCGCGTCCACCGTGTCTTGCACGGTCTGCGTCGGGAAGCCGTACATCAGGTAGGCATGCACCAGCACGCCTGCGTCGGCAAAGCCTTTGGTCACTTGCGCCACCTGTTCGACCGAGACGCCTTTTTTCATGAGCTGAAGCAAGCGGTCGGACGCGACTTCGAGCCCGCCTGACATGGCAATACACCCGCTTTGCGCCAGCAGTTCGCACAGTTCGGGCGTGAAGGTTTTCTCAAAGCGGATGTTGCCCCACCACGAAATCTGCACGCCCCGGCGCAGCAGCTCTTCGGCCAGGGCCTTGAGGGCTTTGGGTGGCGCGGCCTCGTCCACAAAGTGAAAGCCTGTCTGGCCGGTCTCGGCCACGATCTGCTCGATGCGGTCCACCAGCGTGCTGGCCTGCGCGGTTTCGTAGCGGCTGATGTAGTCCAGGCTCACGTCGCAAAAGCTGCATTTTTTCCAGTAACAGCCGTGCGCCACCGTGAGCTTATTCCAGCGCCCGTCGCTCCACAGCCGGTTCATCGGGTTGAGCATGTCGAGCAGCGACAGGTATTGGTGCAGCAGCAGGCCATCCCAGGTGGGTGTGCCCACTTCCTCGAATGGGATATCAGGCTCTTGCAGGTTGATGTATTGCACTTGGCCTGCATCGCTCCGGATGAAAGTTCGCTGCAATCTTTGCAAGCTGCGCTGGCCTTGCAGGTGCTCGATCAGGCTCAGCAGCGGGCGTTCGCCACCGTCGAGCGTGACGAAATCCACATGATCGAACACCCGCGAGTCTTTCAACTCGCGCAGCTCGGTGTTCACAAAGCCGCCACCCAAGCCAATGCGGATCTGCGGGTGTGCGCGCTTGATGCATTGGGCGATGCGAAATGCCGCATAGACCGAACCGGGAAAGGGCACGGACAGCAGTACCAGTTGCGGCTGGTGGCGTTCAATGGCTTGCAGGGCCAGGCGCTCCAGCTTGGTGTCGATCAAATTGGGGGGCTGTGCCAAGGCTTCGGCCAGCGCGTCAAAGCTGGGCTGGCTGGAGGCCAGGCGTTCGGCGTAGCGCACGAATTCAAAGCCTTCGTCCACAGCATCGCGCAAGACATCTGCCAGGTCGTTCAGGTACAGCGTGGCCAGGTGCCGGGCGCGGTCGGTTTGGCCGAGGGCGCCAAAAGCCCAGCCAATCGGATCGCCCGTGCCATCGTCGTCGTAGGCGTCGAGCGCCGCAAAGCGCGGGCCTTCGGGCAAAAAGCCCCGGCCCGCAATGCGGTGGCTCAGGGTGCTGTCGCGGCCTTGCAAAAACGCGATCACCGGGTCGATGCTGACGGCGTAGTCGTTGAAATGGTCGAGGAAAAAGTTCACCGGGCCCGAGCGGTCTTCCACCGGCAAAGCCAGCGCCGCGTTGCGCAAATCGGTCAGCCCTTGGCGGTTGAGCAAGGCCAGCACCGTTGCCAGCGCCAAGTCTTCTTGCACCGCATCGACACCCCGTGAACGCAGAAAACCCGTCAGGTAAGCCGTGGACGGGTAGGGCGTGTTGAGCTGCGTCATCGGCGGGATGAGGCTCAGGACTTTGAACGGGGCGGGGCTGGACATGAATGGGCTTGGGGCGGATCGGATGGGTGATTATCGGTGCTCAGGCCTTAACATCAGGGCCTTTCGCATTGAAGTGAGTCCGCCTTTGTCCGAGTCCCTTGCACCCCAGCCCATGCCTTTGACCGATTTTTCGGCTTTGGTGTTGCGGGCACCTGAACAGGCCAAGCTCAGCCCAGCCCAAAAGCGCTTCAATGAACTGCTCGCCCGCATCGAAGACCTGACGCACCAGGTGCAGCGTTTGCAGGCTTGGTCGGATCGACACCGGCATGCGCACGTTCAGGTGCTGTACACCGCAGCGCAGCAAACACGCGAGTTGCGCAAAAGCCTGTTGTTGTTCTTGCACGATCAGCTGCACAGCGCCGATTTGACCGCGCAGCAGCAGCGCATGGCGCGCAACAAACTGCGCAGTTTGATGGACCTTTTGTCACCGCTGGCTGACCCGCAAGTGCAGGCCTTGGCCGACTTGTATGCGGCAGACGATGACGATCAGGAAGAAGCCGAAGCCTTGGCCGAGGCCGCCGAGCGTGTGCGCGAAAAGATCGAGGCCGCTTTGGGCCAGCCCATCGAGAACCCCAGCCAATACCGCACTCCCGAAGCCATGGTGGCCGCCGGCATGCGCCAGTGGCAGCGCCAGCAGCAAGCCGATGACGAGCGCAAGGCGGCCAAGCGCGCCGCCCGCAAAGCCAAAAACAAACCGGCGCAAGAAAAAGCTGAACTACAGCAAACTGATGCCAAGACCACCTTGCGCACCATCTACCGGCAATTGGCCAGCGCCTTGCACCCAGACCGCGAGCCCGACGAACAAGAACGCCAACGCAAAACCGCTTTGATGAGCGAGGTCAATGCCGCCTATGAAAAAGCCGATCTGACCACCTTGATGCGTCTGCAAATGCAGATCACGCAGGTGGCGCCGGGGGCCAGTTCACGCCTGGCCGATGACAAGCTGATGGCCATGTGTGCCTTGCTCAAGGAGCAGGTGTCGGCACTGGAAGACGATCTCGATCAGTTGCAGTTTCGCCTGTCACGCGAGTTGTGTATGCCGGTGCGGGCCGATGCCGATGAAGCCGCGATGACCCAGGCCCTGCAGCGCATGCAAGCCGATCCGCGGCACGAGGTGGACAGTCTGCAAGCCGATTTGCGCCGCATCCAATCCGAGGCGGAACTCAAGCGCTGGTTGAAAGAGCAGGCGCAGTTGGCCAAAGAAAAAGCCCGAGAAGACGTTTCGGGCTGGTGGGGCTGAAACCGCGCAGGGTCAGGCGGTGAGCTTTTGGTAAGCCGCTTCGTCCAGCAAATTGTCCAGATCGGCAGGGTTGGTCAGGCGGGCTTTGAAGAACCAGCCTTGGCCCAATGGGTCTGAGTTGGCCAGAGAAGGGTCAGCGCGCAGGGCTTCGTTGACCTCAATGATCTCGCCGCCTGCAGGCATGTGCACATCGGCTGCGGCCTTGACTGATTCGACCACGCCAGCGACTTCCTTGGCGGCAAAAGTCTTGCCAATGGCGGGCAGGTCCACGAACACGATGTCGCCCAGCGTGTCTTGCGCATGCACGGTGATGCCCATGATGGCGACGTCGCCCTCGCGTTGCAACCAGGTGTGTTCGTCAGAGAAAAGGAAGGACATGGGCGGCTTATCGAATGGGGTCTTGAATCAGGAAACGCCCCGAAGGGCGTCTTGTTTTTTTTGATTATAGGCAGTCTTATTTGAAGCCCATCACATGCGGCAGCCAGTTGGACAAGGCTGGCACAAAGGTCAGCAAGACCAGTACCACACCGTGCGCCCACAGGAAGGGCTTGAGTTCGCGGGTCAGGTCACTCAGGGGCACCTTGGACACATTAGATGTGACGAACAGCAAGCCGCCCACGGGCGGCGTGATCATGCCCAGCGTGAGGTTGTAGATCACCACCATCGCAAAGTGGATCGGGTCAATGCCCAACTTGGCAGCCACGGGCGCCAGAATCGGCACCAACACCATCACGCCCGGCAGAGGCTCGATGAAGATGCCAAAGATCAGCAAGAAAATGTTGATGACAATCAGGAAGCCCCAGACGCTCAGATTCATGCCGGAGATCCAACCGGCCACGGTCTGGGGCATGCCTTCGATGGTCAAAATCCAGGCAAACGAGGCCGAGGTGCCGATGATCAGCAGCACCGATGCCGTGAGCAGGGCTGAGCGCGACAGGATGTCGGGCACGGCTTTCCATTCCAGCGTGCGGTACACGTATTTGCCGCAGATGAGCGCGTAGAACACGGCCACCACCGAAGCTTCGGTGGGGGTGAACCAACCGGCGCGCATGCCGCCCAAAATCAGCACGGGCAGCAAGATGGCTGGCAGGGCCTTCCAGGTGGTGGACAGGATTTCTGCACCTGTGGGCAATTGGCCATCGCCTTTGTAGTTGCGTTGCTTGGAGATGTAGTAGTTCACCAGGCACATGGCCGCGGCGATGAGTACACCGGGGATCAGACCTGCGATGAACAGCGCGCCCACCGAGACGTTGTCGTCGGCCAGGGCGTAGATGATCATGATGATCGAAGGCGGAATGATGGGCCCCACAATGGCGGTGGACGCCGTCAGTGCTGCCGCATAAGAGCGGCCATAACCGGCCTTGTCCATCATGCGGATCAGCATGGAGCCCGGGCCTGCGGCATCGGCCAGGGCCGAGCCAGAGATGCCCGAGAAAAAGGTCAGTGACACCACGTTGGTGTAACCCAGGCCGCCACGCTTGTGACCCACAAACTGGCCGGCAAACTTGAGCAGCACCTCGGTCAGCGAGCCGCCGCTCATGAGCTCAGCAGCCAGGATGAAGAAGGGCACCGCCATCAGCGGAAAGCTGTCGACACCGGTGAAGGTTTCCTTGAGCAGCACCAGCATGGGGTAGGCATCGGACAGCACCAACGCCGTGACGGTGGACAGGCCCAGGGCAAAAGCCACAGGCACGCCGATGGCCAGGTAGATGCAGACGGAAATCAGGAGGATCAGGCTGGCGCTCATAGGGATGCACTCGCGGTGGCGTCAAAGTGGGCATCGCTCGCAAATTCACGGCGAGCGATGTAGTCGCGAACGATCAACAACCAATGGATCAGGGTCATGCCCATGCCCAGGGGTAGTGCCAGGTAAATCCAGGCAAAGGAGATCTGTGTGGCAGGGGTGATCTGGTATTGGGTGCGGTCCATGTACTGGAGGCCGAACCAGATGGAGAACACACAAAATGCGGTGATTAGCAAAGCGATCAACACGCGTAACATTTGTGCGGCTCGGGTGGGCATGCTGTCTTGCAAATTGTCGATGGCGATGTGCCCGCCGTAACGCAAAACCGGTCCGCAACCGATGAAGGTCAGCCAGATCATCATGTGGCGGGCCACTTCTTCGGCCCATTCAATCGACTGGCTGGTGGTGTAGCGCAGCACCACGTTGGTGAAAATAATCACCGACATGGCCGCCAGGATCAGGATCAGTGTCCAGCGGTTGAACGCCAGAAAATAGTCTTCGAATTTTTTCATTGCTTACCGGCCTTTCAAAGACCATCACCCATCAAAAAGGCCTGTGCAACCTTTGGCGGCACAGGCCCAGACTGCCTTCGGCAGCGGTTCAGCGAACTTCCTGGATTTTGCGGATGTTGTCGGCACCAAACTCCTTGGAATAGCCTGCATAGGCACTCGCCAGCGCATCGCGGAAGGCTTGGCCATCCACTTTGCGCACAACGTTCATGCCGTCTTTTTCAAGTTGGGCAATGCCATTGTTCTCGTCCTCGTTGACCTTGTTGCGTTGGGCCACTTTGGCTTTTTGCGCAGCGTCGTAGAAGACCTTTTTGTCGGCATCGCTGAGTTTGTTCATCAGGCGAGGCGAGGTGATCAGCAAGGCCGGTGAATACACGTGGCCCGTCAGGGACAGGTGTTTTTGCACTTGCGAGAACTTGGAGGCCAGGATCACGGGAATGGGGTTTTCCTGACCATCCACAGTGCCTTGCTGCAAAGCACCAAACACTTCAGGGAAAGCCATGGGCGTTGGCTGGATGCCAAAGGCTTTGTAGCCATCCATGTGCACCTTGTTTTCCATGGTGCGCATCTTCAGACCCGAAGCGTCGCCAGGCTTGACGATGGGGCGCTTGCTGTTGGTCATGTGGCGGAAGCCGTTTTCAGTCCAGGCCAGGGCCACCAGGCCTTTGGAGGGGAATTTGGTGAGGATGTCCTGGCCGATGGGGCCGTCCATGACCTTGCGTGCGTGGTTGTAGTCACGGAACAGGAAGGGGATGTCGACAATTTTCACTTCAGGCACAAAGTTGCCGACAGGGCCGGTGGAGGTGTTGACCAAGTCGAGGGTGCCCAGTTGCACGGCTTCGATCATTTCGCGCTCACCGCCCAAAGCGCTGCTGGGAAACTGCTGGCACTTGTAGCGACCCTGGGTGCCTTTTTCAACCTCGTCGCAAAACACCGTGGAGCCCACGCCGTAATGGGAGTTCTGGGCCACGGCGTAGCCGATTTTCAGAACAGTTTGCGCCATGGAGGCGCTGGTCAGGCCGCCGAACAGGCCCAGGGCGAGGATGAGTTTCTGGAATTTCATGAGTGTCTCCGTTGTAAAACCGGTTGCCCGGAAATTTGTCATACAACTTGATTATCACGATAAGTTCACTCGGCGGTATGGGGGTTTTCTCCAAGAAGATGTCGCCGAGGCGGCCCATGAAAAAGGGCCCCGAAGGGCCCTGTTGCATGCATGCCTGGTTCACATGCCCGAGTAGTTCGGGCCGCCGCCGCCTTCGGGTGTGACCCAGACGATGTTTTGCGTCGGGTCCTTGATGTCGCAGGTTTTGCAGTGCACGCAGTTTTGCGCGTTGATCTGCAGGCGGTCGCTGTTGTCTTCGTTCTTGACGAACTCGTACACACCGGCTGGGCAATAGCGGCTCTCGGGGCCTGCGAATTTGGCCAGGTTGATGCTGACGGGGACGGATGCGTCTTTGAGCGTCAGGTGTGCAGGCTGGTTTTCTTCGTGGTTGGTGTTGCTGATGAACACACTGGAGAGGCGATCGAAGGTCAGCTTGCCGTCTGGCTTGGGGTAGTCGATCTTGGGGCAATCGGCCGCAGGCTTCAGATACGTGTGGTCGGCTTTATCGCGGCGCAGTGTCCATGGGATGTGGCCACGCAGCACGAACTGCTCGAAGCCGTTCATCAGAGTGGCCACTGTGAGGCCCTTCTTGAACCAGCTCTTGAAGTTGCGCGACTTGTTCAGCTCGGCATGCAGCCAGCTGGCCTCGAAAGCCTCGGGGTAGGCGCTCAGCTCGTCGTGCTGACGACCGGCCACGACGGCATCGTAAGCGGCTTCAGCGGCCAGCATGCCGGTCTTGATGGCGGCGTGGCTGCCTTTGATGCGGCTGACGTTCAGGTAACCGGCGTCACAGCCGACCAATGCGCCGCCCGGGAACACGGTCTTGGGCAAGCTCATCAGGCCGCCAGCGGTGATGGCGCGTGCGCCGTAGCCGATGCGCTTGGCGTTGACCTCGCCTTTGTCGTTGGTGAAGTACCACTTGATGTTGTTGTGGGTCTTCCAGCGCTGGAACTCCTCGAAGGGGCTGAGCCAGGGGTTGGCGTAGTCCAGACCGACCACATAGCCGATGGCGATCTTGTTGTCTTCCATGTGGTACATGAAGGCGCCACCGTAGGTGTCGTTGTTCATGGGCCAGCCGGCGGTGTGCATGACAAAGCCTGGGGTGTGGCGCGAAGGATCAATCTCCCAGACTTCCTTGATGCCGATGCCGTAAGTCTGCGGGTCGCGGCCCTCGTCCAGTTTGAACTTGGCGATCAGCTGCTTGCCCAGGTGGCCGCGTGCGCCTTCGGCGAACACGGTGTATTTGCCATGCAGCTCCATGCCCAGCTGGAAGTTCTCGGTGGGCTCGCCGTCTTTGCCGACGCCCATGTTGCCGGTGGCCACGCCTTTGACGGAGCCGTCGTCGTTGTAGAGCACTTCGGCCGCAGTGAAGCCGGGGAAGATTTCCACGCCCAGGTTTTCAGCCTGCTGGGCCAGCCAGCGGGTGAAGTTCGACAGGCTCAGGATGTAGTTGCCGTGGTTTTGCGCGCACTCGGGCAAAAAGATGCCGGGGGTGCGGGTGGCGCCGGTTTCAGACAGGAAGCTCCAGGCGTCGTCGGTCACGGGCTGGTTGAGCGGGGCGCCCAGTTCTTTCCAGTTGGGGAAGAGTTCGGTCAGCGCTTTGGGATCCATGATGGCGCCGCTCAGGATGTGGGCGCCGGGCTCGCCGCCTTTTTCCAGCACGACGACCGACACATCGGTGCCTTTTTCTGCGGCCAGCTGTTTCAGGCGGATGGCCGTCGACAGGCCGCCAGGGCCACCGCCGACCACGACCACGTCGTATTCCATGGATTCGCGGGGACCATAAGTGCTCAAAATTTCTTCGGGGCTCATGAACGTCTCAGTTTGAAGTTGTGGATTCGGGTACCGCTCACCGGGGTGTCGGGCTTGTGACTCATTTTATGCGGCTTGAAAGCCGTTCCCCCGCACAATGGTGTCACCCTCGGGTTAGCCCCTGAGTTGAACCATTTGGAAGGACTTGTCATGGCGTATGAAATCGATTTGTCGGGCCGCGTGGCCCTGGTGACCGGCGCATCCAGCGGCTTGGGCGCGCAATTTGCCCGCACCTTGGCCAAAGCAGGCGCGGGCGTGGTGTTGGCCAGCCGCCGTGTGGACAAACTCAAGGATTTGCGTGCCGAGATCGAAGCCGCAGGCGGCAACGCCCATGTGGTGGCCATGGATGTGACCGACCAGCACAGCATCGCCGCCGCCGTGGCGCACGCCGAAACCGAGATGGGCAGCATCGACATCTTGGTGAACAACTCGGGCGTGAGCACCACCCAGCGCATCCAGGACGTGACCGAGGCCGATTACGACTTCATCATGGACACCAATGTGCGTGGCGCCTTCTTTGTGGCCCAAGAAGTGGGCAAGCGCATGCTGGCCCGTGCCAAGGGCGCGGCGCCGGGCAGCTTCACGGGCGGGCGCATCGTCAACATCGCCTCGATGGCGGGCTTGAAGGTCTTGCCGCAAATTGGCGTGTACTGCATGAGCAAGGCGGCGGTCATTCAGATGACCAAGGCCTTTGCGGTGGAGTGGGGGCGTTTTGGCATCAACGTGAACGCGATTTGCCCCGGCTACATCGACACCGAAATCAACCACCACCACTGGGAAACCGAACAAGGTCAGAAACTCATCAGCATGCTGCCGCGCAAGCGGGTGGGCCAGCCGCAAGACCTGGACGCTTTGCTGGTGATGCTGGCCAGCGACCAGAGCCATTTCATCAATGGTGCGGTGATCTCGGCAGACGACGGTTTTGCCATCTGAGTGAGGGCGTCATGAAGCTGGAATTGCCAGAACACAAGAAGCTCGTGCACCAGATGGTGATCCCGATCCGTTGGGGTGACATGGACGCCATGGGCCATGTCAACAACACGGTGTATTTCCGCTATTTAGAAACGGTGCGCATCGACTGGTTCGAGGCGATTGGCTGCCAGGTGAACCCGCAAGGGCAGGGTCCGGTGATCGTGAACGCGTTTTGCAACTTCTACAAACAGTTCGAGTACCCCGGCGACATCCTGGCCAAGATGTACGTGAGCGACCCTGGCCGTACCACCTTTGAAAGCTGGTGCACGCTGGAGCGCACGGACCAGCCTGGTGTGGTGTTCGCCGCGGGCGGGGCCACCACGATCTGGGTGGACTTTCCGCAGCAGAAAGCGGTGACCCTGCCCGACTGGGTCAAGGACTTGGTCACGCCTTGAAGTCGTGAAGGCTCAGGCTTTGGCGCCCACCGCCGTCCATTGGCTGGCGTGCTGGGTGAGCCAGTCGTTGGCCTGCGTGGGGTGGCCCACCTGCATGGGGTGAAAGTCTTTGCGGGCATAGGCCGCGATCGGTTTGGCGCAGCGCCAGACCAAGCCGTGCCGCCCGAACAGGAATTTGCCGGCTGACCACCAGGTGGACGGTTTGAACAAGGTCTTGTCGTGCCAGAGGTTGTTGACCGTCTGGCGCAGCACATCGGTGCTGAATTGCACCGTGACGAACCAGAACCAGCGCATGCGCCAGGCGTGGTTGCCGCCCAGGCGCTGGTACAAATCAAACGCCACGCATTTGTGTTCGGACTCTTCGGCAGCATGCCAGCGCCACAGGGTTTTGAGGGGGTCTTCGGCCTTGGCGAACCAGTCGCCTTCTTGGTCCATGCGTTCGAGCACCATGTCGCCAAAGATCGAGGTGTAGTGCTCAAAAGCGGCGGTGATCGCCAGCTCGTGAAGATAACCCTTGTCGCTTTTTTCGAACAATTCGCGGCGGCCTTTGTCCAGGCGCTGCTGCGAACGGGGACCCCAATGGTTGACCAGGCCTTGCTTGTCCAAGTGGGCGTTGTACAGGCCGTGCAGGTGGCGGTGTGTGGCTTCTTGTCCGATGAAGCCTTTGACCACCTGACGCAGGTCGTCGTTCTCGGGCGTGTCGGGCAGGGCCTTGGCGCCACTTTTGACCGCATCGATGAAAAATTGCTCGCCGACTGGAAAGCTCATGGACAAGGCATTGGCATAAGCCGTGAGGAAGGCATCGCCGCCATTCCAGTGGCGTGAAAAGCCTTTGGACAAGTCGACCGCGAGCTTGCGCACGGTCAAATCGGTGGGGCTGGGCAGGGCGACGTGTGTGGACATGTGTGACAGCTTTGAAAATCGATCAGAATGTGAGAATTATTCAGATTTATGTCGGGTCACACAACTCGCGATCTGCTCAGATTTGAAAGGCCCCCTCAGATGCTCAGCGCCAAACCGGCCAACAAGCCCGAACCTAGAAGTCACGCGCGTCGCCAGCCCACACAGGCGCGTTCGCAACAGACGATCCAGACCTTGTTCAAGGCGGCTGCTCAGATTCTGGACAAGGAAGGCGAGGCCGGTTTGTCGACCAACAAGGTCGCTGCGGCAGCGGGGTTTTCGATCGGCACGCTCTACCAGTATTTCCCGAGCAAGGAGGTGCTGATCCAGGCCATGGCCGCGCGTGGTCAGGCCTTGGTGCTGGAGGAACTCAGCCAGTATTTGAGCGCGCTGGAAACGCGCGACGATGTGCAAGCGCTCGATGGCCGGGATTTGCTGGCCCGGGCCATCCGCATTTTGTTGCGCGGCTTTGCGACCGGCAAAGGCTTCAGCCAAAGCCTGATCCGGCTGTGCTGGACTCTGGAGCAGCCCGATGAAACCGCCAGCGCTGTGCGGCAGGTGTCCGAGCGGCTGGCCATGTTTTTTGAGCGCATCCAGCATCCGCAGTTGCAGCGACCCAGCACCGCGCAGCTGTTTGTGCTCACCCGTTCTGTGATCGGCACTTTGCGCAGTGCCAGTCTGGAAAAGTCTCCGTTGCTGGGCAGCCCGGCTTTTGAAGAGGCTTTGCTGCAGATGGCCTGGGCCGTGCTGGCCAAGCCCACCGGGGCAGATGCTCAGGCTGCGGGTTTGGCCTTGGGCAAGCGGCCCATCACATAAAACTCGGGGTTGGGCAGCATGCCGCTGAAGCTGGCCATGCGGTTACTCAGGCCAAAGAAAGCGGTGATGGCCGCGATGTCCCAGATGTCTTCGTCGTTGAAGCCGTGCGCGTGCAAGGCGGCAAAGTCGGCTTCTTCGATTTCATCTGAGTGCTGGCAGACCTTCATGGCGAAGTCGAGCATGGCGCGCTGGCGCGGCGAAATGTCGGCTTTGCGGTAGTTGATGGCCACCTGGTCGGCCACCAGTGGCTTCTTTTCGTAGATGCGCAAGATCGCGCCATGCGCCACCACGCAATACAGGCAGTTGTTGGCCGCGCTGGTGGTGGTGACGATCATTTCGCGCTCGCCTTTGCTGAGGCCGCTTTCGCGCCCGACTGACTCGGGCACCATCAGGGCGTCGTGGTAGGCGAAGAAGGCGCGCCACTCGGCTGGGCGGCGGGCGAAGGCCAGGAACACATTGGGCACAAAACCGGCTTTTTCCTGCACCTCCAGCACTTTGGCTTGGATGTCTTCGGGCAAATCCTTGATTTCGGGGGCGGGGTAGCGTGGGGTGGTCGAAGGTGGGGTGGGTGTGCTCATGGTGTCTCCGGATGGGCTGGCTTTTGATTATGCTCAGGCACATTTCAGGAGCCTGTCATGTCCACAACACCTTCGTCGCCCTCGCAGCAAGCCCGCGATGCGCGCCCCGATGACACCGCTTTTCAGGCGGGCATTGCCACCCGCACCCAGGTCATGGGCAGCGAGTTTGTGGACCGCGCCTTTGGCAACGCCACCGACTACACCCTGCCCATGCAGGAGTTCATCACCCGCAATGCCTGGGGCAATGTGTGGCAACGCCCGGGACTGGATTTGAAAACCCGCAGCCTGGTCACGGTGGCCATGCTCACGGCCTTGGGCAAACAGCACGAACTCAAGGGCCATGTGCGCGGTGCCTTGAACAACGGTGCCACGCCCGAAGAGCTGCGCGAAGTGATGTTGCACGCCACGGTGTATTGCGGCTTTCCCACCGCGATCGATGCGTTCCGCACCGTGACCGAGGTGGTCGAGTCTTTGGCCTGAGTCGGGCCTTCGATTCACCTCAGACACACCGCAATGATCGGTTTTTCAAAGCACCCGGGGGCGCTGGCCTCTTTTTGATTGGAACGGACACCACCATGACGGATTCATTGACGAGCGACGAGCGGGCATTTCGCGATGAAGTGCGTGCCTTTCTGGCGGCTGAGTTGAGCGATGAGATTCGCCTGGGCGGGCGCCGTACCGCTGGCATCTTTTCCGATCCCTCGTCCGGGCTGCCCTGGCTCAGGGTGCTGGCCAAACGGGGCTGGGCCGCACCGCACTGGCCCGTCGAGTGGGGCGGCTGTGACTGGACGCCTCGCCAGCACGACATCTTTGCCAGCGAACTGGCCGCTGCAGATGCGCCGCGCCTGTCGCCGCTGGGCCTGGTCATGGCGGCGCCTGTGTTGATCGCGTTTGGCACGCAAGAGCAAAAAGAGCGCTGGTTGCCCGACATCCGTAACGGCGTGAGTTACTGGTGCCAGGGCTACAGCGAGCCGGGTTCGGGGTCCGATTTGGCCTCGCTGCAGTGCCGCGCCCGGCGCGAAGGCCAGGAGTGGGTGATCAACGGCTCCAAGATCTGGACCACCCACGCCCATTGGGCCACGCACATGTTTTGCCTGGTGCGCACCGACAACAGCGGCAAGCCCCAGCAAGGCATCAGCTTTTTGATGTTCGAGCTGAACCATCCGGGCATTCAGGTGCGCCCGATCATCAGCATCTCGGGCGACCACGAATTCAACCAGGTCTTTTTTGACGAGGCCCGCGTGCCCGCCGATGCCCTGATTGGCGAAGAAAACCAGGGCTGGACGATTGCCAAATACCTGCTGGAGCACGAGCGGGGTGGCTCGTCCACGCCTTACCTGCGTGCCCGCCTGTCGCGTCTGTACCAGGCCAGCCAGGCGGCATTTGGCGGAGCGAACGCAAGCTCGGCAGAGCAAGGCGATGTTGCACTGAGCCTGGCCAACGCGCAGTGCCGCATCGACGCCTTGCACGCCTGGGAGCAGCAGGTTTTGGCCGCGCGCATGGGCGTGGGCAGCCCGCCCAGCTGGTTGCCCGCCGCCCCCTCCATGGGCAAGCTGCTGGCGACCGAACTCAAGCAGCACCTGACCGAGTTGGGGCTGGACATTGCAGGGCCTTATGGCAGCACCAGCTTGCACATCGAAGAGGCCGAAGCCCATGCGCTGCCCGTGCCCGAAGCTTCGGTTTTTGCCACCCACGCCTACCTCAATGACCGGGCCGCATCGATTTATGGCGGCACCAACGAAGTGCAGCGCAACCTGATCGCGCGGCACATTCTGGGGGCCGATGTGGTGGAGCCTGTGGTGCCCACCGACGAGACGCAGGCCATGCTGTTCGCCAGCCTGCAAGGCTGGCTGCAGGACCAGGTGCCGTTTGAAAACAGAGCCCGGCTGCTGACCACGCCCGAGGCCATCGAACCGCTTTGGCAGGGCCTGAACGGGTTGGGCCTGCTCGGCGCGGCCTTGCCTGAAAGGCTGGGGGGCATGGGCGGCGGTATGGCCGAGCAGATGTTGATCGCCCAGACGCTGGGCAGTGCGCTGGTGCCCGAGCCTTACAGCGCGACGGCAGTCATGGGCGCGGCTTTGCTGCAGGCGCTGCAGGACCCGGTGGCTGATCCTGTGGTGGATGGCTTGTTGCAAGGGCTGGCCGAGGGGCGGGTGCGTTTGGCGGTGGCGGCGCTGGAGCCGGATGGCCGTACCGACCTGGCGCAGGTGCAGACCCGCTTGCACGGTGCCGATGGTGCCCTGCGCATTACTGGGCGCAAAGCCGTGGTGCGCGGCGCGCCCTGGGCCACGCATTGGCTGGTGAGCGCACGAGACAACGCGGGGCAGCTGCGCATGGGTTTGCTTGATCCATCGGCCAGTGCCATCCAGCGCCTCGATCTGCGTTTGATCGACGGCACTTGGGCGGCAGAGCTGGCGTTCGATAACGCGCCTGTGCAGGCCGTGATCGGGCAGGGCGATGCCATGGCTGCGCTGCAAAAGGCCTGGGACACCGCCACGTTGGTCGCAGGCGCAGAAGCCGTGGGCGTGATGCAAAGCCTGATGCAGGGCACCCTGGCCTACATGAACCAGCGCAAACAGTTTGGCCAGCCGCTGGCCGCATTCCAGGCTTTGCAGCACCGACTGGCCGACATGTATTTGGCCCTGGTGCAGGCTGCCGCTGCGGTGGGCGCCTGCGCCAATGTGCTGGACGACAGTGCCGAAAACCGTGCCCGCAGGATTTCGTCAGCCCATGTGGCTGTGCTGCGTGCAGCCCGCTTTGTGGGGCAAGGCGCGGTGCAGTTGCACGGCGGCATGGGCATGACCGATGAGCTAGCCATTGGCCATGGCTTCAAGCGGCTCACCGTTCTGGAACGGCAGTTTGGCGGGGTGATGCAGCATCTGCGGCGGGTGGTGGCTTTGGGCTGAAGCGGGGAGGGCCGACCTGCGCCAGTCCGATCTCACCCCCGCACGAGCTTCTGAATCAGATCCGCCGCCCCTGAAGCCTGGTATTTGCGCATGAGCTTGACGCGGTAGATTTCCACCGTGCGGTGGCTGATGCCCAAGGCGCGGCCGATTTCCTTGCTGGTCAGGCCGTCCATCAGGTGGGCGGCGACTTCGCGTTCACGGGCGGTGAGTTCGGCCTTGACGGGTTTGCGGGCCGACAGGTCTTCAAAGGTCCAGATGCCTGCCTCGTGTGGGGCGTCGCGGTTCAGGGCCCGACCGGTCACGTGGCACCAGAAGGTTTCGCCCTTGAAGCGGCCGTCCACCCGCTTCATGACGCGGTCGTCGGCGTACACACCTTTGGCGTTCAGGATGGGGGTGATGCGCTGGCCGGTGCGCTCGTATTCGTCGGCGCTGGGGTAGAGCAACTGGAAGGTCTGGCCGATCAGTTGTTCGCGACTCACCCCGAACATTTCACAGACGCGCTGGTTGCAGTCGACCATGGCGCGGTTGCGCGAGAGCACCATGCCGATGGGGGCCAGGTCAAAGGCCAGGCGGTAATCGATGTCGTTGACGGTGCTTGGCATCAGGGCTGCCCTCTACGAAAAACTACGTATCTGAATACGTAGTATCGTAGCGTTTTCATCCTTTCCTGGAGACCGGTGTGAACAAGATTTTTCCCTCCGCAGCCGAAGCCCTCAAGGGCATCGTCGCTGACGGGCAACTCATTGGCGTGGGCGGCTTTGGCCTGTGCGGCATTCCCGAAGCCCTGATCGACGCGCTGCGCGACAGCGGCGTGCAGAACCTGACCGCGATTTCCAACAACGCGGGCGTGGACGATTTCGGCTTGGGCAAGCTGCTGCAGACCCGCCAGATCAAGAAAATGATCTCATCCTACGTGGGCGAGAACAAGGAGTTCGAGCGCCAGTACCTGGCGGGCGAGCTGGCCCTGGAATTCACGCCCCAAGGCACGCTGGCCGAGAAGCTGCGCGCTGGCGGCGCGGGCATCCCGGCTTTCTTCACCAAGACCGGTGTGGGCACCCTGGTGGCCGAAGGCAAGGAACTGCGCGAGTTCGACGGCGAGACCTATGTGATGGAGCATTCGCTGGTGCCCGATGTGTCGCTGGTCAAAGCGCACCGTGCCGACAAGTCCGGCAACCTGCAGTTCCGCTACACCGCCCGCAACTTCAACCCCGCTGTGGCCATGGCGGGCAAGGTCTGCGTGGTCGAGGTCGAAGAGATTGTCGAGACCGGCGAGATGCACCCCGACAGCGTGCACCTGCCCGGCATTTATGTGCACCGCATCGTGTTGAACACGAGCCCCGAAAAGCGCATTGAAAAGCGCACCATCACTGAAAAGTCTGGAGTTTGAGATGAGCTGGAGTCAAGACCAAATGGCCGCCCGTGCGGCCCACGAACTGGAAGATGGTTTCTATGTGAACCTGGGCATCGGCATCCCGACGCTGGTGGCCAACTTTGTGCCCGCCGACAAGGAAGTCTGGCTGCAAAGCGAAAACGGCATGCTGGGCATTGGCCCCTTTCCGGTGGAAGAAGAAGTCGATGCCGATCTGATCAATGCCGGCAAGCAGACGGTGACGACCATCAAGGGCTCGTCCATCTTTGGCAGCGAGCAGTCGTTCGCCATGATCCGTGGCGGCAAGATCAACCTGTCCATCCTGGGCGCGATGCAGGTCACCGACAAGGGCGATCTGGCCAACTGGATGATCCCCGGCAAGATGGTCAAGGGCATGGGCGGCGCGATGGACCTGGTGGCGGGCGTCAAGCGCGTGATCGTGCTGATGGAACACGTGTCCAAGAAAAAAGACGGCACCGAAGACCTGAAGATCTTGCCCGAATGCACACTGCCGCTGACCGGCAAGGGCGTGGTCGACCGCATCATCACTGACCTGGCGGTGATGGACGTGACCGACGCAGGTTTGAAGGTGGTCGAACTGGCCCCGGGCGTGACACCCGAGGCTTTGCAGGCCAAAACCGGCGTGAATCTGATCTTTTAATTCAACGATTTGATCATGATTAAAAGCCGCATTTATTGCGGCTTTTTTATTTTTAATGAATTTATATATTTTGATTTGTAAAAAATGCTGGGATTATTTGAATTGAATATGCATGTCGTATATAGTCGGAAACGCTACATTTATTTAAAAATTAATCCTGACCGAGCTTATGCCTTTCAAAAAGACAAATCGCCTGCGCGGTGAGATTCTGCGCAATATGCGCGAATCCCAATCCGTGGAGATCACGGGACTCGCCCGGCAAGTGAATTTGTCAGTGGCTCAATTGCGGCAGTTGGAATCAGATGAGTTGGCGCCAGGTGAGCGGTCTTTGTTTTATTCGGAAACCATCAAAGATGCGGCAGCAAGGAAAGTGGCTCTGGCGCTGGGGTGGAGCCCTGACGAACTGGTGGTGGATTTAGCCACGGAGAAAAAGCAGCCTGATGATTTACTGGACATGCAAGTCCTGGATGATTTGCAGGAACTGCTGGAAAAGCAAAAAAAAGCGCAAGCAGCGGGGCAACGCGCCAAGTTTTTTCAGTCCAAAGCTTTATGGTTCGCATTGGCGCTGTGCATGTTGGCCGCTTTGGCGTGGCACTTTCGAAAACCGCTGTTTGAGCAAGTTCAGCCTTTTGTTTTGTCAGAGGAGCCGCTTGCACCCGTTGCGGTGGTTGCCGCTGTGCCGGCCAGTGAAGCACTTGCTGTTGACGACGCTGTTGTTGTGCCAGAAGCACCATCAGCCCAGCCCGCAGAGCTTTTGTGTGCGCAAAAAGTGTCAGGGGTCTTCTTGAAGCCATCCATGCCAAGCAAAGCCGGCAATATGGTTCACATCGTTGCTCAAGCCGATACAGCGGTCTGCGTGCAAGACGCCAGCGGTAAGAAATTTCCCATCAGCCTTAAAGCGCAAGAGTCACACAGTTTCTATGGTGTGGCGCCCTGGACGGTGCACCTTGGCCATGCTGCCCAAGTGCAAGTGTTTTTTCAAGGACAGCGCATCCGTTGGCCAGAAGGCGAGCCAACGTCGTTCACTTTGCAAGAAGTACCGGGCGCTTATTGAGCCGTGTTCAGTTGCGCTTGAAGTTCCGCCACTTGTTGGCGCAAGCGGTGGTTTTCCAATGTCAAGGTTTCCACACGTTGTTGCAAGTTCTGCAAGGTCTCGTCTGCCGAGTAGTTTTCACCCGATGATTCACCTTCTGGCGTTTTGCGCTTGACCTCACGCACACGCTTGGCCGCTTGTTTGAGTTCGTCCTTGCCCCCCAAGGCCGCATGTTTTTGTTCTTCAGCGGGCAGGGTGGCCACCGCAGCCGCTGCGTTGATGGAGATGGCCCCCGCTTTGACGGCGGCGACCAGCTCGGGGGCAGCTTGTTTCTGGATTTTCTCGATCTGCATGACCTGGCTGTTGCTCAGCCGGGCGGCTTTGGCGATGTCGGATCGGCTCTTCAAGGGTTCTGTGCCGATGGGCTCGGCGCCAGAGTCGGAGGGTGGGGCCGTGTTTTCAGAGGCCGCAGCAACGCGGCGTTCTTCGAGGATCTCGCGCTTGCGCAAAGCCAGTACGCCACGTTGGAAGTCCGAGACGCTGCGTCTGCCCAGGTGCTGGTCAATCATCCACAGGTGCACATCTTCCATCGACTGGAAGCGCGTGTTCTGAACGGTCTGATAGGGCAGGCCATGTTTTTGGCAAATGCCATAGCGGTTGTGCCCGTCCACCAGCACGTCACCCCACAAGACCAGGGCATCGCGGCAACCTTCGGCCAGGATGCTGCGCTCCAGCGCCTTGTGCTCATCGGGCGTCAAAGGATCGATGTAGGCCTTGAGTTCTTCGTTGACGGTGATGTTCATGGTGGGGGCTTTGTCTGTATCGGAAATGCCGAAGGCCCCTTGCGGGGCCTTCATGGAGCTGGAGCGGGTGATGGGAATCGAACCCACGTTATTTGCTTGGGAAGCAAGAGTCCTACCATTGAACGACACCCGCGATGAGGGTGATTGTACGTTGAACCCAGCTGCGTATTCCGACCACGTCGCCAGTCTCTCGGGTGACGATTTGGGGTCTTTGTGCTGGCTTACCCGGTGGACGTTCCATCGTGCTTCGCTTAACTTGAGGTTTTGAGTCCACAGAAGTTTTGAGCATGACCACTGACCTCCACTCCCCGAGTGAAACCCCCAATGCACAACGCCGTAAAACCTTGCAAGGCATGGCAGGCATTTTGACGGGCTTGAGCGCCCCAGCCCTCATCAGCGCACCGGCCTGGGCGCAAGACAAATTTCCCAACCGCCCGATCACGCTGATTGCGCCTTGGCCCCCCGGTGGCAGCAGTGACGCGGTCATGCGCGCGTTCGCTGAGAGTGCTTCGCGCGCGCTGGGTGTTTCGGTCATTGTGGACAACCGGCCCGGTGCTGGAGGCACTTTGGGCGCCACGGCCATGGTGAATGCCAAACCCGATGGCTACATGCTCACGCAGCTGCCATTGGGTGTGTACCGCTTGCCGCACATGCAGAAAATGCCGTTTGACCCCATCAAAGACCTCACGCACATTGCTTGCTTGACCGGCTACACCTTCGGTCTGGTAGCCACGATGGATTCACCTTTCAAGACGCTCAAGGAAATGGTGGCCTATGCCAAGGCCAACCCGGGCAAGCTGGAGTACGGCAGCACGGGCACGGGCACCACCCCCCATCTGGCCGTTGAAGAGTTTGCGCAAAAAGCGGGCATTGTGCTCAATCATGTGCCCTACAAAGGTTCTGCAGAATTGATGCAGGCCATCCTGGGTGGGCACATCCGCGTGATGAGTGGCACCACGGAATTTGCGCCTTTTGTCAAAGAAGGCAAGCTGCGTTTGCTGGCCACGTTGGGGCGCAACCGCACCAAAGCTTTTCCCGATGTGCCCACGGTCAAGGAAAGTGGCTGGGACACCATCACCGAATCGCCTTTCGGCATCGGCGGTCCCAAGGGCATGGACCCGGCCGTGGTGCGGGTGCTGCACGATGCCTTCAAGAAAACGCTGGAGGACCCCAAGGTGCTGGAAACCCTGGACCGTTTCTTCCAGCCCGTGATCTACATGGGCACCGAGGAATACACCCGCTACGGACAGCGCACGTTTGAAGCCGAACGCGCCACCATCGAGCGCCTGGGCTTGGCCAAGAAGGCATGAAAAAGGCACCCGAAGGTGCCTGAGCCCAAGATGCCAAAGCCGCCAGCATTGCTGGCGGCTTTTTTTCATTTCAGGATATCGCCCACGCAGAGGTACTTGATCTCCACATAGTCCTCAATCCCGTGGCTGGAGCCTTCGCGGCCCAGGCCCGACTGCTTGACGCCACCAAAAGGCACGTGCTCGGTGGCCAGAATGCCCACGTTGATGCCGACCATGCCGTATTCCAGCGCCTCGCTCACGCGGAAGATGCGACCCACGTCGCGGCTGTAGAAGTAGCTGGCCAGGCCGAACTCGGTGTTGTTCGCTGCGTCCACGGCTTCCTGCTCGGTCTTGAACTTGAAGATCGGCGCAAAGGGTCCAAAGGTTTCCTCCTTGGCGCAGACCATGTCGGCCGTCGCATCGGCGATCACAGTGGGCTCGAAGAACTGACCGTCCAGGCGCTTGCCACCGGTTAGCACGCGGCCGCCTTTGGCAATCGCGTCTTTCACATGGCGCTCGACCTTGTCGAGGGCAGAGGGCTCGATCAGCGGACCTTGGTTCACACCGTCTTCAAAGCCGTTGCCCACCTTGGCGGTTTTGACCTTGGCCGCGAACTTGGTGGCGAATTCGTCGTACACCGACTCCTGCACATAGATGCGGTTGGAGCACACGCAGGTTTGGCCCGCGTTGCGGTACTTGCTGGCAAAAGCGCCTTCGACAGCGCTGTCGATGTCGGCGTCTTCAAACACGATGAAAGGCGCGTTGCCGCCGAGTTCCAGCGACATCTTTTTCACGGTGGGTGCCGACTGCGCCATCAGGATGCGGCCCACTTCGGTGGAGCCGGTGAAGCTGATGTGGCGCACCACGTCGCTGGCGCACAGGGCTTTGCCAATGGCGATGCTTTGCGGACCGTCGGCGGTGATGATGTTGAGCACGCCCGCGGGGATGCCGGCGCGAATCGCCAGCTCGGCGGCGGCCAGGGCCGTGAGTGGCGTTTGTTCGGCGGGTTTGATGATCACCGGGCAGCCTGCTGCCAGCGCCGGGGCCACTTTGCGGGTGATCATGGCCAGCGGGAAGTTCCAGGGCGTGATGGCCGCGCACACGCCAATGGCCTGGCGCAGCACCAGCAGGCGGCGGTTGTTGTCGAACTGGGGCAGGGTTTCGCCATTGATGCGTTTGGCCTCTTCGGCAAACCACTCGACGAAGCTGGCGCCATAGGCCACTTCGCCACGCGACTCCGCGATGGGTTTGCCGTTTTCGGCCGTCATCAAGCGGGCCAGGTCTTCGGTGTTGGCGATCAACAGGTCAAACCATTTGCGCAGGATGATGCTGCGTTCCTTGGCGGTCTTGGCGCGCCAGGCGGGCCAGGCCGCATTGGCGGCGGCAATGGCGGCTTCGGCTTCAGCGGCGCCCAAGTTGGCCGCATCGGCCAGGTGGCCGCCCGTGGCCGGATCGGTCACGGCAAAGCGCTGGCTACCGGCCACCCACTGGCCGTTGATCAGCGAGTCGGTCTTGAGCAAAGTGGGGTCCTTGAGCAGGGCCAAGGGTGAAGTCTTCATGTCCATGGGGTCTCCTTTAATTATTTAACCTGTTAAATAAATTGTGCCATGTTTGCGAGCTTATCGCTCAGGCCGAGCCGGGGCTGTCACACAGACAACTGGGGCAGGGGCAAACTTATAATCACCGGTTGCACTAGAAAGCTGTCAAGACCATGAGCCAAGCCCTTATTTCCGTTGCCGACATCCGCAAGACCTTTTTGGACTTTTTCGCGTCCAAGGGGCACACCGTGGTGGCGTCCAGCCCCCTGGTGCCTGGCAATGACCCGACCCTGATGTTCACCAACTCGGGCATGGTCCAGTTCAAGGACGTGTTTTTGGGCTCCGACAAGCGCAGCTATGTGCGCGCCGCGTCCGTACAGGCCTGCCTGCGCGCCGGTGGCAAACACAATGACCTGGAAAACGTGGGTTACACCGCCCGCCACCACACCTTCTTCGAGATGTTGGGCAACTGGTCCTTTGGCGACTACTTCAAGCGCGAGTCGCTGCAATGGGCGTGGGAGCTGCTGACCGAGGTCTACAAGCTGCCCGCTGACAAGCTCTACGCCACGGTCTACATGGAAGACGATGAGGCTTATGCCATTTGGGAAGGCATTTTTGTCAAGGCGGGCTGGACGCCTGAACGCATCAAAGAAGAAACCCGCATCATCCGCATCGGTGACAACAAAGGTGCCCGCTACAAGTCCGACAACTTCTGGATGATGGCCGACACCGGCCCTTGCGGCCCTTGCTCCGAAATCTTCTATGACCATGGCCCGCACATCCCCGGCGGCCCACCCGGCAGCCCCGAGGAAGACGGCGACCGCTTCATCGAGATCTGGAACAACGTGTTCATGCAGTTCAACATGCACGAAGACGGCTCGGTCACACCGCTGCCCGCACCTTGCGTGGACACGGGCATGGGCCTGGAGCGCCTGGCCGCCATCTTGCAGCACGTGCACAGCAACTACGAGATCGACATTTTTGACGCGCTGATCAAGGCCGCCGCCCGCGAAACAGGCTGCACCGATCTGAGCAACAAGTCCCTGCGCGTGATCGCCGACCACATCCGCGCCACCGCGTTTTTGGTGAGCGACGGCGTGGTGCCCAGCAACGAAGGCCGTGGCTACGTGCAGCGCCGCATCGTGCGCCGCGCCATTCGCCACGGTTACAAGCTGGGCAAGAAGTCGCCTTTCTTCCACAAGCTGGTGCCCGATCTGGTCAAGCTCATGGGCGCGGCTTACCCCAACCTGGCCGATCAGGCCGACCGCATCACCGACATCCTGCGTATCGAAGAAGAGCGTTTCTTCGAGACGCTGCAAAGCGGCATGCAGATTCTGGATGCCGCCCTTGAAGGTGGCGTGAAGGTCTTGCCCGGCGAGGTGGCCTTCAAGCTGCACGACACCTATGGCTTCCCACTCGACCTGTCCGCCGACGTGTGCCGCGAGCGCGACCTGAGCGTGGACGAAGCCGGTTTCGCCGTGGCCATGGAAAAGCAAAAAGCCCAGGCCCGCGCAGCAGGCAAGTTCAAGATGGACAAGGCGCTGGATTACACCGGCGAGGGCAACGACTTTGTGGGTTACGAAGACCTGACGGCCAACGCCAAGGTGCTGGCTTTGTACGCCGACGGCAATGCGGTGACCGAACTGAAGGCCGGTCAGGCGGGCGTGGTGGTGCTGGACACGACCCCGTTTTATGCCGAGTCGGGCGGTCAGGTGGGTGACCAGGGCATGATCCACAACGCGGGCGGCCAGTTCAATGTGGCCGACACGCTCAAGATCAAGGCCGATGTGTATGGCCACCATGGCGAAGTCAAATCCGGCAGCCTGAAAGTGGGCGACGCGGTACAGGCCCATGTGGACACAGCTGTGCGTGCCGCCACCGTGCGCAACCACAGCGCCACCCACCTGATGCACAAGGCCCTGCGCGAAGTGCTGGGCGGCCATGTGCAGCAAAAGGGTTCCTTGGTCAATGCCGAGCGCACCCGCTTTGACTTCGCGCACAACGCGCCCGTGACCGATGCCGAGATCCGCCAGATCGAAGCCAAGGTCAATGCAGAAATCCTGGCCAATGCCGCAGCGCAAGCGCGTGTGATGGACATCGAAAGCGCCCAGAAGACCGGCGCCATGATGCTCTTTGGCGAGAAGTACGGCGAGACTGTGCGCGTGCTCGACATCGGTTCCAGCCGCGAACTGTGCGGTGGCACCCACGTCAAAGCCACAGGCGACATTGGCCTGTTCAAGATCGTGGGCGAGGGCGGCGTGGCCGCAGGTGTGCGCCGCATCGAAGCAGTGACCGGCGAGAATGCCTTGGCTTATTTGCAGTCGCTCGAAGACACCGTGACGCAAGCCGCTGGTTCGCTCAAGGCCCAGCCTGCCGAGCTGAACAACCGCATCGCGCAGGTGTTGGACCAGGTCAAAGCGCTCGAAAAAGAACTGGCTGCCGCCAAGGGCAAGCTGGCCTCGGCCCAAGGCGACGAGCTGTTGAAGCAAGCCGTGGACGTCAAGGGCATCCAGCTGCTGGTGGCGCAGCTGGAGGGCGCTGACGCCAAGACCCTGCGCGACACCATGGACAAGCTCAAGGACAAGATCAAGACGGCGGTGATCGTCTTGACCGCTGTGGACGGTGAGAAAGTGCAGATCGCCGCAGGCGTGACCGCCGACACGACCGGCAAAGTCAAGGCCGGTGAGCTGGCCAGCTTTGTGGCGAGCCAAGTGGGCGGCAAAGGTGGCGGCAAGCCCGACATGGCCATGGCCGGCGGCACCAACGCAGCGGCACTGCCCGCCGCCATGGCCAGCGTGCAGGCCTGGGTGAACGAGCGCGTCTGACGCGCATGCTGAATTCTGTAGGAGCGGCGCCCCCGCCGCGAAAAACCTTGCAAACCATCGCGGCGAGGGCGCCGCTCCTACAGGTCACCGGGTTGCTGTTGTGCCTGCCGCTGCTTGCTCATGCGCAGTTTCAGAAGTCCCCTTGGCCCGCGTCACAGCCCACACCTGTGCTTGACCTTGCTGACCTGCAAGGCCAGCGCTGGACCCACGAACGCCTCAAGGGCCGGGTCGTGGTGCTCAACTTCTGGGCCACCTGGTGCGCGCCCTGCAAGGAAGAAATGTCTTCGCTGCAAACCCTGCACGAGTTGGGTGGTGGTGAGCCTGTGGTCATTGGCGTGAACGTGCGCGAGACCGCCAGCCATGTGAAGCGCTATGTCAAAGCCACGGGCGTTGGCTTTCCGGTGCTGCTGGACCCGCAAGGCGATCTGGCCCGGCGCTGGGGCGTGACCGTGTACCCGACCACCTTTTTGATCGGGCCTGATGGCCGCGTGCGTTGGCGCATTCAGGGCGAGGTGGAATGGACAGGTGCCGAGGCGGACCGCTGGATCGCCTCAGTATCCACCTCGAGGCCCTGACCTCTGCCTGAGCCGGATCGGCGATCACCGATAATCACGACGCCCGGCGCATCGCGCCCGGTGACCTGCCTTCGGGGCATTGGCGATTTCTGATACGGAATGTCGCCTCGCATGTGCCGACAGGTCTTTCACCACACACCGGAGTTCCTTTCATGATCCCCGTTCGCCGTTCCTTGCTCAAAGGGGGCGCCTCGCTGGGCGCGCTCATCGCAGCCCCCGCCGTTTTGCGCGCCCAAACTTCCGCTGATCGCCGCTTCGAGCCCGTGCCAGGCGCATGGCGCACCTTCGACATCACCACCCGCGTGGAGCTGGCCGACCCCGTGGGCGCCACACGCGTGTGGTTGCCTGTGCCCAGCATCAACTCGGACTGGCAGCAATCCCTGGAGAGCAGCTACCAGAGCAATGGCAGCTCCCGCATGCTCAGCGATGGCGTGGAAGGGGCGCGCTTGCTCTACACCGAATTTGCCGATGGTGTGAAGCCCGTGGTCGAGATCACCAGCCGCGTGCGCACCCGCAACCGCGCCGATCTGGCCACAGCGCACACTTTCGAAAAAGAAGACGCCTCGACGCTGCGCCACTACACCCGCGCCACAACCATGCTGCCGATCGACGGCATCGTGCGCAAGACGGCCTTGACCGCCACCCAAGGCGCCAAGACCGATACCGACAAAGTCCGGGCGATTTACGACTGGGTGGTGGCCAACGCCTGGCGCGAACCTCAAGTGCGAGGCTGCGGTGAGGGCGACATCAAGACCATGCTGGAGACCGGCAACCTGGGCGGCAAGTGCGCCGACATCAACGCCTTGTTTGTAGGTCTGTGCCGCTCGGTGGGTGTGCCCGCCCGCGATGTGTACGGCATCCGTCTCGTGCCTTCGGCCTTTGGCTACAAGGAGCTTTCAGGCAACCCGGCCAGCCTCAAAGGTGCGCAGCATTGCCGCGCAGAGGTCTACCTGCAGGCGCACGGCTGGGTGGCGATGGACCCGGCCGATGTGGCCAAGGTCATGCGCCTGGAAACGCCTGAATGGCTCAAGACCACCCGCCACAGCGTGGTGGCGCCGGTCTACAAGCACCTGTTTGGCGGCTGGGAGGGCAACTGGCTGGGATGGAACACCGCGCACGACCTGAAGTTGCCTGGTGCCAAGGAAGGCGTACTCCATTTCCTGATGTACCCCGTGGCCGAAACCAGTGAAGGGCGTGTCGACTCCTACGCGCCGGACAGCTTCAAGTACACGATTTCTGCCAGAGAAATCACGTCCTGATGGACAGGTGCCGCTGGCTCGTGAAGTGCCTTGACTGAGCCGTGACCGGGTCGGCGAAGCTCACGCTACGGGCCAGCAACTGCAAGGGGTGACGGAAATCTTCCTCGTCATCGGGCCCCTTGAGCACCTCGGGGTAGAACTGGTCACCCTCGATGGGCGTGCCCAAAGCCAGCATGTGGACCCGCAGCTGGTGCCGTTTGCCGGTGACCGGGGCCAGCCCGTAGAGGGCGTGGTCGCCAGCCTCCCGCAGCAAGCGCACATGCGTTTCGCTGTTGGGCTTGCCTGCTACTTCGCGCATGCGAAAGAACTGCACGTCTTCTTCGAGCCGACTGCGGTGCACCAGCGGCAGGCTTGCGCGGGTGGGGCGGGCGGCCACCGCTTCGTAGGTCTTTTGAACGACCCGGTCCCGGAACAGGGCCTGGTAGGCGCTGCGTTCCTCTGGCCGTTTGCTCAACAGCACGAGGCCCGCAGTTTCGCGGTCAATGCGGTGGATGGGGGAGAGATCGGCGCAGCCTGTCTGGCGCTTGAGTCTGACCAGCAGGCTTTGCTGAACGTACTTGCCCGAGGGGGTAACGGGCATGAAATGGGGTTTGTCCGCCACCAGCAGGTGTTCGTCCTCGAACACGATGGTTTCGTGCTCGGGCAGTTCGGGTTCGTCTTCCAGGCTGCGGTAGTAGTACAGGCGCTGCCCACTGGCACAGGCCTGAGCCTCCATGACCGGCTGGCCGTCTTCCTTCAGCACCAGTCCGGATTGGATGCGTTCGGCCCAGGCCTGCCGCGTGACGACGGGCAGCCGCTCGGCCAGAAAATCCAGCACGGTGGGCCAGTGACCAGCTGGCAAAGCCACCACGCTCGGGCTCACACCCGAGCGCATCGGGATCTGCGGGTTGCGTGGCGGCCGGGCCATGCACGTATCTCAGGCGGGAAGGATCAAACGCGGCGGAACACCAGGTCCCAGACGCCGTGGCCGAGCTTGATGCCCCGGTTTTCGAACTTGGTCAGGGGCCGGTAGTCGGGTTTATTGGCGTAGCCATCGGACGCTGGGTCGGCGGTGTTGGCCAGCATTTTCTCGGCACTGAGCACTTGCAGCATTTGTTCGGCATAGGGTTGCCAGTCGGTGGCCAGGTGCAGGTAGCCCCCGGGCTTGATGTGCCGGGCCAGGCGCTCGATGAAAGGCGACTGGATCAGGCGGCGCTTGTGGTGGCGGCTTTTGTGCCAGGGGTCCGGAAAGAAGATGTGTACCCCGTCCAGGCTGTCTTCGCCCAGCATGTGGTCCATGACCTCCACCGCATCGTGCTGCACGATGCGGATATTGGCGATGCTTTCTTCTCCGCAACGCTTGAGCAGCGCGCCCACACCGGGCTCGTGCACCTCGCAGCACAGGAAGTTGTCACCCGGGCGCACCTGCGCGATCTTGGCCGTGGCGTCACCCATGCCAAAACCAATTTCCAGAATCAGCGGCGCACTGCGACCAAAGGCGGCCTGCACATCCAGGCGGTCTGCACTGTAGGGGATCAGGAATTGCGGACCAAACTGCTCGAACGCCCGCATTTGCCCGGAGCCCATGCGCCCGGCGCGCAGCACATAGGTCTTGATGGTGCGCATGAAGGGGGCATCGGCCTGGGCTTCGGTGGTGTGTTCGGGCGTGGTCATGGACGGAGGGGATGTGTTTCGCAAAACCGGTGATTATCGCGGGTTGGCGCTTGGGCTCAGGCTGCCGCGAACGGATTGACCAGCTGCACACCTGCCAGCACTTCACCTGTTCCCATGTCTTCGGTCAGCAGCACGGCACAGCCCGCAATGTGGGCGCTGGCCACGATCAAGGCATCCCAGTAGCTCAGGGTGTGTTTCTGATACAGATCCAGCGCCAGGTCAATGGTGTCCGGTGTCACTGCAGACAGATCCAGCTGGCGGTAGCAATGCAGCTGCTCCCGAATGTGGGTGTGTGGCAGGCCCAGCTTGCGCAGGCCGACCTGGATGTATTCATTGAGCACCTGTGTGGACAGCACACCCAGCCGTTCAAAGCGCAGATGGCGCAGCAGGTCGATGGCGATGCGCTGCTTGCGGGGCTCGTCGGTGCTGTCGGCATAGACCAGCACGTTGGTGTCGATGAAGCATCGGGTCTTGGGCAAGGCCAGCAACTGTGACCAGGGTGGTGTGGGCTCAGCCGCGATCATGCACGGCGTCCCGGTCAAATTTCCAGCCCTGCAGGCGACCGCCGCCGCTGAGGCAACGCTGTTCCCAGGCTTGCCATTCGGCGGTTTGTCTTTCCTGACCGGCCAGTTGCTCCAGGTAGTCGCGCACGGCCTGGTTCAGGCTTTTTCCCATTTTGCGGGCCGCTTCCCGTGCCGCTTCGGCCACGCGTTCGTCCACAGACAGAGTGATGTTCATGCTTGCGCCTCCGTTAATCGCACATATTATGTGCAATTTGTGGCCTGGATGCAATCAGGGTAGCGATAAGCTGGTCGCAGCCCAGTCCTGACACCACTGGGTCAGGGCTTCAGGGACGGCCGCATCTGCTGAGGCCGCAGGCAGGCCCAAAGTCTGTGCTGCCGCATTCAGTGCGGTCAGCGCTTGGGACAGGTCCAGCGCCTGTGCGCCGTTTTGCTTGCTCAGTTTTTCGCCATTCACGCCCAGCACCAGCGGTGTGTGCAGGTATTGCGGCATCGGCAAACCCAGGGCGTGTTGCAACACGATTTGCCGGGCGGTGTTGTCGGCGAGGTCTTCGCCGCGCACCACATGGGTGATGCCTTGCGCAGCATCGTCCACCACCACGGCCAGCTGGTAGGCCCACAGGCCATCGGCCCGGCGCAGCACAAAATCGCCGACTTCTTGGCTGACGTTTTGCTGTTGTTCGCCCAGGCGGCGGTCAGTCCATGTGGTGACAGGGGGCAAACCCAGGGCCTGTTGCACGGCCTGCACATTCAGCCGCCATGCCCGGGCAGGTTTGCCGTTCAGACCATGGCGGCAGGTGCCGGGGTAGACCGCTGCATGGTGCCGGGCCACGGCTTGCGTCTGTGCGGCTTCGATGTCCTTGCGGGAGCAGCCGCAGGGGTAGGCCCAGCCCTTGGCGATCAGCCGGTCCAGTGCGGCCTGGTACGCTGCCTCACGCTGGCTTTGCCAAAGCACCAGGCCATCGGACACCATGCCGCAGGTGGCCAGTTGTTCCAGGATGGTTTGCGCCGCACCGGTAATGCAGCGGGGCGTGTCCACGTCTTCCATGCGCACCAGCCATTGCCCACTGTGGGCGCGGGCGTCCAGCCAGCTGGCCAGGGCTGCCACCAGCGAGCCTGCGTGAAGCAGGCCTGTGGGTGAGGGCGCAAAACGGCCCACATACCTCAAGCCCATGCAGGATCAGCGTTTGCTCAACACCGACAGCGCCAGCTCCAGGCCAGAGACAAAAGCGTCTTCGGCCCGGTGGCCCAGACACCAGTCGCCGCACAGGCCGATGCCCTGCGCCTTGAACCACAGGTGGCTCTGGCCCAGCGGTTGCGAGGTTTTGGCAAACAACCAGCGGTGCACCTCGGCATGGGCCGGGGTGGCGCGGATGCCGGTGATTTCGGCAAAGGCCTTGAGCAGCTTGCCGGTGATGCGGTCTGCGCTGTCGTTGATGTGCTCGGCCGACCAGGGGGCGCTGGCCTGCACGGTCCAGCGCTCGATGCGTTCACGCCCTGGCTTGGACGACTCGCGGGCCATCCAGGCGATGCGGTGGTGCGTGCTGCGGGCGGCATTCCATTGCGGGCCGATGGTGATCAGACCCGGCTGTACCGCCTGAGGGTAGGCGACCATCAAGGTCCAGCATGGGTCAACACGCACATCCTTGAGCGGTGCCGCCAGGGCCGACTGGCCAGAGGCCTTGAGCAGGTCGGCGGCCTGTACCGGCGGGATGGCCAGGATGACTTTGTCGAAGCCGCCAAACACATGCTGGCTGCCATCGTCACCTTCGGTGTGCAGTTGCCAGCCGTTCTTGTGCAAAGGGTCGGCGCTGATTTGGGTCACGCGGGTCTGCAGCTGCACGTTGCCGTCTTCCACCAATGGTGCGGCCCAGGCCTTGACCAGGCCGTTCATGCCGGGGGTGGCCACCCAGTGGCGCTCGCCGCCAGGCAGGCCAGCTTCGATCACGCGGCCCATCGGGTCGAGCACGCGCACCGCGTTGGCGCTCCAGGCCTTGCACACGCCGGGCACGGTGCCCAGGGCCAGTTCAAAGCGCGGGTCACGCACGGTGAAGTACTGCGTGCCATGGTCAAAGCTGCCAAAGGCGCTGGCCCGTGTGGCCATGCGGCCACCCAGGCCCCGGCTCTTTTCGAAAAGAGTGACGTTGTGTCCGGCCTGGCGCAAGGTGCGTGCGCAAACCACGCCGGCCATGCCGACGCCGATGATGGCGATGTGTTGTGTGTTCATGTCCCTACTCTACACGTGATGCACGGGCCCGAGCAATGCATCGCGTGTGGTGGGGTGTTCCAGTTGCGCCAACCACCAGCGCAGTGCCTGCCCGGCCGGGGCGTCCTTGCTGTCGCGCCAGGCGCAGTGCGCGGTGGTGATGCGAGGCTTCTGGACTTGCCGGGTGACCAGCAAGCCGCTGTCAATGTAGGGCTGCGCCAGGGACACAGGCAAAAAACCACCGCCCAGACCGCGCAGCTGCGCTTCGAGCTTGCTGGCCATGTCGGGGACGGTGAAGACATCCTGCCCGCCCACCAGGCCAATGGTCAGGCCCGCGCCCCGAGTGACCGAGTCGGCGACGGCCACAGCGCGGTGCTGCTGCAGCGTGGCGTTGCTCAGAGGCTCGGGGGCGTGCGCCAGCGGGTGGTGTGATGCGACCGCGTACACAAATTCAATCGGCCCCAGCACCTGGTGCTGGATGTCGGACGCCATGCCGGGCTCCAGCACCACGCCCAGCGCCAGATCGGCCTGGCCAGAGGTCAATGCCGCCAGGGTGCCCGACAGGGTTTCGTAGCGCAGCCGCAGCCGCGTGGGGGTCTTGAGTTCCAGGAAGGCCGTGCACAGGTCCATGACCACCGATCGCGTGATCACGCTGTCCACGGCGATGGTGAGGACCGCTTCCCAGCCCGTGGCGACACGGCGCACCCGGTTGGCCACGGCATCCATGTCGTCCAGCAGGCGTTTGGCTTCACGCAGCAGGGCCTGACCTGCAGCGGTAGGGCGGGCCTGACGGGAGGATCGGTCAAACAGCAGCACATCCAGCGCGTCTTCCAGCTGACGCACCCGGTAGGTCAGTGCGCTCGGGACCAGGCCCAGCTGGCGGGCCGCCGCGGCAAAACTGCCCGTCTGGTCAATGGTCTGCAGCATCGTCAGGGCTTCAGGGGTGAGCCAATCGCGAGGAGTTTGCATGGTGGGGCTTTGGTTGTTCAATTAAATTGAATGATGCCAGCAAATGGATTGCACCGAAGACTCGGGGTCTTTGCGTACAGTTCAAGCCATGCACTCCAAGGGAACCACATGCTGACACTGCGCAAATCCGCGGAACGCGGCTACGCCGACCATGGCTGGCTCAAGTCGTTTCACAGCTTCTCTTTTGCCAATTATTTCGATCCGGCCCACATGGGCTGGGGCAATCTGCGCGTCATCAACGAAGACCGCATCGCGCCGGGCACTGGCTTTGGCACCCACGGCCACCGCGACATGGAAATCATCAGCTATGTGCTGTCGGGCAATCTGGCCCACCAGGACAGCATGGGCAACATCAAAGGCATTCCGCCCGGTGACGTGCAGCGCATGAGCGCAGGCTCCGGCGTGCGCCACAGCGAGTTCAACCACGCCAAGGGCGAGCAAACGCACTTTCTGCAGATCTGGATCGAGCCCAATGTGACGGGCATTGATCCTGGCTACGAGCAGAAAACCATTCCCGATGCGGCCAAGCGCGGCCAGCTGGCCTTGGTGGCAGCGCCTGAAGGTGCTGAGTACACAGTCAAGATCCATGCCGATGCGCGCATGTATGCCGGCCTGTTCGATGGCGCTGAAACCGCGCAATTGCCGCTGAATCCCGAGCGCAAGGCCTATGTGTTTCTGGTGCGCGGCAGCCTGCAGGTCAACGGCCAGCGCCTGGAGGCGGGCGACGCCGCCATGCTGCAAGCTGAACCTTCATTGACCTTGAGCGAAGGCCAGGACGCCGAAGTCCTGGTGTTTGATCTGGCCGCCTGATTTTCTCTCTCAACCCTCTGTCTTTTTCTAAGGAGTATTTCTCATGGCTAAAACTGTTGTTGTTTTCCATTCCGGCTACGGCCACACCCAGCGCGTGGCCCAATTCGTGGCCCAAGGCGCCAACGCCCAGTCGATCACCATCGACGCCGATGGCAACATCACCGAGGCCGACTGGGCCGCGCTGGACGCTGCCGACGCCATCATCTTCGGCTCGCCCACCTACATGGGCATGGCTTCGTGGCAGTTCAAGAAATTCGCCGACGCCACCTCCAAGCGCTGGTTCACCAGCGCCTGGAAAGACAAAGTCGCTGGTGGCTTCACCATTTCGGCCAGCCCCAGCGGCGACAAGCTGTCGACCATCCAGTACTTCATCACTCTGGCCATGCAGCAAGGCATGGTCTGGGTGGGTCAGCCTGCCATGAACGACGGCACCATCAACCGCATCGGCTCCAACTCCGGCGTGATGGCCCAGGTCGGCCCGACCAGCCCGGCCGAAGACATCCCCCAGGGTGACCTGGACACCGCCAAGGCCTACGGCGAGCGCGTTGCTGCCGTGGCCGCCAAGCTGCGCGGCTGATCGTCGCTGTGGGAGCGGCGCCCCCGCCGCGATGGGGCGTCCGCCGTCCACAAACATCGGCCCGAGGGCGCGCCTCCCACAAAACGGAGGTGTGCCCCGCCGCTCGGTTAGCATGGGGGCATGAAAATCTTTGCCTTGATGCCCTGGGCCGACTGGCTGGCCCTGGTTGCATTTTTTGCCCTCTGGGTGGGCTACGCGGTCTTCTCCCGTGGCCGCGGCCTGCACGAACGCACCTTGCTGGCCACCACCAACCAGCTGCGCATGCAGTGGATGACGCAGGCCACTGCACGCGACCCGCGCATGCTTGACGGCATCATCACGCAAAACCTCTCGCACACCCCATCCTTCTTCTCGTCCACCACCATCATCATCATCGGTGGTCTGTTTGCGGTGCTGGGCACCACCGACAAGGCCGCCGAACTGGTGCGCGAGATTCCGTTTGCGCAACAAACCCCGCTGATGGTCTTCGAGTTCAAGGTGCTGGTGTTGGTGGGCGTGTTTGTGTATGCCTTTTTCCGCTTCACCTGGTCGATGCGGCAATACACCTTCGTGGCCCTGCTGATCGGCGCCATGCCCCCGGCCAAGGAGTTTGAAGCCGGGCTGCACAGCCGCGAATACCACGCCCAGCGTGCCGGCCATCTGGTGGGCACGGCGGCCGAGACCTTCAATGATGGCTTGCGTGCCTACTACTTCTCTTTTGCCGCCATGGCCTGGTTTTTCTCGCCGCTGGCGCTGGTGGTCGCCACCGCCTTGGTGGTGATGATCCTGTACGGTCGCGAATTCCGCTCCGAAGTGGTACTGCAACTGCGGGATTGAGGGGGCCAGGCCCTAAAATCAAACCATGTTTGTCCACCTGCGCCTCCATTCCGAATTCTCCATCGTTGACTCGACCTGCCGCATCGACGAGGTGGTCAAGGCGGCCGCCAAGGACCAGCAGCCCGCACTGGCCATCACCGATCTGAACAACCTGTTTGGGGGCGTCAAGTTCTACAAGGAAGGCCGTGGCAAAGGCGTCAAGCCCATCCTGGGCGCTGAAATCTACCTTGAAGGCCTGGGGGGCGATGCCACTGCCACCACCAAAGTCAGCCTGCTGGTGCAAAACCACCAGGGCTACCTGAACCTGTGCGAATTGCTGGCGCGGGGCTGGACCCAGGGCGTGGTCAAGGCCTTGGCCGTGATCCGTCTGGCCTGGCTCAAGGAACTCTCTGAGGGTCTGATCTTGCTGTCGGGCGCGCAGGCCGGGCCTGTGGGCCAGGCGCTGGTGCAAGGCGACCGCGACAAAGCGGCGGACGTGGCGCTGCAACTGGGCTCGATTTTTCCGCACCGTTTTTACCTGGAACTCCAGCGTGCCGGGCGCCCGGATGACGAGCCGCAGGTCGTCGGTGCGGTGGAACTGGCCGCGCGCCTGGGCCTGCCTGTGGTGGCCACCCACCCCGTGCAGTTCCTCACCCCGGACGATTACGAAGCTCACGAAGCGCGGGTCTGCATTTCCGAAGGCGAAATCCTGGCTAACACGCGCCGTGTGCGCCGCTTCACCCGCGAGCAGTATTTCAAGTCGGCTGAGCAGATGTGCGCGCTGTTTGCCGATGTGCCCAGCGCCATCGCCAATACGCTCGAAATCGCCAAGCGCTGCAACCTGAGCCTGGTGCTGGGCAAGCCGCAGCTGCCCAACTTCCCGATTCCACCTGTGAACGGTGTGGTCATGTCGGTGGACGATTATTTCCGCCATGTCTCGCACGAAGGTCTGAAAGAGCGCCTGATCCATCTGTACCCCGACGAAGCCAAACGCGAGGCCGAGCGCCAGCGCTATGTCGATCGGCTGGAGTTCGAGCTGAACACCATCTTGAAGATGGGTTTCCCGGGCTACTTCCTGATCGTGGGTGACTTCATCCAGTGGGCCAAGGCCAATGGCTGCCCGGTTGGCCCTGGCCGGGGCTCCGGGGCGGGCTCGCTCGTGGCCTATGCGCTCAAGATCACCGACCTCGACCCGCTGCAATACAACCTGCTGTTCGAGCGATTCCTGAACCCCGAGCGGGTGTCGATGCCCGACTTCGACATCGACTTCTGTCAGGGCAACCGCGACCGGGTGATCGATTACGTCAAGGACAAATACGGGCGCGACGCGGTCAGCCAGATCGCCACCTTCGGCACCATGGCCGCGCGTGCAGCCATCCGTGACGTGGGCCGTGTGCTCGACATGAGCTACACCTTTTGCGATGGCATCAGCAAGCTCATCCCCAACAAGCCGGGCATGTCGGTCACGCTGCAGTACCCGCCCGCCACGCCCAAAGAGGGCGACAAGAACAACTACGCGATTGCGATGGAGCCGATCCTGGCCGAGCGCATCGAGCGCGAAGAGGATGTGAAGACCCTGATCGAGCTGGCCCAAAAGCTCGAAGGCATGACGCGCAACATCGGCATGCACGCCGGGGGCGTGCTGATCGCGCCGGGCAAGCTGACCGACTTTTGCCCGCTGTACCAGCAGCCCGGCAGCGAATCGGCGGTGAGCCAGTACGACAAGGACGATGTGGAGGCCGCAGGCCTGGTGAAGTTCGACTTCTTGGGCCTGGCCACGCTGACCATTCTGGAGATCGCCCGCGAGTTCATCATGAAGCGGCACAAGGGCCAGGAGAACTTCGCCTTTGAAAACATCCCGCTCGACGATGTGCCGACCTACAAGCTGTTCTCTGACGGCAAGACCGAGGCCGTGTTCCAGTTTGAAAGCCGTGGCATGCAGGGCATGTTGCGCGACGCGCGCCCCAGCCGTCTGGAAGACCTGATCGCGCTGAACGCGCTGTACCGCCCAGGTCCCATGGACCTGATCCCCAGCTTTGTGGCGCGCAAACACGGGCGCGAAGAGGTGGAGTACCCGCACCCTGCCGTGGCCGAGATGCTGTCCGAGACCTACGGCATCATGGTCTACCAGGAGCAGGTGATGCAGACGGCGCAGATCCTGGGCGGCTACTCGCTCGGTGGCGCCGACTTGCTGCGCCGCGCCATGGGCAAGAAAAAGGCCGAGGAAATGGCCGAGCACCGCGAGAAGTTCC
>Ga0228700_1000352_pt1 | contig 43158 bp, 43 predicted proteins | sample McNCre317_Aug_MG_FD_178019 | JGI IMG/M metagenome (GOLD analysis project Ga0228700, IMG submission 178019) | Freshwater microbial communities from McNutts Creek, Athens, Georgia, United States - 3-17_Aug_MG | ecosystem: Environmental > Aquatic > Freshwater > Creek | place: USA: Georgia...
CACGCCGAAAATCTCACCAGGGCGCACTTCGAAGGACACACCACCGACGGCCTGGATCGCACCGTAGGCCTTTTTCATGTTGGTGACTTTGAGGACGGGCTGGATCATGCTTTGACTCCTTGGGCAGCGCGGGCAGCCGAAGCCTCACGCGATTGGCGGCGAGCCTTGAGGCGGTCAGGGATGCTGAGCAAGCCATCGGGCAGCCAGATCATGAGCACGACCACGGCGGCGCCGAACACGAACAAATACCAGGCTTGCGCAAAGCGCAGCCACTCGGGCAAAACCACGCCCACCGCAGAGCCCAGCACAGGGCCGAGGAAGTAACCTGGACCACCGACCACCACCATCAGGTACATCATGATGGACGCGCCGACGGTGAACAAAGCCGGGTCGATGAACTGCACTTGCGAGGCATACAGGCCACCGGCCACACCGGCATAGACCGCGCCAATGGCGAAGCTCAGCAGCGTGTAGCTGCGGGTGTCGATGCCCAGGCTCTCGGCGCGGATCGCGTTGTCGCGCAGCGCCGTGAAGGCCTTGCCCCAGGGCGAGCGCAGCAGGCCCCACAAGAGCAGCGCCAACACCACGGTGAAGCTCAGCACCAGGTAGTAATAAGCCAGGTTGCCATCGAAGCTGATGCCGCCCAGGCTGGGGCGTGCGATGTTGTTGATGCCGAAGGTACCGCCCGTGAGCCACTCTTCGTTGCGCATCACCAGCCACAAGGCGGTGTTGAAACCCAGCGTGGCAAAGGCCAGATAGATGGTCTGCACACGCAGCGCCGGAAAACCCAGGGCCAGCCCGACCACGAAGCAGAACAAGGCCGCCACCGGCAAGCCGAGCCAAAAGCTCAAGCCGGCCTTGAGGAAGATGGCCACGGTGTAGGCACCGATGCCAAAGAAGGCGGCATGGCCCAGCGACTTCTGACCGGCATAACCCACGGTGAGGTTCAGGCCCATGGTGGCGATGATGAACACCAGCCAGGTGGTGAACATGTGGATGCCGTAGTTCTTGAGGAAGTTGGGCACCACCACCAGCGCGGCCAGAGCGACCAACGCGAACAACAGGTTGAGCTTTTTCATACTTTGCGCTCCTCTTTCTTGCCGAGCAGGCCTTGGGGCTTGAACAGGATCACGACCATGAAGATGACCAGCGCGACCGCATCTTTGTAGGCAGGCGAGATGTAGGCCGCAGCCAGGTTCTCGCACACGCCCACCAACAAGCCGCCCAGCAATGCGCCACGCGAGTTGTTGAAGCCGCCAATGATGGCCGCAAAGAAGGCCTTGTTGCCCAGGCCCTCACCCATGTCGAACTTGGCCAGATACGTGGGGGTCACCAGCAAGGCCGCAGCGGCCGCCAGCATCGCGTTGATGGCGAAGGTGTAGAAAATCATGCGGGGCACATTGATGCCCAGCACCGAAGCGCTTTCAGTGTTTTGTGCCACCGCCTGCATGGCGCGGCCCGTAACGGTTTTGTTCAGGAAGGACTGTGTCACCAGCACCAGCACCATGGCCAGCACAAAGGTGCCGACATCGCTGGCCGAGAACGTCACGCCCATCACGTCAAAGATCACGTCGGGGAACACTTGGGGGAACGGTTGGGGTTCGGCGCTGTAACCCGCGCGCACGCCATTGCGCATGGCGATCGACAGGCCGATGGTGGCCACGACGATGGGCATCATGCCGTACTTGAACAGGGGGTCCACCAGACCGCGCTTGAACAGCCAGCCCAGGATCAGCACCGACAGCACGATGGTCAGGGCAAAGGCCACATACAGCGACAGGCCCGAGCCCATCAGCATCACCATCATGAAGGCAGGCAGCATCACGAATTCGCCTTGCGCGAAGTTGATGGTGCCGGACGCCTGCCACAGCAAGGTGAAGCCCAAAGCCGCCAGCGCATAAATGCTGCCGGTGGCCAGGCCACTGAAGAAGAGTTGTAAAAAGTCGGTCATGGGTGAACTCCGAAAACTGGGGGTGCAGGCACTTCAAAGGCCGCCTGCGCGGGCTGATGCAGCCCGATGAGCCTGAAAAAAGGCGGACCCCGCAGGAGCCCGCCTTGTTTTCAACAACGCGGATTACTTCTTGGCGTTGAGCGGAGGCAATGTGGCGGTCACCACCTGGTGGCCGTTTTTCACCTCGACCATGAAGCTTTCGCGGTCCAGATCGCCTTTGTCGTCAAAGCACACATCCATCAGGATGCCGGGGGTTTGCTTGGTGCTGAAGCAACCACCACGGATGGCCGCAGCCACGGCCTTGCGGTCGAGCTTGCCGACTTTTTCAATCGCGGCCTTGAGCACATACACGCCGGTGTAACCCTTGATGCCGTTGTGGTCGGTTTCGGATTTGTATTCAGCCTTGTACTTGGCACCGAATGCCTTCAGAGGTGCAGCTTCCACCGTCAGTCCCACGTGGCCCAGCGCGCCGTTAGCGGAGTCACCGGCCAGCTCGATCACTTTTTGGCCAATCAATGTGGTCTCGCCGATCAATGGCTTTTTCACACCTTGCTTGCGGAACTCGCGCAGCATGCGGGCCGACTCTTCTTCGTTGGTGACGATGAAGATGGCATCGGCGTCGCTTTGCTTGGCCTTAAGCACGGCAGCCGAGAAGTCAACAGCACCCGCGTCGGTGGAAATATCAGACACCACTTTGGTCTGGGTGCCTTCCAGCAATTTGGTCAAGGTGTCACGACCGCCTTTGCCGAAGTCGTTGTTGGCGTAAATCACAGCCAGCGTTTTGTACTTGCCGGTGATGAACTTGGCGAGCTTGGGGTAAGAGATGTTCTGACCGAAAGCGGTACGGAACACATAGGGGTTGCCTTGGGCGGTGATCGAAGCGGCTTCACCACCGGTGAAGTTGGGCGTTTCGCCGCGCTTGGATTCGGCCATGGAGACCATGATGGAGCCGGAGTACACGGGGCCGAAGATCGCGAAAGTGTCGTTGTCCACGGCCTTTTGTGTCAGGCCCTTGGCCACGCCAGGGTTGGTCTGGGTATCTTCAGTGGTGTAGCTGATTTTCTTGCCCAGGATACCGCCGGAGGCGTTGATTTCCTTGATGGCCAGCTCCACACCGTTCTTGAACACGGTGCCCGCGCTGGTGCCGGGGCCAGACAGCTCGACGATGTTGGCGATCTTGATGTCTTGGGCTTGGGCCAGGCCAGACACGGCCAAGGCAGCGCAGATGGCCAGGGTTTTCAGGGTAGCTTTCACAGAGGTCTCCTCGTGGGTGGAATCAGGCCAACTTGCACGGCCAGGGGGTTGAAAAAACGTTTTTCCATGCAGGGCAAGGTGATGCGAATGTAGTGGGCAATGCCCGCAGCATTTCAAGCCCTTGCGACTGCATAGTTCGATAATCGCTCAAAAACGTTCGATGATCGAACGGATTAGGGGTTAGACCCGAGGGCAGAAGACGATGCCAAGGCATGCCGCGTGGCCACATGGGCGAACACCAGACCGGGGCCAATCGTGATGCCGGGGGCCGGGTACACACCGCCCATGATGGAGTTCATGTCGTTGCCCACGGCGTACAAGCCGCCAATGGCCTGACCTTGTCCGTTGAGCACCTGCGCGTGTTCGTTGGTCTGCAAGCCTTGCGCCGCGCCGATGTCGCCGGGGTAGAGCTTGACGGCATAGTAAGGGCCTTCGCTCATCTCGCCCAGATTGGGGTTGCGGCCACCGGCCGCGGCGTCGCCGATGTTCTGCTGATAAGCCGTCACGCCGCGCTGGAACTGGGTGTCCACACCCGTTTGGGCAAAGGCGTTGTTGTCGGCCACCGCTTGGGCCAGGCCTGATGCCGAGATGCCCAGCTTGTTTGCCAACTCCGCCAGGCTGGCGCCTTCGGTGAGGTAGCCATCGGCCAAAAATGGCGCCAGGCCTTTGCCACCGGGGCGCACCATGCCCATGCCGTACTGGCGCAAGGCTTTGGCGTCGGCCACCAAATAGGCAGGCACCGCTTGCCGGGCCGCCTGCATGCCCAGGGCAAACAGGTGGTAGGAGGTGCTTTCATTGACAAAACGCTCACCGGCCTGATTGACGGTGATCATGCCGGGCTTGGCGCGGTCCATCACAAAATGCGGAAAGACAGCGGTGCTGCCATCGGCACGTTGACGCAAAGACACCGGCGCCCAAAACGCGGGGCTTTGCGCGCCCTGCCCTTCGACCGCGCCCAGACTGCGCGCCAGGGCCAAAGCCTCACCGGTGTGACCGGGTGCAGCCGGGCACCACTCGGCCGGAACGCCGGGCAATTTCTGGGCACGCAAAGCCGGGTCGCGGTTGAAACCGCCACTGGCCAACACCACGCCTTTTTTGGCCAGCACACGGGCGTTGCCGGTGGCGCTGCTCAAACGCACGGCGACCACGCGGCCACTGGCATCGCGCTCCAGCGCATCGACCGAGGTGTTCAGCGCCAGCGTGGCGTGTGCATGCTGCGACAAGGAATGCAGCAAGCGGGCCACCAGCGCATTGCCCATGACCAGGCGGGTACCGCGTGTGTGCGTCAGGCGATCGCGCAGATGACGCCACACGATGCCAACCGAATGTTTCAGCGAAGCCCAAGACTTCGTCATGGCCAGCAAATGGTTGATGTCGGTGCGGTCCACCATCATGCCGCCCAGCACAGTGAACTCCGGAATTGGTGGACGCAGCAAGGGGAACAGATCGCCCAGCAAACGGCCATCAAAAGGCATGGGCTCCAGTGCGCGGCCACTCAATGTGGAACCCGGCAAATCGCTGATGTAGTCGGGGTGCTTCGGATAGGGCCGGTACTTCATCGACGACTGGGCTTCGATCCTGGCCACGGCTTCAGCACCGTTGTTCAAAAAGGCTTCACGCAAGGCGGCGGGCGCTTGCTCGCCCACGGCGTGGTTCAGGTATTTCTCGGCTTCGGCCAGCGTATCGGTCGGGTTGACCTTGCCCGCATGGTGCGTGCCCGGCACCCAGGTGGTGCCCGCCGACCAGGCGGTGGTGCCCCCCACGAACTCGGTGCGCTCGACCACCAGCACCTTGGCACCGTCCATCGCCGCGAACACCGCCGCAGACAAACCCGCGCCGCCTGCACCGATGACCACCAGGTCAAATTCGGCACCGTCTTTCAAACCACCTTCCAGACTGTTAAGACCGTTCTTCAGGACTTGCATGTCATTTCCCCATCAAGAATTCGACCATCAGGTCTTTCACCTGCGCGAACATGTCGGCGCCAGTCATGGTGTTGCACCCCAAAGCCCGCGCCGCCGCGATCATGGGCGGCACGGCGGGCGCGGTGATCACGCAGCCCACGAACATGCCGGGCGTGAATTTGCTGGAATCGATCGGGTGCGGATCGCCCGCTTTCATGCCAATCGGTGTGGCGTTGATCGCGATGTCAAAACCTGTGGGGTCGCTGCTGCCCGCCACCACGCGGCACTGACCCAGCGAGGCCAGGCGCTGCACCAGCGCGTCGCGGCGCGCAGTGTCTTCATCATGAATGGCCAGCTCGCGCACACCGCCCGTGGCCAGCGAATACGCAATGGCCGAACCGGCACCACCGGCACCCACCAGCAAAGCCTTTTGGCCTTGCAGGCTGCAGCCCTTGAGCGCCAGCGCTTTCACATAGCCCATGCCGTCGAACATGTCGCCGTGCCAAGTGCCATCGGCGTTGCGGCGCAAGGTGTTGATGGATTTCAAAAATGCCCCCCGCTCCGACGTGGTGGCGCACAAATCAAAGTAAGCGAACTTGTGCGGCACGGTGACGATGATGCCGTCCACGTTTTGGGAGAGCGACACGCCCGCCGTCCACGCCGCCAGATCGGCCGGGGCCACATGGGCCGGGATACACAGGGCGTTCAAGCCTGCGTCCTGAAACGCCTGGCTCACGCCTGCGGGCGATTTGACCTGGGCAATCGGGTCGCCCACGATGAAATGGATGCGCGAGGCGCCATCGAGTTGGAGGGGTTTGGAGCTTGTCATGGACGGCATGATACATAAAAACGGAATTTGATTCTACTTTTGAATTTATTTCTAAAAATCAATATACTTGCGCCATTGACGCACAACACAGCACAGGCAAAAACACCCATGCACAAGTTCCCTCTGGCCGTGATTGGCGCTGGCGTGATTGGCCGGACCCACATCGAGCGCATCCTGAAAACACCCGAGTTCGCTCTGGTGGGCGTGGCCGAGCCGGGCGAGGCCGGTCGCCAGTGGTGTGCCGAGCGCAACATCCCCACTTTTGAAAATCACCAGGCGCTGCTGGAGGCCACCCAGCCCCAGGGCGTGGTGATCGCCACGCCCAACGCAACGCATGTGGATGTGGCGGCCGACTGCATGGCACGTGGCCTGGCCGTGCTGATCGAAAAACCGGTGGCCGACACATTGGCCGCTGCAGAGCGACTGATCCAGATCGAGCAAGACACCGGCGTGCCCGTGCTGGTGGGCCACCACCGCCGCCAGAACCCGATCTTGCAAAAGGCCCGTCAGATCGTGGCGGACGGTCGTCTGGGCCAGGTGGTCAGCGCCAACGTGATGGCCAACTTCTACAAACCCGCCGCCTACTTCGATGTGGCCTGGCGCCGTCAGGCTGGGGGCGGGCCGGTGCTGATCAACCTGATCCACGACATCGACATGCTGGTGTACCTGCTGGGCGATGTGCGCGCGGTGCAAGGCAGCCTGTCCAGCGCAGTGCGGGGTTTTGAAGTCGAAGACACGGCCAGTGCCCTGTTTGAATTTACCTGCGGCACGCAAGCGGTGATGACGGTGTCCGACACCGCCGTCTCCCCCTGGTGCTGGGACCTGTGTGCAGGCGAGCAAAGCCAATACCCCCGCCAGAACGTGCAGTCGCACTTTTTGTCGGGCACGCAAGGCTCGCTGTCCTTGCCCGATTTAGCGCTGTGGCACTACCAAGGCGAGCGCCACTGGCACCACGAAATGACCCGCGAACAAAGCAGCCTGCACGAGATCGACGTGTATGTGCAGCAACTGCGGCACTTCCGCGCGGTGGCCGAACGGCGCGAAACGCCGATCTGCTCGGCCCTGGACGGCTGGCGCACCTTGCAGGCCACGCAGGCCTTGCTGCAAGCAGCACGCACCGGGCAGCGTCAAACCTGTCCGGCCTTCTCTGCATCAAGGAATCACACATGAGCGGCGTCCTCGAACGAACCCTGAGCATTTTGGAATTGTTGTCGCAGCACGGCGAAGGCCTGGAGCTGGCCGCCATTGCCGACCGGCTCGACATCCCCCGCAGCGGCACCCACCGCCTGCTGACCGACCTGGTGCGCCTGGGCTATGTGCGCCAGACACGCGGCCACGGTGACTACCTGCTGACCACCAAACTGGTCTCCATGGGCCTGAGCTATCTGAGCAACAGCGGCATCGTGGACATTGCACAGCCGCTGCTCAACCGCCTGGCCGAAGTCTCGGGCGAGCTGGTGCGCCTGTCGGTGGTCGACGGCGAGCGCCTGACCTGGGTGGCCCGCGCACAGGGTGCCCGCCAGGGCCTGCGCTATGACCCGGACATGGGCAGCGATGCGCGGCTGTCCTGCTCGTCCTCGGGCTGGGCACTGCTGTCAACGCTCAGCGACGACGACGCCCTGGCCCTGGTGGCCAAACAAGGCCTGGGCCTGCCCAAACAGTTCGGCCCCGCCGCCCCCACCAGCTTGCAAGCGGTGATGGACGCCGTGGCGCAAACCCGCGAGCGCGGCTACAGCATGACCACCGACACCTACAGCCTGGGCTTGTCGGCCATGTCGGCCCCGGTGCGCTTTGCCGGGCAGCCAGCGTTTGGCGTGCTAACCATCGCGGGCCCCACCGTGCGCTTCACGTCCGAAAAAATGCAAGCCCTCGCCCCCGAGTTGCTCAGCATCGCCCAGCAACTGGCGGCCTCGAGCGGCGCATCGCCCTTCTTCAGCCTCACGGCCGAAACCGGCAAGGCCTTGCCCGCCGATGGGCGCAAGCCGATTTACGCGCTCTGACCCTTTGGATGCCCCATGTCTACCCACACCACACCTGACAACACCTGCGACCTGCTGGTCATCGGCTCCGGCGCGGGGGCGCTGTCTGCGGCGGTGACCGCTGCGCACCTGGGCCTGAAAGTCATCGTGGTCGAGAAAGACCCGCAATACGGCGGCACCACCGCCTGGTCGGGCGGCTGGATGTGGGTGCCGCGCAACCCCTTGGCCATCGAAGCAGGCCTGCTGGAGCGCATCGAAAAACCCCTGTCTTACCTGCGCCGCGAGCTGGGCGAGAAGTTTGACGAGTCCCGCGCCCGCGCCTTCTTGAACAACGGCCCGCGCATGGTGGAGTTCTTCCGCCGTCACACCGCACTGCAGTTCATCGACGGCAACGCCATTCCCGACTTTCACGGCCACACGCCCGATGCGGCCCTGGGTGGTCGTTCGATTTGCGCAGCACCTTTTGACGCCCGCCAACTGGGTGAGCGCCTGCACGACCTCAAGCCCCCACTGAAGGAGACCACGCTCTGGGGCATGGGCATCGCCTCGGGTGCGGAGCTGCGCCACTTCTTGAACGCCTTGCACAAGCCTGCATCCTTTTGGTATGTCACCAAGCTGGTGCTGCGCCACTGGCGTGACCTGCTGGTGCACCGCCGTGGCACGCGCCTGGTCAACGGCAACGCCTTGGTCGGGGGCTTGGCCCAATCCGCCTTCGATCTGGGCGTTCAAATTCGCGTGAACAGCCCAGCCGTGCGATTGCTGCAAAGCGGTGACCGGGTCACCGGTGCCGTGGTTAAAACACCCGATGGCGAAGTCGGTATCCACGCCCGCTGCGGCGTGGTGCTCGCCACCGGCGGCTTTCCGCACGACCCGGTACGCAAGCAACAACTGTTGCCACACGCCCCCACCGGCCACGAGCACTGGTCAGCGGGCAACCGAGGCAACACGGGCGACGGCCTGCGCCTGGGCGAATCCGCAGGCGGCGTGGTGGCCAATGATCTGGTGCAAGCGGCAGCACTCGCCCCCGTGTCTTTGGTGCCCCGCCACGATGGCAGCCTGGCCCATTTCCCCCACCTGATCGAACGCGCCAAACCCGGCCTGATCGCCGTCACCGCACAAGGCCTGCGTTTCACCAACGAGGCCAATTCGTACCACGACTTCATGCAAGGCCTGCTGGCCGCCACGCCTGCAGGCCAAGCGCCTGAAGCCTGGTTGGTCTGTGACCACGCCTTCATCCGCTACTACGGCCTGGGTGCCGTCAAACCCGCGCCCATGCCGCTCGGCCCCTGGCTGAAAAATGGCTATCTGAAACGCGGCCAGACCCTGGCCGAATTGGCCCAGGCCTGCGGCATCGACGCCCAGGGCCTGCAAGCCACTGTGCAGCGCTACAACGCACTGACTCAAGACGGCAAAGACCGCGACTTTGGCAAAGGCGAAACGCCCTACAACCGCATCCAGGGCGACGCCATCAACGCCACCCGGCGCGGCTTGCGCAACCCCTGCATGGGCCCCATCGAGCGCGGCCCGTTCTATGCCGTCAAAGTCATCATGGGCAGCTTGGGCACCTTCGCCGGTTTGCGCGTGAACGACCACGCGCAGGTCATCGACGCCCAAGGCCAAGCCATCCCCGGCCTGTACGCCGGTGGCAATGACCTCAGCAGCATGATGGGCGGCCACTACCCGGCGGGCGGCATCACGCTGGGCCCGGCCATGACCTTTGGCTTCATCGCCGCGCACCACGCCGCAGGGCGTGATCCGGCGGCCACTTGTGAATTTCCAATTTCAAACACCTCCACCGACACCTCGAAAGACCACACCATGTACTACGAACTCGCCACCATGACCCTGCCTTTTGGCACCGCAGGCCAAGCCGCCACCAACGTGCAGGCTTTCGCCACCGCCCCCGAAGCCCAGGGCGAACTGCTGGGCTGCTGGTTCACCGACATCGGCGTGCTCAACCAGATGATCGTGCTGCGCGGCTTTGCCACGCTGGAGGCTTTGCAAGCCGAACGTGAGCGCACCCAACAAAGCGCCAGTCCCTTTGGCTGCGGCGAGATTTTCCAGACGCTGGAGCAGCACAGCTACAAAGGCTTCCCCTGGATGAAGCCGGTGCGTCCCAGCGCTGAAAGTGGCATCACCGGTCCGGTCTACGAAATCCGCACCTACGGCATCAAGACGGGTGGCGTGCAGCCCACCATCGACCTGTGGGAGCAGTACGTGCCTGCACGCGACAAGCTCTCGCCCTGTGTGGTGGCCATGGTCGCGCTCGATGGCCCGCTGCGCTTCACCAACATCTGGGCCTACGACAGCCTGAACGCCCGCAGCCAAATCCGCGGCGAAGCCGTGGCCCAAGGCATCTGGCCCCCCAAAGGCGGCCCGGCCCACCTGACCACCAACATGGTCTCGACGATGGCCATGCCCACCGCTGTGTCGCCTTTGAAATAAATCCCATGACCCGCATCTACTCCCTCGCCTACCTGAGTTCGCACCGCTGCACGCCCGCACAAGCGATCCAGGTGGCCGCCCAAACCGGCTACAGCTTCGTTGGCCTGCGCCTGTGGCCCAACGCGGCGGGCGCGCCGCAGCAGCATCTGCTGGGCCAGCCTGAAGCCCTGCGCGAAACCCTGGCCGCGCAACGCGACACGGGCGTGGGGGTGTTCGATCTGGAAATCATCCGCATTGGCGAGGAGTTCGACCCGCACACCTGGGACGCGCTGTACGACGCAGGCGCCGCCTTGAAAGCCAAGGCCATTCTGGTGGCCGGTGACGATGCCAACGAAGCGCGGTTGACCGACAACTACGCCCGCCTGTGCGAAGTGATGAAGCCCTTTGGCATGACCGCCGACCTGGAGTTCATGCCCTGGACGGCGGTGAAAGATGCCAAGTCAGCGCTGCGCATCGTGCAAAACGCGGGCAGCCCCGCAAACGCCGGCATCCTGGTCGATGCACTGCACTTTGGCCGCTCCACCACCACCCTCGATGACATCCGCGCCATCCCGCGCGCGCTGCTGCACTACGCGCAAATTTGCGACGCGGTGGCCGGGCTGAACTTCAGCACCGAAGACATGATCCACACCGCCCGCTGCGAACGCCTTTTGCCCGGCGATGGCACGATCGATGTGCAAGGGCTGTTTGACGCCCTGCCTGCTGACCTGCCGGTGAGCGTGGAGGTGGTGAACTTTGGCCGCGAAGCGAGCACATCGGTCCAGGACTGGGCCGCCGAATGCCTGGCCAAGAGCCGCCCCTTTGTGGAAGCCTGAAGCCATGTTCCCGCGTTTTGAAAAACTCTCCCGCTTGCCTTTCTTCTTTGGGGCGCGCTGGTTCAGCAGTGCTTGAACAGTTGCAGGTGGCTCCAGCCTGAATCTGCGCCACCGTCACCCCGGGCAAGGGCTGAAACTTCAGCACGGTCACCCCGGACTTGATCCGGGGTCTATGGCTGATACATGAATAACCGAATACATGAATACCTGGATGCCGGATCGAGTCCGGCATGACAAAAAACCTCAAGGAAATACCATGGACTTTTCCCTCAACGACGAACAAAAAATGATGATCGAAACGGTGCGCCGTTTCATCGCCGAAGAACTGCAACCCCTTGAAGACGAGATCGAAAACCAAGGCTTTCTGGACAATGCCAAAGCGCAAGCCATCCACGACAAAGCCAAGGCGCTGGGCCTGTACGGCATGAACATGCCTGAAGCGCTGGGCGGTGGCGGTCTGTCCAACATCGACCGCATCCTGTGCGAAGAGCAGTTCGGCCACACCAGCGACATCCTGATCCGCCGCGCCTTTGGCAATGTGTACGAACCGCTGCTGCACTGCAAGGGCGAGCAAATTGATCGCTGGCTCAAACCTGCCGTGGCCGGCACACGCACTTGCGCCATCACCATCACCGAATCGGGTGCAGGCTCGGACGCGGCAGGCATCAAGACCCACGCCAAAAAGAATGACAAGGGCTGGGTGCTCAACGGCACCAAGCACTTCATCAGCGATGGCGAGTGGAGCGACTTCTTTCTGGTGTCGGCCAAGACCGGTGACAAAGAAATCTCGATGTTCATGGTGGACAAAGGCCTGGCCGGTTTCACCGTGGGCAAGGACCAGAAGATGATGGGCCTGCGCGGCACACCGCACCTGGAGTTGTTCTTTGACAATGTGCAACTCGAAGACGCGGCCCTGCTGGGCGAAGCGGGTCAGGGCTTCAAGCTGGCCATGGGCGCGCTCAATGTGGTGCGGCTGGCGCAAGTGGGCGCGCGCGCCGTCGGCAAGGCCACGCATGTGTGCGAGCTGATGGTGAACTGGGCCAATGAGCGCAAGCAGTTCGGTACCAAAATTGGCGACTTCCAAATGGTGCAGCAGATGATCGCCGACAGCGTGATCGAGATCAACGCGGCCCGCTGGATGGTCTACCACGCCGCCTGGATGCTGGACCAAGGCATGGATGCCCGCGAGCAGATCGCCATGGTGAAGGTGCACGCCGCAGAGACTTTGGGCCGCGTGGTGGACCGTGCGGTGCAGGTGTTTGGCGGCATGGGTTTTTGCAAGGAGCTGTCCATCGAGCGCTATTACCGCGATGCACGCATTTACCGCATCTTTGACGGCACCAGCGAGATCCACCGGGGCGTGATTGCCAAAAGTGCGCTCAAAAAGGGGGCTGTGCTGTTTGATGTGAACCGCTGACCTTTTGTCTGCGCGTGTTCTGTCCCTTTCGCGGGCCGTGTGAATGGGATGGGCGGCCTCCTCATACTGGGGTACCAGAAATCGTCGGCCGCCCATCCCACTCACACGGCGGGTGATCATGTCACCCCGGACCCACTCACCCGTCACCCCGGGCTTGATCCGGGGTCCATGGTCGCAAACCTGGATGCCGGATCAAGTCCGGCATGACAAACCCGGGCGAACCACCAACCCGTCGGGCAGGGCGTGGGGGCTGCGGCCGATTTCTGGTACCCCAGTATGAGGCCGCAGCCCCCATGCCCTACCCGGCGCAGCACACCACACCACAAACACACCAACCGACAAAGCAAAACGGGACAAAAAAATGCAAACCAAATTCATGACCGCCAAAGAGGCGGCACAACTGATCCAAGACGGCGACACGGTGGGCCTCATGGGCGGCGGCGGTGGCCTGATGGAAGCGACGCACCTGTTTGAAGCGGTGCAAGAACGCTTCCTCTCCACACAGCAGCCGCGCAACCTCACCGTCATGCACGCCCTGGGCATTGGCGACAAAAAAACCAAAGGCATGAACTGCTTCGCGCACGAAGGCCTGGTCAAACGAGTGATTGGCGGCCACTGGGTCTGGTCGCCCGCCATGCAGCAACTGGCCCTGTCCAACAAGATCGAAGCCTACATCCTACCCGGCGGTGTATCGAGCCAGCTCATGCGCGAAATCGGCGCCGGTCGCCCCGGCCTCATCAGCCACGTGGGCCTGGGCACGGTGTGCGACCCGCGCCACGGCGGCGGGCGCATGAACGATGCGGCCCAGGACGACCTGGCCGAAGTCGTCACCATCGACAACCGTGAATGGCTGCGTTACAAGCCCTTCCCCATCCATGTGGCCATCGTGCGGGCCAGCGCGGCTGACGAAGACGGCAACATCAGCTTTGAGCACGAAGCGGCCAACCTCGACGCCCAATCACTCGCACTGGCCGCACGCAACAGCGGCGGCGTGGTCATCGTGCAGGTCAAGGAACGCCTGCCCAAAGGTGCGCTCAAGGCCCGCGAGGTGCGCATTCCCTCGGCCTGGGTGGACGCCATCGTGGTCGATCCTGAGCAGTCCACCAGCTACGCCATTCCGTTTGATCCGGCCTTCAGCGGTGAGCTGACCGGCGCTGAACGTGCGGCCAGCGAAGCCGAGGACCACGCCCGCGAAGTGGCGGCCTCACAAGAAGCCTTCAGCGAACGCCAAGCGGTGGCGCGCCGCGCCTACCAGGAACTGTTCAACACCGGCAAGGCCCGTCCCGTCATCAACTACGGCGTGGGCGTGCCCGACGCAGTGGCCAAGCTGATCGCGGCGCGCAACGAGCAGCACCGCATTTACCAGACCATCGAACACGGCACCTACGGCGGCACGCTGATGGACGGTGTGCTGTTTGGCTATGCGCGCAACGCCACCGCCATGCTGGACGCCGCCACGCAGTTCGACTTTTACGGCGGTGGTGGTCTGGACATCGCCTTTTTGGGCTTTGGCGAGTTCGACGAAGAAGGCTCGGTCAACGTGTCGCGCCTGGGCGGCGTCACCGTGGGCCCCGGCGGCTTCATCGACATCGCGCAAAACGCCAAGAAAGTGGTGTTCTGCGGCACGCTGGCCGCCAAGGGCGTCAAGCTGCAAACCGGTGACGGTCAGATGCGCGTGGCCGCACAAGGCGCTGTGAAAAAGCTGGTCAAGCAAGTCGATCAGATCACCTTCTCCGGCCCGCAAGGTCTGGTGCGCAAGCAAGAGGTGCTCTACCTGACCGAGCGCGCCAGCTTCCGCCTCACGCCCCAAGGCATCGAGCTGTTCGAGATCGCGCCGGGCATCGACCTGCAACGCGATGTGCTGGACCAGATGGACTTTGCACCCCTGGTGGCCAAAGACCTGCAGGTCATGGACAGCGCGCACTTCAAGGCCTGAAGCACGGCGCTCATGCGATCAAGCCTGACGCTCGTCAGGCTTTTTTGTTTTCACCATCGAGATCACGCCGAAGGGGCAACGCCGCTCACATTTGCTGCAGCCGGTGCAGCCTGACGCATCGTACAGCACCGAATGCTTGCGCCAGCCATCGGCTTGCAAACTCAACACATGCGGTGGACACGCCGCCACACACCAGCCACAGCCGGTGCAGCGCGGGGTGTCGATCAGGGGCAACAGCATGCGTTCAACAAGGCTTACTTCGCCTTGGGCAAGATCTCCAGCACCGTCTCGGCCGGGCGGCATATGCGCACACCGAATGGTGTGGCCACGATCGGGCGCTGGATCAAGATTGGGTGCTGCGCGATGAAGTCCAGCAGTTGCGCATCGGTCCACTTCGGGTTGCCCAGGTCGAGCTCGTCATAGGGTGTGCCTCTTTGGCGCAGCACATCGCGCACGCTGCCGCCCATGCGCTGCACCAGCGCAAGAAGTTCATCGCGGCTGGGCGGTGTCTTCAAGTACTCGACCACGGTCGGCTCGACACCGCTGTCGCGGATCAGGGCCAGCGCGTTGCGCGAGCTGCTGCATTGGGGGTTGTGAAAAATGGTGATGTCGGTCATGGTGCGCTGGATTTTCAATGGCGGTTGATCAGGGATGGTCAATCAGTGGGCGGGCAGCTTGGCCACGCGTTCTAAAAATTCACTGGGCACCGCCGCCACCTTGCGGCTCGCCCGCTCAATGAACACGATGCCAATCTTGCCGCGTGCCACTTCTCGCGCCGTATCGAGGCACTCCATGCGGTAGACCAAATCAAAACCGTATTTGTTGTGGTCCTGCGGGATCATGCTCACCCGCATGGTTTCGCCGTGAAAGCCTTCGGACTTGTACTGGGCCACCATGTCACCAACCACGATGGGGTAACCGGCCACATTGCCCTCGGTGTAGCCCAGCGATTTGAAAAAGCGCACCCGCGCTTCAGATACCAGGGTCAGCAGCTGGGCATTGTCCAGGTGCCCGCCCTGGTTGACGTGGCTGATGTAGATCTGGATGTCGGTGGCGAAGACGAACTGGTCGGGAAGCTCAAACTGGATGCGGGGCATGGGATGGATCGAAGTGCGTGAACAAAGGGTTATTGTCCCTTGTGTTTGCACCCACATGGCCGACACCCAGTGGGCCATGTGGCAAGAGGCGATGAATCACCTGCGCGGTTCACCCCGCGGCAGGGCTTAGGGGATCAAGACAAGGTCTTTGACCGTGGTGGAACCGGCTGCGCCCAGGTCCAGCACAGGGTTGGTGCTTTGTGCGGTGTAAGCCGTCGCTGTTCCAGTCACGTTGTAGCGTCCCGGCACCATGCTGTCTGTGGTGAAGCTCAAGGCCGCACCCGAGGCATAAGGCGCCTTGACCGCTGCGGCCAAGGGCAAGCTCAGGCTGTAATCGGCCGTGCTTGTGTTCACACCGGTCGATGCCACGTCGATGGACTCACCCGTGCTCAAGGTCTGCCGGGCTGCCACGACGGCATCCGTCAACAGTGCACTGCTGCTGTTGCTGACCACCCCTGCCACCGAGGCCATGGCAGACGCTACAGGCTGAATCGGTGCCAGCGACGTGTTGAGCACGGTCACCCCCGTGGCGAGAGACACGGGCACATTCGTCACCGCGGCTGTGGTCAGGTTTTGTCCGGCCACCACCACCGTGTAGTGGGTGTTTTCGGGCAGATATGCCAGGGTGAACTTGCCCGTGAGCGGATCGGGTGCCGTGACCCGCAAATTGTTGCCAGGATCGCGCGTGGAGACTTGCACACTGGCTGCAATCGAAGGATGGACATAGCCTTCGATGGCGGTGGTCAGGCGCTTGATCACCGACACCACCGGCTTGAGGTTGTAGTTGCCCGACGCACCGGCCTTGACGATGGAGCGGCAAGCGTCAAAGTCCAGCACCATGTCGGCGACCTGCCCGCCTTGCACATCGAAATGCGCCTGCAATTTGTAGCCGCTTTGCTGGCCACTGGGGGTGCTCAGCGCAATCTCGTTGCTGGTGCCCGACAGCACCAGCGCATTGGCCAAGGGATTGCCCGGCGACGGGTTGTTTGGGTTGTCCGCCAGCACCAAACGGATCTGCTGGTAAGTGCCCGCAGGCAAGGGCAATGAACCGAGCTCCTGCAGCACGCCATTGTTCAGTGACAACAAGTCGATGCGTTGGCTCGGTATGCTCAGTTCGCTCCAGCCCGCAGCAGCGCCATCGGCCGTTGCGCTTTGGTGCACCCGGATCTTGTTCACGGTCACATACACATGGTCATAACCGCATGCGGGGGCGTCGGTCATGGCCAACTTGAGGGTGCCGGTGGACGATGCGCCCGAGCCACCGCCACATGCGACCAGCCCCGAGGCCACCAGCCCCAAACCGGTCCATGACAATGTTTTGAGCAAGGTGGTCTTGCAAGGTGTCTGCATGGTTTTCTCCTGAGGTAACGATGCGCGAAGTCTAGGAATCTGCGCTGCGGCATGGGGTAAGAAAAAGTAAGGCCCCATGGCCGCTCGTTACAGTCACCCCCGCCCTGCCCATCGTCTTGCATACCTCGGAATAGCGCCATTAACCCATTGGTTTGTCTTGCCTGATCGATTTGTTGACGCCGGTCGATAAAGCCAACATGACTGTGCATTCACACCCGCCCTGCGCGGCTGTTACATCTCAAGGGGCTAGCCTCAAGCGTTTGATGTCAGGCCCTGGCAGGACTGGTCTCTTGATGAGGGCGCTCCACCACGCCGCTCAATTCACGGACCAGATCGGTCTGGGTCAGGATACCCACCAGGCGTTTTTCTGCATCGATGATGGGCAAATGGTGATGCCCTGCCGACGAAAACAAGGGCAACAAATCCAGCGCATGGCTGTCGGCACTGGCCACGCGAACCTGCCGGGTCATGACATCCCCGACGGTCAGCGACGACAGGCGCTCTCCGTCATGGGTTTGCCGCCACACATCGGTGCGGGTGAGGATGCCCACCACATGCCGGGTCTGGTCTACCACCGGCAAGGCTTTGATGTTCAATTGCTGCATGCGCTCAGCCGCGTCCGCCAGCGAAGTCCGAAAATCCACCACCACCGGATCGGGCGTCATGATGTCTTGGCACCTCAAGGTGCTCCACAAGCGCTCGGCTGCGGCGCCTTGCGCACGGCGCAGCAGATGCACCAGTTCGTCGGGGGCCACATCGAGCACCTGGCCGTAATTGGCCAGGGCCGCGTCCAGGTCAGCGCGTTCAATCTGCCCTGCGCTCGGCGCATCGGGTGTGGACGGTGCCCGGTGTGGATAAGGATGGCGACTCAGGTTGTTGTACAGCATGGCCACCATCACCAGCAGCACCGAGTTGGTCAACACCGGAAACAAGACAAACCCGCCATGCTGTTCATGCATCAACACCACCAGCAAGGCCACCGCGCCGCCTGGTGGATGCAGGCATCGGGCCGCCATCATGACCGCGATGGCCAAGGCCACCGCCACAGAAGCGGCCAGCACCGGATCGGGCAGCCAGGCGACGCAAAACAGCCCCACCACCGCCGACAAGGTGTTGCCCGCCACCACCGACCAAGGCTGCGCCAGCGGACTGGCCGGTGCGGTGAACACCAGCACAGCACTGGCGCCGATCGGCGCCACCAGCCAGACCGTGGCAGAAGGCGCCAGCCACCCGCTCAACAGGGCCGTGCACACCAGGCCCAGCGCAGCCCCCAGCACGGCCCGCAAGCGCTCGGTGCGTGACGTGGTCAATGCAGGCGGTGCCCAACGGGCCATCCAGGCGGCCAAGCGTGCGGCGGTCGAGCGTTCAGCTTTCATGGGGACGGTCCGGATCATTCATCTGACGGGGATTTTGCCCGCGTGGCATGGCTTGCTGGATAAAAAAAATCCTGCCCGATTCACACCGGGCAGGATTTTTCTGGAGGGCGACAGGCACCGTTCAGGCGCGCTGACGCGTCCATTCAGGCAGCGGTGCCGATTTGTGCAACACATCCTGATGCAGCCACGTGGCGCTCTTGCGGGCGCGTTCGGCCACGGTCTCCAACGGCAGCTGCTGGTAGTCGTCGTTGAAGACTTCAAAGCTGTAGTCGCCCCGGTAGCCAATGCGGTCCAGGCGCAGCACCAGGTCGGCCAGCTGCTCGCTGTGCACGCCCTCGCCCGGGAACACGCGGAAGGTCCGAGCCGTGGTCATGCGCTCTTCAAAAGTGGGCGTTTCCTGCCACATGAAGTCCGACAGTTGCACCAGGAAGATTTTGGACGGGTCCAGCTCTTCGATGGCGTCCAGCGGCGTCTTGGCGGCAAAGATGTGAAAGGAGTCGATGCCAATGCCCAGATTGGGGCAATCGGCGCGGCACACCACATCCCAGCTGGTGGGGAACTCATTGACCGTGCGGCCCCAGGACAAGGCTTCGTAGGCCACCTTGATGCCCAAAGGCACGGCCAGCATGGCCAGCTTTTTCAGGTCAGCGGCAATCTGGTCCAGGTCTTGTGTGGCATGGCGCGAAGTGGACGAGCAAGCCAGCAACACCTTGCTGCCGGTGGCCGCGCACATCTCGAGCATGGCCTTGGCAATGTCGAGTTTGTAGCTGTGCAGGTGTCCCGACAAGCCCTCAAAGTCACGCAGCACCTGAAAGCCGGTGGGCCGCATACCGCTGTCGTGCACAGCCGCCACGGCCGCTTTCACGCCGCCGGGGTGCGTGACCAGATCGCGGGCCATGAGCATGACCTGCGAAAAGCCTGCGCCCTTCATGGCGGCCAACTTGGCCTCCAGGGTGCCTGCCATGGTGATGGTGTCCATCCCGTAGCCGTCGAGCAAGTTCATGGCAGGTCTCCCGCAGGGCCGCCCCAAGGGAGGCCGACGCCCCCTTGGGGGGCAGTGAATACACGAAGTGATGAACGTGGGGGCTTCATTTTTTTCACTTGTGGACGAGTTCGAAGGCCACGGAACCCAAAGCGGCACGTGTGAGCGCCCCTCGATCTTCGGGGTGCAGCTGGGTCGATTCGACAAACTCCACGCCACGGGCCTTGAGCGCCGCCACGGCCTCGGCCACGTTGGGCACACCAAAGCCAATGCGTTGCAGGCATTCGGGGCTGTCATCGCCGTCCATCCAGACATCGGGCTCCACCAGCTGCCACAAGAAGGTTCCGCAAGGGCTTTTCATCAGCTTGCCCTTGGGCAAGATGCCAAAGCGCTCTTCGTCGGGAATGCTGCTGAAGTCGAACATGTGTTCGTAATAGGTCTGCCAGTCGGCACTGCGCGAGGCGCCGATGTACTGCACCACGCCAAAGTAGCTCATGCCCGCCAATGCGGGTGGGTTCGGGTCTACGGTCGGGATAGGCTTGAAGTCGATGTCATAGATCGAAAACTCTTGCCAGCGGTCCACAAAGTAAAAACGGCTGCCGCCTGGGCCATGGATGGCGGGGATGTGCAGCTCCATCGCCTGCGCATGGCTGCCCACGCTCCAGGCGCCCAGATCCATGCAGCGGTTGTGCGCTTTGAGCGCATCCTGCACACGAAAAGCCACGGCCGAGATGACCGGTTGGCCATCCACCGTGCCGCTCACGCGGGCGTCGTCGGGGTTGGCATTGACCACCAGGTTCATCGTGCCCTGACGGTACAAGGTCACCTCACGCGAGCGATGACGGGCCACCGGCCGAAAGCCCATGTTCTCCAGCACCTGGCCCAGCGCCTGGGGGCGGCTGGTGGCGTATTCGATGAATTCAATGCCCGCGATGCCCAAACGGTTGGGCATGTCGGGGACGGCTTCGCGGTCAACTTTGTTCAAGGTCATCTCAGCACTCCGTGAGGGAATTCATTCAGTTTCAATAGCTCAGCTTGGCACCGCTGCGCAGCACTTGCGCGGTGGTGGTGGGCAAGCCAAAATATTCCAGATAAGCCGGAATCTGCTCGTACAGCATATCCGTGCCCACCTGGGTGCGGCAACCGCGCGCTTGCGCAGCCGCCAAAAATGCGGTGGTCTCGGCCTTCATGACCACTTCGCCCACAAAGGTCTCGGGCGACAGGCGCGAGACATCCATCGGCAGCGGGTCGCCTTCGTTCATGCCCATGGGCGTGGCGTTGACCACCAGGTCGTGGTCCACGGGATCGTTGGAGCCGGTGCGCACGTCGATCTGGGGGTAATTGGTTTTGAGGCGCTGGGCCAGGGCTGCGCAGCCTGCGGTGTTCACATCGAACAGGCTGATCGCGGCAATGCCTGCACCCGCCAGCGATGCGGCAATCGCACAGCCCACGCCACCGGTGCCCACCACCAGCACGCGTTTGCCGGTCAAATCAAAACCCTTGCGCTGCACGCCGCGCACGAAACCGGCGCCATCGAACATGTCGCCCACCAAGCGGCCATCGGGCAAGCGCTTGACCGCGTTGCAAGCACCGGCCACACGCACGGTGGCGGTCACTTCGTCGAGCAGGCCCACGGTGGTGACCTTGTGCGGCATGGTGATCAGCGCGCCACGGATGTTCTCCAACGTGAACACCGACTTCAGAAACTGGGGGTAGTTCTCGGGTTTGCAGCCCATGGGCACGACCACGGCGTTGATGCCCGCAGATTCGAAGTACGGGTTGTAGATCATCGGCGACTTGAAGGTGTGCGTGGGGTAGCCGATGTGGGCGATGATTTCGGTGTTGCCGTTGATCATGGGGTCAATTTTTTCGGTAATGTTCAGGCAGAAAAACGGCTGACCCGAGAAGGTCAACCATGTGTCAAATCAAGCCGCTTGCGCAGCGGACACGCCAGCGCGCAGTGCCAGCAAATAGCTGTCGGCGCCAAAGCCGCAGATCTGGCCTTTGACGATCTCGGCAAACACCGAGTGGTGACGGAATTCTTCGCGGGCGTGGATGTTGGACATGTGCAACTCCACAATGGGACAGGTCAGCACGGCCAAGGCATCGCGGATGGCGTAGCTGTAGTGGGTCCAGGCACCGGCGTTGATCAGCACGGCGTCGACGTTGTCAAAGTAGGCTTGGTGAATGCGCTCGCACATGTCACCTTCATGGTTGGTCTGATAGCACTCGACCTCGGCACCCAACTCTTTGCCCAGCTTTTGCAGGCTGGCATTGATTTCATCGAGGGTGATGGTGCCGTATTGCTTGGGATCGCGTTTGCCGAACATGTTGTGGTTCACGCCGTGGAGCATCAAGACTTTCATGGGGTTTCCTTTTGTGATTTCTTAAAGAAGGTTCAAGCCAATTCGACCATGCGGCCTGTGTGGGCCGCTTGGGCAATGGCTTCGGTGATTTTCAGATTCTGCAGACCATCGCGGGCCGTCACCAAAGGATCGACCTCGCCACGAACCACGGCACCGAAGTGAGCCATCTGGTGTTTGAGTGGATCATCGCGCACCATGCCCACAGTGCCGACTTCAAAGGGTTTCCACCACGAACGGTCTTCGGGGTGGGGATAGGTCTTCAAGCGCATGGTCGGCACCGACAAGCTGCCATTGGTGCCCGCGATCACGTAGCAATCTTCATCGTCATAGCTGGGATAGGCCTTGTTTTCCTGACTGGTCTGCTCCCAGCTGCGCGGGCTGGCGGCTGTGTCGCTCAGCATGAAAGTGCCCAGCACGCCATTGGCAAAACGCAGATTGATGGCGACGGTATCTTCCACAGTAAAACCGCGCGTTCCGTTGGAAGCGAACGCCTGCACGGCCACGATGTCACCGCACAGCATGCGCAGGTTGTGCACCTCGTGGATCATGTTGATCAAGATGGGACCTCCACCGATTTCACGGCGCCATGGACCTTCGTCAAAGTAATGGTTGGGCTTGAGAAAAGTGGCGCTGCCCATGACTGTAACCAAACGGCCCAATTGACCCGACTCGACCACCTGTTTGGCCTTGGCCATGATGGGGCTGTGAGCACGATGGTGACCTATCAGCACTTTGGCGCCCGTGCGCTCAACAGTATCCACCAGCGTTTGCCCTTCTGCCACGGTGGTGGCGATGGGCTTTTCAAGCAGGATCGGCAGTTGTGCATCAATGCATTGCAACGCCTGTGGAACATGCAAGGCATTGGGCGTGGCCAGCACCAAGCCATCCGGGCGGTCTCGAGCCAATAACTCATCTATCGATGCGTACAGCGGTACACCCGATTGCGCAGCTACGACAGCCGCACCGGGTGAAGGATCCACGATGGCAGACAACATGCAAGACACATTGGTCTGGACCACCCCGATGTGAGCCAGACCAATGTAACCGGCACCGGCTACTGCAATACGGGTTTTATTCATCTTGAGCGCAACAAAGCCATGTATAAAAAACCCTGCCTGCACCCTCTTGGGTACGGGCAGGGATGATGCATTACTTGCGCAACTTGGCCAGTTCTGCCTGAACATCAGCCACCGTCGAGCCCAAGGCAGCGCTGTGCTTGTCGATCACGGGCTTCATCTTTTCGCGCAGCTTGGCCACTTCCGCTGCGTTCAAAGAAGTCACGGTCATGCCGTTTTTCTTGAGCAGTTCCAGGTTGGCGGCCAAAGCGGCACGGTTGGCGGTGCGCTGAACCTTGACTGCGTCATCAGCGGCGTCATCAATGATCTTCTTCTCGGCAGCGCTCATGCTGTCCCAAACCTTTTTGCTGAAAATCACAGACTGAGGGTTGTACTGATGGTTGGTCAAGGCCATGAATTTCTGGACTTCCCAGAACTTGTTGGCAGCGATCACGGCCACAGGGTTTTCCTGACCGTCAATGGCACCTTGTTCCAAAGCGCCATACACCTCAGGGAATGGCAGAGGTGTGGGGTTGGCACCCAAAGCCTTGACCCAATCCAGGTTGATCGGGCTGGGAATCACGCGCAGTTTCAAGCCCGCAATGTCTTCCACTTTGTTGATGGCTTTCTTGCTGGTGGTGATATTGCGAAAACCCAGTTCCCAGTAAGACAGACCCACGATGCCTTTGTCGGCCAATGCAGCGTGCATCTTCTGGCCGATGGGGCCATCAGTGATGGCATCAGCTTCTTTTTCGTTCGCAAACAGGAAGGGGAAGTCGAACACTTCCAAAGCTTTGACTTCGCTGGACAAGATGCCCGAGTTCATCACGGCCATTTCCACGGTGCCGCCTTTGACAGACGACAAAGTGGCCTGGTCGCTGCCCAAGGTGCCGTTCAGGAACAGCTGTACCTTGATCTTGCCGCCGGATTTGGCTTCGACGGTTTCCTTGAATTTCTTCATGCCGGCCACAGCGGGGTGACCTTCAGGGCCATTCAGGCCGAACTTGAGCGTGCGCTCTTTGATGTCTTGTGCCGAGGCCAAGCCCATGGCAGCCACAGCCACAGCCACAGAGGCCAGAACAGATTTGATGAACAGACGTTTCATGAGTTGTCTCCTGAATGAAAGGAAAAGTTTTGGATGTACGCGAGAGAATGGTTCCCGAATCTGGCGTACCCAGTCAAATTCGGGATGAAAAATCAATATAACCAGCGCGCAGGCACCATGACCAGTTGGGGGAATACCACCATCAGGAACATGACGACGAACTGGACAATCATGAACGGCACCACGCCTTTGGTCACTTCGTCCATTTTCATCTTGCCCACACCCGCCACTGCGTTGAGAACGGTACCGACAGGTGGTGTCACCAGGCCGATCGAGTTGTTGATGATGAACAGCACCCCAAAATAGACCGGGTCAATACCTGCCGCTTTCACCAAGGGCACCAGCACAGGGGTCAGGATCAAGATGGTCGGCGTCATGTCCATGGCCGTACCCACCACAATGACCAGCGCCATGATGGCAAACATCAGCAAAGTGGGGCTGCCCAGCAATGGTGTGAGCAATTCCACCACCTGATCAGGCAACTGCGCCACAGTGATCAACCAGGCAGACACCATGGCAGCGGCCACCAGGAACATGACCACCGCGGTCGTCTTGGCTGCCGCCCGGAAGCTTTCATACAACTGAGCCCAGCTCAATTCACGGTAGATCACGCCGGCCACGAACATGGCCAACACCGCAACCACCACAGCAGCTTCTGTGGGCGTGAATACACCCATGCGCAAACCCACAATGATGACCAACGGCAAAGTCAGCGCCCAACCTGCTTCACGCAAAGCGTGCAGCACTTCACCCTTGGTGCGGCGTGGTGGCGGTTGCAGGTTTTCCTTGCGTGTCAACCACCACCAGGTGACCCACAAGCCCAGGGCCAGCCAAATGCCAGGAAAAATACCGGCCAGAAACAACTTGGTCACGGACACGTTCGCGGCCACGCCAAAAATCACAAAACCAATCGAAGGTGGAATGATCGGGCCGATCACACCACAAGCAGCGATCAAGCCTCCGCTGGTCGATTTGTCATGACCGGCACGCACCATCATGGGCAAAAGCAATGCCGTCAGCGCAGCAGCATCCGCCACAGCCGAACCCGACAAAGCAGACAAAATACAGGCAGCAATGATGGTCACATAACCCAGACCACCGCGCACATGCCCCACCATGGCCAATGCGAAATTGACGATGCGTTTTGACAAACCACCGGTGTTCATCACCTCACCCGCCAGCATGAAGAAAGGAACAGCCAGCAGAGGAAAGCTGTTAGAGCCTTCAATGATGTTCTGCGCCAGAATTTGCGCATCGAACATGTTGAGATGCACCATCAGGGCCGCACCACAAAGCAACAAAGAAAAAGCGATCGGCACACCCAGCAGCATGGCAGCGAGCAAGGAGCCTACGAAGATAGCAATGGTCATGATGTTCTCTCTTCTTGTTATTGCTGGGGTTTGGGAATATCCAGAGGCTCATCCTCAGACTCTCGGATGCCAATCAATTCTTCTTCGGAAAGCTGGCCAGAAACCAATTGCCAGAAGTGATTGATCAGAATCAGGGCGCAAGAAACTGCACACACTGCACCGCTGGCATAGAAGATGGCCATCGGCACTTCCATCACCGGGCTGGCCGACTCCAGGTTGATCAGGGCCTGATCCCAGGAACCCTTGAACAACAACCAACAAACAAACAGCATCAACAAATGCGTCAGGCCCAGACAGATTTTTTTACCGGTCACGGACAACTTGGCAACCAGCATGTCAGTGCCCAGGTGCGTGCGCTCTTCCAGAGCCACAATGGCACCCAAGAAAGTCATCCAGACGAACAGCCACCTGGAAAGCTCCTCTGACAAGGTGATCCCGGAATTGAAACCGTAGCGCATGACCACGTTTCCGAAAACGAGAACCACCATCACGGCCAAGCTGATGACGGACAACAATGTCAGGAATCGACAGTAATGATTGATGAGTTTGGTCAACATCGAGAGTCTCCAGAAGAAATCAGGCTTTAATGTACGAACTGGTTAGTTTTTTAGAGTAGGTAGTTTCCCTAGACATCGAATTCAACAAAAACCTAACTGTTATGCCGAAATTTGATGGCTTACAAAACGCTGAATCAGCTCCACCACATGTTCCCGCTTGAGGGTGTTGGCCTTATCCGAGCTGGCCCTTTCCTGAAAAATCACGCCAAAGGTATGGCGGTTCGAGACATTGAAGAACGTGAAGGCTGAAATCGCCGAATGGATATCCACCGGATCGAGCCCCGGCCTGAACACGCCCTGCGCCACGCCCCGGTCGTACACCGCTCGAACAGACTGAATGGCATTGCTGTTGAGCGCTTGAATGCTTTGGCTCTGGCGCAAATAGTCACCCCGTTGGATGTTTTCGCTCATCACCAGGCGGATGAAGTCTTCATTGTCCCGGTGGTGGTCATAGGTGAACTCCACCAGCCTTTTGAGGGCCTCCATGGGCGGCAGATCGTCCAGATGCAAATCAGACTCAATGGCTCGCATGCGGCGGTAAGCCTCTTCGAGTACCGCCAGGTACAGACCATCCTTGCCGCCGAAGTAGTAATAGATCATGCGCTTGCTGGTACGCGTGGCGGCCGCAATCTCGTCGATACGCGCCCCGGTCAGCCCTTTGTCGGCAAACTCGTGCGTGGCGACCGTGAGAATTTCGGCCATGGTGCGCGCTGGGTCATTGGTGCGCCCCGTCTCTTTCGGACCTGAGGCCACCGCGGTCGTTGCACTTTCCGAGAAATGTACCGTTTCGTTCATTTGGCGAGTATAGGCGCCGTTCTGGTGCTCGCTCATCAGGACAAGCCCTGACGGGTCGTGCCCCGCTGCTGCTGCACAAATGAACTGAAGGACTGCTGTTCTTGCCACCTTAGAAAGACAAGTGGCCCCCACCGTTGACTCGGCAACGCACAACATTCACAAAACAAACATCACATCTGAGCCAGCAAGCCGCCATCTATCGCCAGCGTCTGGCCATTCACATAACTGGCAGCCGGTGACACCAAAAACAAAACCACAGGGGCGATGTCTTCGGGTGTGGCCCAGCGAGCCTGTGGAACTTCCTGTCGCAAAAAATCCTCGAAACCTTCGCGCGCCTGCAGACCCGCAGTGAATTCGGTGCGCACAAAGCCGGGGGCAATCGCATTGGCGGTGACGCCGCGGGCACCGTATTCCACGGCAATCGCACGGGCCATGGCACCAAGTGCCGCCTTGGCAGTGGAGTACGCACCGATCAGCGGCATGGTCGACTGACCCGAAACGGATGAGGTCATGACCACACGGCCAAAGCCTCGCTCACACATGCCCGGTAAAAAAATCCGGCTGCAGTTGAAGGCGCCGCCCACATGCACGTCCTGGATCTTTTGCCATTCCTCCCGACTCATCTCGACCAGCGCCTTGCGATTTTGGTTGCCTGCATTGCTCACCAAGATGTCAACAGCCCAGCCGGTGGCATCCAGCACCTGTGCCGCAGACTGAACAGCAGCCATATCCGCCACATCAAAACAAGCCGTCCGCGCCTGGATGCCCTGCGCTTGCAACGTGCGCACGGCCTCGTCTGCGGCTTGAGATTCCAGGTCATTGATCAGCACACGGGCACCTGCGTGTCCGAGCGCGCGGGCAATGGACAGCCCAATGCCTCTGGCCGAACCCGTCACCAGCGCTGTGCGCCCCTTCAAACCGAACGATTGAGTGAGATAAGCCAGATTCATATCAGTCTTTCACAGGTGGTTTGCCGGGACGCCCCGGGATCATGCTCAGCATGTGGTCGGCCACACCGCCATCGACCACCAGGTTCTGGCCGTTGACATAGCTGGCGCCAGCGCCAATCAGGTAGTGCACAGCCTGACCAATGTCATCGGGTCGACCGATGCGCCCCATGGGCACCAGGCTTTCGCGCATGGCTTTGGTGCCCTCGTCCTGGTAAACCGCCTCGGTCAAAGGCGTGCGGATCATGCCGGGGCACACACTGTTGGTGCGAATACCCTCTGGCCCCCATTCCTGCGCCAGTTGTCGGCACAACATGATGAGCGCAGCCTTGGCAGGCGAATACGCGCCATAACCCGGATGTGGATGCAAGCCCGACATGGAAGCAATCGCCGTGATGCTGCCACGCGTGCGCTTGAGCGACTCGTGGGCCGCTTGCGCCATCAGGAACACCGAACGGGTGTTGAGGTTGAAGGTCAAGTCCCATTGCTCCACCGGCAAATTGGCCAGTTGGCCCGGCCCAGATGCGCCTGCCACGCAGACCAGCGCATCCAGATCGCCACCTTGCGCGATGGCCTCCTGTACCAGCCGTTTCGCATCGTCCGGGCGGGTCACATCACCCACCACGCCGTGCACCGTCACGCCCAGGCCGCGCAAGGCTTTCAGCAATGCATCCAGACGTTCACCATGTTGCGAACTGGCCACCGTCAATGTGAGCCCCTGAATTTCCCGCATGGCGAGCACCTCACAGATGCCTCGCCCGATGCCGCCCGTAGCACCTGTCAACAAGATATGCATGTTTGAACTCCAGAAAAAAGCCGCCTGGCGGTCAGGCTCAGGCGGCTTGCTGTTTCACATCAGCAGGGCATCACATCTTGCACAGCGGCGAAGGTGCGGGAACGATCGATGGTGGGAAAGTCTGTTCCACCACAGGGCGCAACACACCATCGACCACCTTGGCGCGGCCCACGTAGTTGGGCAGCACCAACTGGTTGTCTGCTGCACGCATGGTCACGTTGCCATAAATGGTGTCGAGTTGCGCGCCACGCAAGGCTTTGCTCACGTCTTCAGGCTTGTTGCTCTTGGACAACTTGACGCCTTCGAGCATGACCTGGGCACCGTTATAAGCCTGGCCTTCGTTGTCGGTAGGCAAGCGGTTGAACTTGGCTTTCCAGGCGGCGGCAAATGCCTTGCTCTTGGGCGTGTCGATGTCTGGCGTGTAGCCTGTGGTGCCAGGCGTGCCTTCCAGCGCCTTGCCGGTGGCGTTGATCATGAAGTTCAGGATCAGCGAGTGACCAATCAAAGGCGTCTTGGGAATCAAGCCAAATTCTTCGGCTTGCTTGACGAAGGCGATGGCATCACGACCGGTCTCTGCCACCCAAATCCCATCCACGTTGGCCGCCTTCAGCTGAGCGATGTAGGGCGAGAAGTCCTTGGTGTTCATGGGCACGTAAAGGCTCAAAGGCACAGACTTTCCATTGGCTTCTGCGGCTTTCTTGAAAGACTCACCCGAGTCACGCCCCCAGACGTAGTCAGCCGCGATCACGGCGAATTTGTTGCCCTTGATGTTCTTGGCCCAGGCATTGATCATCGCGATGTCCATCGCGTCAGAGTGGTTGGTACGGAAGCTGCGTGGCTTGCAGGTGTCGCCAGTGAGTTTGTCAGACTTGCTGGCCACAGCGAAGTAGGCAGCATCCCAACGGTCCAGGTTCTGAGCAATGGCCAAGGAGATGGACGACGGGATGGCACCAATCAGCAGGTTGTAACCATCACGGGCCAGTTTTTCAGCTTCCCGGCGCCCCGCATCGGGCGTGCCTTCGTCATCGGCTTCCTTCACTTCAATCTTGCGACCGTCCACGCCACCCTTGGCATTGGCTTCGTCGATGGCAAACTTGATGGCGCGAATCACTTCCTCACCCTGTTGCGCAAATTGTCCTGATTTGGACGACACCAGACCGACCTTGACCAGATCTTTGCCCTGCGCCATCACCGCCATGGGCAAGGCGGCCAGCAACACGACACCGGCGAGGGAACGCTGGATGGTTTTCATTTTGAACATGCTTGTCTCCTGTTGTTGAAAAGTTGCCGGAAACCGTCCGGACATCGGTTTGAAATACGGGCCCCCACTCAGACCATGACGTGGCTTTCGAGCGCATGCAAGCCTTCACGAGAATTGACCACCTCGCCCTGAGCCACGATGGCGCCTTTGGCCATGGCGAGGTACCGATGGGCCACTCGCACCACCAGACTCATGTTCTGCTCGATCAGCAGCAGGGCAGTGCCCTGCTGTGCGACCTGGTTGAAGATATCGGCCAATTGATCCACGATCACAGGCGCCAGGCCTTCGGTCGGCTCATCGAGCAAGATCAAGGATGGGTTGGCCATGAGTGCACGCCCCACAGCCAGCATCTGTTGCTGCCCCCCCGAAAGGGCTGTACCCGGGGTGTGGGCGCGCTCTTGCAGGATTGGAAAAAGTTTGTAGATTTCTGGCACCGTCCATAGTCCCTTGCGGCCGACAGCCGCACCCAGGATCAGGTTCTCTTCCACAGTGAGGTTGGCCACAATGCGGCGCCCCTGCGGTACGACGGCGATGCCATGCTGAGCGGCCATGTAAGCGCGCAATTTGGTGTGTTCTTTTCCACCAAAGGCCACATGCCCGCCCTGCAAACTGGCCAGGCCCAGGATCGTGTTGACGACTGTGGTTTTGCCCACCCCGTTGCGACCAATCAAGGCCACACGTTCGCCAGGATTCACATGCAGATCCAAACCATGCAGGATGTGCGCTGCACCATAGTAGGCGTGGACGTTCTTCAGATTCAGCAAACTGCTCATGCTGCACTCCCCAAATAAGCTTCGCGCACACGCGGATTGGCACGCACCTCGGCCGGTGCCCCGCTGGCGATGACGCGGCCCAGTTCAAACACCGTCACCACATCGGAGATGCCAAACACCACGTCCATGTCGTGCTCCACCAGCAGCACAGAGACATCCCAGGAGGATGTGAGTTTTTTCAGATGCTGCGCCAGATCGAGCGACTCCTTGACCGACAAACCCGCCATGGGTTCATCCAGCAACAGCACCGTGGGCCGGCCAACCAACGCCAGTCCCAGATCAAGGCGACGCTGCTCGCCATAACCCAGATCCTCGGCCACCGAATCCCTGAGCGCCCACAGGTCCAGTTCCTTGAGCACCGCCTCGGCATCGGCGGCAGAATCTTTCACGCCCATCTTGTACGATGCCAATTCGATCTGCCGCAGCACGGTCATCTGACCAAAGATGCTGGTGCGCTGAAAACTGCGCGACAAGCCCCGCATTCGGCGTTCCACCACACCAAGGGCTGAGACGTCTTCGCCGAGCAAACGGACTTTGCCCCTTGTCAGCTTGCGACGCCCCGTGATCGCATCGATCACGGTGGACTTGCCTGCGCCATTGGGCCCAATCAGGCCACGGATCTGTCCCTTTTCCAAGGTCAACGCCACACCATCCACCGCTTTGACGCCACCGTAGTGAATGGCCACGTCTTCTGCTTGCAATACGTATTTCGTCATGTCTTTCTCCCGCTCAGTGGCCACCGACTTTGATCGAAGGCTTCTTGCCCAAGACCCAGCGGTCAAACAAACCCGCCACGCCCGTCGGCGAGAACACGATGACCGTGATGAGCGCCATGCCAAAAATCGTCATCCAATGCGTCGCATGCTCACCCAGGATGTCCTTGAACATGAAATACACCACAGCACCGACTGCAGGCCCCCACAGGGCTTTGAACCCACCGACCACCACCATCATCAGGGCCACGCCGGACAGGCTCCAGTGCATGCTTTCAGGCGACACAAAACCCGTATTCAATGCCGAAAGCACACCCGCCACCGAAGTCACCAATGCCGACAGCGCATACACCGCCGCACGTGGCAACAAAGTGGTGATGCCAATGAACCGGGCACGTTCTTCGTTGTCTCGAACAGCCTCGGTGATGCCGCCAAAGCGGGTACGCATCAAACACGCCAGAAGGAACATCACGACCACCAAGGTGCTCCAGCAAACCAGAAACATCGTCGCCGGTTTGAGCATCTGGGACATCGGAAAACCAAACAGGCGTGAAGGCCAATCGATGTTCATGCCATCAGCACCACCCGTCAAACCCCGGGCACGTGAAGCCGTGAGAAAGAACATCTGACCAATGGCCAGGGTCAACATGCCAAAGGCCACACCCGGCACGCGCACGATCACCAAGCCGATCAAAAAAGCCGCCACGGTCACGCCCAACAAGGCCACCAAAATGGCCATTTCAGCCGACATGAGTTGCAACTGCAACAAGATGCCGATCAGGTAACTTGCACCGCCAAAAAACAGCGCGTGACCAAAACTGACCATGCCGTTTTGCTTGAGCAAAACACCCACGCCAAGAGCAAACACGGCATAAATGATGGATTGCGTGAACAGCGACAACAAGGTGTTGGAAGACACCCCAAATGCGACGGCGCCCCCCAGTGCCAATGCGGCGATGGCACCCAGAGTAGATTTATGAAAACTCATGTCATCAACTCCTGTTTCTCAAGTGCGGCTACCGGCAAAGCCGGAGGGTTTCCAGATCAGAATGCCGATCATGAACACAAAGGGCAACAGCACTGCGGCATCGGGCAGATACACCGCGCCAATGGCCTGCACCATGCCAAGCACCAGCGCTGCGATGAATGCGCCAGCCAATGAACCCAGACCACCGATCACGACCACCACGAAGGAGTCAATGATCACGTCGGCACTCATGGAGGGTGACAATGACAAGAAGGGGGCAGCTACCACGCCCGCCAAGCCCGCCAGTGCGGTCCCAAGACCGACCACCCCAGCGCTCAGCAAATCGGTGTTCACACCTTGCATCGATGTCGTGACCGGATCGGTGCTGGCGGCCCGGACAAACAGACCCACCTTCGAATAGCGCAACCACAGACTCAGCCCCAAAGCCACCACCAGACCGATCACGATCACCCCCAAACGGTAGGCTGGCACAGGCGTCCCCAACAAATTCACACTGAAAGCCAGTGCTTCGGGCACGGGCACCGACAAATTGCTTTTGCCCCAGTAACTTTGCACCAGATCCTCAATCACCAACAGCAAACCAAAAGTGACCAGCACCACCGTGAGCGGATCACGGTCTTGCAACAAGCGAAATCCGTAACGGTCCAGCAGCACGCCGAACAAGGCCATGATGGCAGGTGCGGCAATCAAGGCCACCCAGAAGTTGCTGTGCAGCGACACCGAGTAGCCCAGGTAGGCCCCCATCATGTACAGCGAGCCGTGCGCGAAATTCACCACCCGCCGCAAACCGTAAATCAAGGCCAGGCCCGAACACATCACGATGAGCAATGCGCCGTAGACCAGGCCGTTGAACAAATTGATCGTCAACATGTGCGTTGTCTCCTTTATTGATCTTCTTCAATCGGTCCGAGTGCGGCCTCTGGCGCACCCAAAACCGTCCAGCCGCCATCGACTGGCAACACGGCCCCGGTGATGTAACTGGCTCCAGGCGACACCAGAAAAGCAATCACCTGTGCAATTTCTTGCGGCTCTGCCATGCGGCCCAGCGGTGTGCGGCGCGCGATGGCCTGTGCATCGATCGCACCCCGCTCGGCCAGACTGGCCACCAACGCGGTCTTCACATAACCTGGCGCCACCGCGTTCACACGGATACCTTGGCGCGCCCATTCGCTGGCCAATGCCCGGGTCATGCCCAGCACGCCTGCCTTGGCCGCGCAATAGGCATTGCGACCGGGGATACCGCCGAAGCTGGCAATCGAGCCAATGTTGACAATCGCACCCCGGTTGCCGCACGCATCGCGTGGCTGCTTTTGCATCTGCGCAATCACCTGCTGCGACATCAAAAAAGCGCCTCGCAGATGAACCGACAGCACCTTGTCGAAGGCCGAAATGTCCTGCTGCAACGTCGGGGCGGTCTGATCCGCAATGCCTGCGTTGTTGACCAGCGCATCGACTCGGCCATGCTGCGCCACCACCTCGGCAACGCGGGCTTGAACCACATCGGCATCGGTCACATCACAAGCCCAAGCTGAATGTTCGGCACCGAGGGCTTGCGCCCGCGCGGCAGCCTGCGCGCCGTTCAAATCAAACAGCGCCGCGGTCCAGCCCGCAAGGGCCAACTGCTGCGCCGTGGCCCAACCGATGCCCTCGGCCGCACCCGTGACGATGACAACAGGTGCGCCGCTCATGAAGCCGCCCAACCGGGCATGTCGGTGGCACGGATCAGACGCGTCTCTTGCGCCGTGATCAAATGCCCCGAAGCCTGCAAATAAGCCGGAAAAGCCGGATGCGTGTCACGCGCACGGCAACGGCGTTCATAGTCAGCCAAATCGTCATAGCCCCACAGGTGCACAAACTGGTTTTGTGGCCCCACCAAGCTGGTGTAAAACCCCACGGGATGGCCCAGCGTCTCCATCAGCACCGGCATGGCCAAACGGTTGAAAACGTCCAGAAACTCGGGCATCTTGCGCAATGCAATCGTGTAAATGCGGTGGTCTACCAAGGGTTTGATGATCGTGCTCATGTCACGCCCCCATCTTGTCGGCAATGTGGTTGGCCGTCACATAACCAAACACCATATTGGGCCCGTGCGTGATGCCTGCAGCCGGGTAATTGCCCCCCATGATGCTGGCGCGGTCGTTGCCCACGGCATACAAACCCAGGATCACCGAGCCGTCCTGTTTCTTGACCTCGCCCACCACACTGGTCTGAATCCCGTCAAACGTGCCCAAATCACCCATCAGGACCTTGACGGCATAGAACGGACCTTTTTCAACCGGGGCAACACAAGGGTTGGGCTGGTTGTTGGGATCGGCCAGGTAGCGGTTGAAAGCCGTGGTGCCGCGGCCATACTGCTCGTCCACGCCCTTGACGGCACCGCGGTTGTATTCGCGTACCGAAGCCTCCAGACCCGAAGCATCGATGCCCGTGACTTGGGCCAGATCGGCCAGCGTTTTGCCTTCAAAAAGGTAGCCGTTGCGGATGAATGAACCGATCGGCATGGGTGACGGTTTGACATAGCCCAAACCGTATTTGCCCAGCGTGGTCTTGTCGCAAACCAGCCACATCACGGTTTCCTTTTGGCCTTTGCAGGCCTCGATCATGGCAACGCCCACGTCGTGGTAAGAATTCGATTCATTGGTGAACCGCTGACCATTGCGCAGCACGCCAATCACACCCGGTTTGTAGCGATCAAGCAGGTGCGGGAACACGCCGAACTCGCCATTGCCAAACGGCACCTTGGATACCGGCATCCAGGCGGCCGCGTCCTTGAAGCGCAAATCCACATTGGCGCCTGCCGCTTCGGCCATGCGCACACCATCGCCGGTGTTGGCTTCAGGCGTGGGCGAGAGATGCTCGCCGCCACTTTGCAGATGCGGATAAGCCTTGGCGATGCGCTGCACATCCTGCGGGAAACCACCACACGCCAACACCACGCCATGGCGTGCACGAATCTCGCGATCCCCTCCTTCGCCCCCAGCCAGCACACCACGCACATGACCGTTTTCGATCAACACTTTTCTGGCCGGCGATGACGTCAGGATCGGGATGCCCAGATCCAGCGCCGACTTGGCCAATCGCGCCGCCAGCGCATTGCCACTGGTGACATGGATGGCACGTTGGTACAGCACCAGCTCCTTGATGTGGTTAACCAGCCGTTTGGCCACATAGAGGAAAGAGGTCAGTGACTTGGTGGCCTGGAAGAAATGCTTGAGGTCTGCATTGGATGAGTTGAACATCATCCCGATGAATGTGATGGTTTTGAGCGGTGGTTTGAGGCGTGCCATGTCCTTGCCCAAACCCCGAATGTCATAGGCTTGCGCCAGGATGGACCGTCCAACGGGCGCCCCACCAGGCACATCCGGGTGGTAGTCCGGATAAAGCGTCGGGACGAATTTCATTTCTGTTTCACGCTCGAAAAAGTCCACCATCTTTGGACCGTTGTCCAGAAAAACCGACACCGCAGCTTCGTCAAAGTACGCCCCGGTCTCCTGCATCATGTAGGTGCGCACGGCATCGAGCGTGTCTTGCGGGTTTTGCTGGCGGCCATGCTGGTTCAATGGCACCCAGAGCACCCCCCCTGAGAGCGCGGTGGTACCGCCGAACACCGGCTCCTTTTCAATCACCACCACATCCAGCCCACGCTTTTTCGCAGTGATGGCACAAGACAAGCCGGCAGCACCAGAGCCCACCACCAGCAGATCGCATTCAAAATTCATGGTCATCTTCCTTACCTCACGCAGTTTGGTTGTAGCCAGGACGAGGCACCATGTCCATCAACATGCAGGACATGCCGCCATCGACCACCAACTCGGCACCATTGACATAGCCCGAGCGCGGACTGGCCAGAAAAATTGCGACATCGGCGATGTCTTGCGGCTCACCAATCCTGCGACTGGCTGTGACAGCCGCGCGCTTGGCTTCAAAGCCGGGTTCTTCGTAAAACTTGGCCGACAAAGCGGTGCGGATCATGCCGGGGCAAATCGCATTGCTGCGCACGCCCTGCGGGCCCCACTCGACCGCCAGCTGACGTGACATCTGCAGCACGCCGGCCTTGCTTGCGCTGTAGGCACCGCTGTGGCTTTGAGGAAACAGCCCCGAGATGGACGCCACGTTGACGATGCTGCCCTCGCCGGCTGCACGCATGGCCACACCAAAGGCACGCGCACACAACAGGTAGCCTGTCAGGTTAACGGCCAGCACTGCGTTCCAGTCGTCCAGACTCACATCCGCAAGCCCACCCGAACGCAGCAAACCCGCGTTGTTGATCAATGCGTAAGCGGCACCCCAAGTGGATTGAACTTTGTCTGCCGCCGCCTGCACACTGGCGGGATGGCTGATGTCGCACGTGATGGCCAACACCTGCGCGCCCTGCGCCTGCAACTTGTGGTGCATGCGCTGCAGGCCCTCGGCATCGCGGTCCAGCAGGGCCACACGAGCCCCCAGTTGCGTCAACCGCTCTGCCACCGACGCCCCGATACCGCTGGCCGCACCAGTGACTGCGCATACACGCCCCTGCAGTTCCAGCCAGCTTCTGTCTCCGCTCATGTCGTTTTCCTTTTTCTGATCTCTGGGTCAGATTGTTGGAATGTGGGCTGAATTTTTTTTTGACGAATCGAACGAAGAACAGGACAATTCGTGCGAGCTGGAGACAAGAAATGGTCATTTCTAGGGTAATCCCGAACTACGATTTGTATGGCGATTCGAGCCGACTGGAGGATTCGGGCGCCTTCAATTTCGAATGGATTCCACAGCGTTCAACGCTCTACAACTGGGTGATCCATCCACACCGACACGAATCGTTCATCCAGGTGCTGTACCTCACGCAAGGCCATGTGGATGTGCAGATCGACCACGTGCAGCAAACCCTGCACGCCCCCTGTTTGATGCTCATCCCGGCGGGCCATGTACACGGTTTCAAGTTTTCCCAAGACACCAATGGCCCGGTGGTCACAGCCATGCAAAAAGCGCTTGAATCAGTGGCGGCCATGATGATGCCGCCACTGCTGGACACGATACGCACGCCACGCCTGCTTTCCTTGCAGTCCGAAATGCGCTACATCGACCAGCTCATGCCGCTGTTTCTGGCATTGGAACAAGAGTCACACACCCCCGCGGAAGGCCAGGTGGCGGCAGGCACGTCACTGCTGACGGCCCTGATGGTGCAAGTGCATCGCATCTGCAAACTGTCGGACACGACCGAAACACAGACGCACTACAGCATCTCGCGCAAGGCACGGCAAATAGAAAAATTCCGCAGCCTGATCGACAAGAATTTCCGCATCGAACATTCGCTGCAGGCCTACGCCAGCCAGGTGGGCGTGACGGTTGGACAGCTCTCGCGTTTGTGCCGGGAAGTGCTGGGCAAATCGAGCCTGCAAGTGATCAATGACCGACTGATTCAGGAGGCTCAGCGCGAACTGGTCTACACCGCCTTGCCGATCAAACAATTGGCCAGCGAGTTGGGGTTTGAGGATGACGCCTACTTCAGCCGGTTCTTTCGCAAACACATGGGCATCACCCCCAAGGCCTATCGCGCCAGATCGCTGGACCAATTGGGCGGTGAGGGACAGACACATTTCTAATGAGGCTTGTGCGATTCAACGGGGACCGGGCAACGCCCCACTTTGAACTGAGCTGGCCCATACCCAGCCAGCGCAATCGAACGCCGACAACTTCAACGGTGCGTTGATATTCAAGCCGAATACAGCACCCCATCTTTTTGCATGTCAGCGATCTGCTCGGCACTGAAGCCCACGCTGGCCGCGATCTCGGCGTTGTCTTGCCCCAGGTCGGGGGCAACCTGGTGGATGGTGGTGTCGCAGCCCGAAAAGCGGAAAGGCAAATTGGGCAGCTTGATCTTGCCCAGCACCGGGTGGTCTTGCTCGACCACCATGCCCCGCGCCTGGATCTGCGGGTCGGCCAACACCTCGTCGATGCGCTGCACCTTGGCACCGGGCACATCGATGGCATCCAGCAGGGCCAGCACCTCGGCCACCGGCTGCGCCGCCACCCAGGGCTTGACCACCGCCAGAATGTCCAGCCGGTGGGCGTTGCGCCCGGCTGCGGTGTGCAACCGCGCATCGGATGCAAAACCGGCTGGGCCGCCGTGCTGCTCCACCAGCGCGGCAAAGCGCTTCCAGGCATCGTCCACCTGCGCGGCGATCACCAGATCGCCGTCTTGCGCACGGAACACGCCGTACAGCGTGGAAGTCGGCATGTCGTGTCCGGTCTGCACCGGCACCTCTTTGCCGCCCGAGAGTGTGTAGCACTGCACCGCGTATTCGTGCATGGACACCAGCGTGTCGTACAGCGCCATGTCGATGTGCTGACCCTGGCCCGACTTGACCCGGCCCAGCAAGGCCGCGTTGATGGCCGCCACCGCATGGATGCCGGTGTACATGTCACCCAGCGAGATGCGCAAGAGCGGCGGCGCTTCACCTGGTGTGCCCACCATTTGCATGATGCCGCTCTTGGCTTCGGCGATCAGGCCAAAACCGGCGCGGTGTGAATCCGGCCCGGTGTGGCCATAGGCCGAGATCGAGCAATAGACCAGACCAGGGTTGCGCCGGGCCAGGTCTTCGTAGCCCAGACCCATTTTGGCGAGCGCACCGGGGCGGTAGTTCTCGATGAACACGTCGGCGGTGTCCACCAGCTTTTCCATGAACTCGCGACCGCGTGGGTCTTTCATGTTGACGCAAACGCCCTTCTTGCCCATGTTGAGCTGTAAAAAATAGCCCGAATACTCGCCGTCTTCACCCACAAACCAGGCGTGCTGGCGGCCGGCGTCACCGGTCTTGGGACGTTCGATCTTGATGACCTCGGCACCCAGGGCGGCCAGGCAACGGCCCACATAAGGGCCTGCCAGAAAGTGGCTGTAGTCAATGACGCGAAAACCCGCGAGGGGCAATGCTTGCTGGCTCATCAAAAGGCTCCTGGACGGCGAGGGATCATCAAACGGTGTTCGCCTTTTTGAACGACCTGGCCATGCTGGTTGATCAGCTCGGACGGCAAGACCACGATGCCCCAGCCAGGACGGCTGTTGGAGGCGCGCAAACCGGTCACCGTGAAGCGCACATGCAGCGTGTCGTTGATCTTGATGGGCAGCAAAAAGTCCCAGGTCCAGCCCAGCGACATGCCGGGCAAAAAGCGGTATTCGCTCTGGGTCTTGAGGCCGTCGGCAATCGACAGGCCCAGCAGGCCATGCGCCACGCGGGTGCCAAACGGGGTGGTTTTGGCGTAGTCCTCGTCGATGTGCACCGGGGTGTAATCGCCCGTGAGCTCGGCATAGGCATGGATGCGTGCCTCGGTCACTTCATAGGTGGGGCTGATGCACACATCGCCTTCGCGGGCATCGTCCCAGTATTTTTCGGGCGTCTTGAATTCAATTTTGGGCGCTTGCAGTTTCATGAAGAGTCTTGTTATTTCGCACGGGGGTTGATCGACAAGGCTTGTGCCACGCAGCCCGGGGCCGCCTGCATGAGTTCGACCGCCAGGCCATCGGGCAATTGCAGCCAGTTGCGCCCTTGCGGCAGGGGCTTCACACCCCAGTGCTGTGCAGCGGCCAAGGCAGCTTCGAGGTCATCGACCATCACCCCTAGATGCGCCAACCAGCCTGCGTCGTTGCTGGGTGGGGCTTCAAAATCCGGGCAGGCCATCAGCTGCATGCCGCCCAGCGTCCAGTACTGGCGCGGGTTGTCGGTGGGGCCATCGATCTCGCGCACATCCATGCCCAGCACCTCGTAGAAGAAGCGGATGTGCCAGTGGATGTCTTTGACGCGCACGGCAACGTGTTCGACATAAGCCCGGGTGGGCGGGGTGAAGGGTGTGTTCATGGGTAGGTGTCCTTGAAAATTCAGTGCGGCAAAGCCGATTCGATGCCCTTGATGCAGGCCACCAGCGTGGCATTGACCGGGGTGGGCACGCCCAGGCGCTGCCCCAGGCGCACGACGGCGCCGTTGATGAAGTCGATCTCGGTGACCGAGCCTTTTTCCAGGCTTTGCAGCATGGAGGTCTTGAAGTCATCGGGCAAACCCGCTGCAGCCTTGAGCCAGGGGGCCTTGGGGTCGGTGTAGCTCAGGCGCACGCCACTGGCATGGGCCACGCACATGGCTTCCTGCACAGCGGCCACGGCTGTGGCCTCGACTTCGGCAATCTTGTACAGCGCGCCATAAGTGAGCCGGGTGATGCTGCTCAAGGCACCGGTGGCCACGTTGATCAGCAGCTTGTCCCACATGGTGCCCATGATGTTGTCGCTCACCGTGGTGGGCAGGCCCGCTTGGTTGAAAGCCTTGGCGATGCGCTGCGCGCGGGGAGAGACCGTGCCGTCCAGCTCGCCGATCAGGGTTTCCTTGCCTGCAGTGCCTGCGATGATCCGGCCCGGTGCCAGCATCACGCCACCCACATAGGTCTTGCCCGCCAGCACATGGCTGCGGCCCACGATGTCGGCCAGGATGTCTTCGTGGCCCAGCCCGTTTTGCAGCGACAACACCACCGTGTCTGGCCCAACCAATTGGGTGGCCGCCTGCATGGCGCTGGCCGTGTGAAATGACTTGACCAGCACGATCACCAGATCGACCGGACTTTGGCCTTCGGCGCTGATGGCCGCCCGCGCGCGCACCGTGCGCTCGCCTTGGGGGCCGCGCATGACCAAGCCGTGGGTGTTGATGGCCTGCACATGCGCCGCATTGCGGTTGATCAGCAAAACCTCGTGGCCCGCCTCGGCCAATGTGCCGCCAATGGCGCAACCCAATGCGCCTGCGCCCAAAACTGCGATGTTCAAAATGCGCTCCTGCATCCAAGTGCCTGCATCGTAGAAAACCCTGGACATTTCGTAAATTCAATAAATAAAATACATCACATTGAATTTATAAATACATGAAGCCACGCACCCCGCTGGATGCCCAAGGCATCGACCTCAAACTGCTGCGCCTGCTGGACGCCTTGCATGCCAACCAAAGCGTGACCCGAACGGCCGAGCGGCTGGGTTTGTCACAACCGACCATCAGCATTGGTCTGGCCCGACTGCGCAAGATGCTGGATGACCCTTTGTTTGTGCGCACGCCCGAAGGCATGCAAGCCACCCCACGCACGCAAGCGCTGATGCCCGCTGTGCGGCAGGTGTTGGACGGCATGGACCTGCTGGCCAGCGTGACGGCCCAGTTCGATGCAGCCAGCAGCGAACGGCGCTTTCGCATCTTCATGACCGATGCCAGCCATGTGACCCTGATGCCGCGCCTGTTTGCGCATGTGCGGGCACTGGCCCCCGGCGTGAAGCTGGAAGCCGCCACGCTCGGCCCCGACATGGCCCAGGCCTTGCAATCGGGCGAAGCCGATCTGGCGCTGGGCCTGATCCCCACGCTGGACCGTGGTTTTTACCAACAAGCCTTGTTCGACCAAGACTGGGTTTGCCTGTGCAACGCAGACCATCCGCGCATTGGCGAAAAATTCCATCTGAAGCACTACCTGGCCGAAGCCCATGTGGGCATCGTCTCGGGCACCGGTGCGCAGTTGCTGGAAGACGCCTTGACCACACTGGGCAAGCCGCGTCGGGTGCAGCTGGCCCTGCCGGGCTTTCTGGGCTTGCCCGGCATCTTGTCCACCAGCGACCTGGTGGCCACCCTGCCACGCCACATTGGCGAAACCCTGGCGCAAGCAGCCGGTCTGCGTGTGCTGCCCTGCCCTGTGGCCATTGAGGGCTTCACCGTCAAACAGTACTGGCACACCCGCTACCACCAGGACCCGGCCAACCGCTGGCTACGCAGTGTCTGTGCCGAACTGTTTTTGAACAAACGCCGTTAAAGCAGGTGCAAGCTTGCAGCCACCCGTGCGGGATCAGTACTCATGGACACTGCATGGCGCCCATGAAGCTGTGAAGGCGCTCACTCCTGAGAGGGCTCTTCTTCTGGCGCTGCGTGGTCAATTTTTTCCATGTTGTCCAGGAGCTTCAAAAAGTAATGCAGGGTGTGGGCCATGTCGCCCATAGAGAAGTCTTGCAGCACCTGTTCGTAATAAGCCTTGATTTTGGGCTGCGCCAAATCGAGCCAGATGTGACGCCCCGACTCGGTCATGACCACCAGGCGTGAACGGCGGTCCCGGCCATCGGTGCTCATCTCGATGTGCCCGTCTCGGGCCATGCGCGTGATCAGGCCCGAAAGGTTCTGGCGGCTGACCATCAGGTAACGCGCCAACTCGCCCACCCCCATGCCTTTGGCGGCTTCTGGCCGTGACAAGGCGCCCAACACCGCCCACTGCTGCGTGGTCAAGCCTTCATCCTGCACCGCTCTGCTGCCTGTTTTATGCAACATATTGGCACATTGATACAGCTTGAAAAAGATGCGATTGGCCATTTCCATTCGGGCGTCAATAGTTTTTTTCATAGGGAAAACGATAGGTTATCCAACATCAAAAGGTCTTGCAGGGCTGTTTGAGGCAATCGCATAATACGTCAACATGTTGTCATATATGCAGCAATTCAAGTTTACAACCCAAATCATTTGACGGAGAAAGAAATGAAAAACCTCAAAGGCAAAACAGTGATTGTGACCGGTGGCGGCGGTGGCATCGGCGGCGCCACCTGCCGACGCTTTGCAGCAGAAGGCGCGAAAGTCGCCGTCTTTGACATGAACCTGGAAGCGGCCCAAAAGGTCGCCGACCAGATCACCGCCGAAGGCGGAACGGCCGCAGCCTTCCAGTGCAACATCACCGACCGCGCCCAAGTGGACGCTGGCGTGGCCGCTGCCGAAGCGCAGCTGGGCCCCATCGATGTGCTGGTCAACAACGCAGGCTGGGATGTGTTCAAACCCTTTGTGAAAACCGTGCCAGCTGAATGGGACAAATTGATCGCCATCAACCTGACCGGCGCACTGCACATGCACCACGCGGTCCTGCCCGGCATGGTGGCACGCAACTACGGCCGCATCGTCAACATCGCCTCCGACGCGGCCCGTGGCGGCTCGTCTGGCGAAGCGGTGTACGCCGCCTGCAAAGGTGGTCTGGTCGCCTTGTCCAAAACCCTGGCTCGTGAACATGCACGCCACAACATCACCGTCAATGTGGTCTGCCCCGGCCCGACCGACACCGCCTTGCTGGCAGGCG
>Ga0228700_1000354_pt1 | contig 42989 bp, 43 predicted proteins | sample McNCre317_Aug_MG_FD_178019 | JGI IMG/M metagenome (GOLD analysis project Ga0228700, IMG submission 178019) | Freshwater microbial communities from McNutts Creek, Athens, Georgia, United States - 3-17_Aug_MG | ecosystem: Environmental > Aquatic > Freshwater > Creek | place: USA: Georgia...
CACGACGTTGTGGAGAGTTTTGCATCGCAGGGCTTTTGGACTTGGTCGTTTCGACCTCGCGCCCCTGACGCACCAGTTGATTGATGGTTGGCATTGAAAAACGTCCCTAAACGTTTGAATTAAAAAGAAAACGTGAATCCCTTCGGAAATTCCGAAAAGCCTTCAAGTGTATCAGCATCAGAGAAGAGAGGCAAATCTAGCTAGAAATGCCTCAGATAGCCTTACTTCACCCAAAGGCGCACAGCGTCCCAAGCTCGCCCGACGAAACCGGCTTGCTCAATGGTTTCCAGCACCACCAAAGGCACATCCACCAATGGCTTTTGATCCACCGTTACCTTTAAAGCACCCACAGCTTGGCCACGGGTTAGCGGCGCAACCAAAGGATCGGGGCGAGCCACTTGGGTTTGAATGCGTCCAGCAGCGCCTACAGGCACAGCAACCACGATGGGTGAAAAACGGCCCAACTTGACTTGACTGCCGCGACCTTTCCACACATTGGGTGTGACCACGGCTTGGTTGCCATCAAACAACTTGACTGCATCAAACGCGGTGTAACCCCAATTCAACAATTTTTGCGACTCGGTCGCGCGGGCGTTCTCACTGGAGGCCCCCAACACGATGGAAAGCAAACGACGAGATCCCACACCCGGTGCATCACGCTTGGCTGTGGCAATCAAACAAAAACCAGCCGCGTCGGTATGACCTGTTTTCAAGCCATCCACGCTGGGGTCACGGAACAACAGCAAGTTACGGTTGTTTTCGTTGGCAGCAGGCGTGCCGGGGTAACGGTATTTTTTGATCGCGTAATAGCCAACATAGTCAGGAAAGTCTTGCATCAGGCGGCCCGCCAAAATACTCAAGTCACGGGCAGTGGTGGTGTGACCGGGCTCGGTCAACCCTTCTGGATTTTTATAGCCGGTGGACTTCATGCCAAGCACTTTGGCTTGGGCGTTCATCATTTGCACGAAATGCTCCACCGTGCCGCCCACACCTTCGGCCAACGCCATGGTGGCGTCATTTCCAGACTGAACAATCATGCCTTTGACCAGATCTTCAACTGGCACTTTCATCTTGGGGTCAATGAACATGCGTGAGCCTGGCATCTTCCAAGCGCGCTCACTCACACCAAAGGTTTGTTGCAAGCTGATCTTCTTGGCCTTGAGTGCATCAAACACGATGTAAGCCGTCATCAGTTTGGTCAACGAAGCAGGCTCAATCGGTTTATCAGCATCCAGCTCGGCCAACACCTGCTGCGCCGTCAGGTCGACCAACAAATAGGCGCGGGCAGCTATTTCTGGTGGCTGCGGCACTTGTGCCAATGCGGGCAGCGCACACGTCAAGCCCATAAAAAAACCAAAAAATACGGCGCGCAGGAGTCGTGTCATTGCTGTCTCGAGTGGAAAGAGGTAAGTCAAAAAAGGTGATTCGCCTGTGCGGCGATCATCGCTTGTGCGCCAGCTGGACTTAACCCTGCAGGTGACGCACCACTAAATTTTTGAGAAGCGGTAATTGTCCATGAAAGAAATGCCCCCCCCCAGGCACCACCGTCACGGGCAGGCTTTGCGGGCGCGCCCAATCCATCACAGAGGACAAGGAAACGGTATCGTCTTGCTCGCCATGCACAACCAAAGTTTTGTCATGCAACTCCGGCGCAATAGGCGCTACCGTAAAGCGTTGCGCAGCTGTCCCCACGAACACGACCTTCTCAATCACACGCCGTGTTTGCAACTCGGCCAAGGCGTGGCTCGCCACGAACGAGCCAAATGAAAAACCGGCAATGGCCAACGGACCTTCAGGTGCCACTTGCTCAACCACGCGCAAGAAATCACGAGCTTCGCCTGCACCCGCATCGTGTTCGCCTGCTGAAGCGCCTACACCGCGAAAATTAAAACGCACCACCATCCAGCCGCATTGCACAAAAGCACGGGCCAGCGTTTGCACCACTTTGTTATCCATCGTTCCGCCAAACAACGGGTGTGGATGCGCCACGATAGCCACACCGCGCGGCGTGGCTTCGGGCTCATCACGCAAAGCCTCGATGACACCGGCTTCACCCTGCAAGGTGATTTTTTGGGTTTGTGAATTCATGTGCGCGCCTCAACGTCCCACGTTGGCAGGCACCACCAAACGCGAAACCACTCGTCCATTTTTCAGGTGACTTTCCACGATGTCATCCACATCGTTTTTGTCCATCACGGTATACCAAACGCCTTCGGGATAAACCACCGCCACAGGCCCTCCTGCACAGCGGTCCAAGCACCCTGCTTTGTTGACACGCACGCCGCCGGGTCCTGCTAGGCCCGCCGCTTTGACTTGCGATTTGCAATGCTCAAACGCTTCTTGTGCACCGTGATTGGCACAACAGTCTTGACCGTTGTCACGCTGATTCAGGCAGAAAAAAATATGATGTTTGTAGTAAGAGGTTTGGGTCATAGCTGAATTTTAGTTTTGTGCGCTGCGTTCGCGAGTCAAACGAATCAACGCCTGCACCATGACCGCGTACGGCCAAAGCCAGCCGAGCCACTGAACAAGGCCGTGGAATCGGATAAACCGTCCCTGCTCCCAAGTCTGCAAAGTTTGTGCAAAGTAAGCGCTCTCCGGGGATTGGTTCAGCACGCTTTGTTGAACCAACACAGCCAACAACAAAAACGCCCAAGAAGTTCGGGCCGATAACGGCAAAAATACCAGCGCGACCAACACGCCAAAACTAAGCCCCAGCACCACCGGCAAGTCCAACCATGTCCAAGCATGTGCGGGGCCATAGCTCAAGGCCGCAGACAAGGCACTCATGCCCAAAGCCAGCGCCACCACCGCCAACATGTAAAGGAAGCGTTGCCCCGCTTGACGAATCACACCAAAACCTAAAAGGCAGGGCACCAACAACCCAAGCATCACGCACAACAACTCTGCACCAGGCAGCAGAGGCTCTAACTCGAAGGCGCGCAACGGTATCCAGTCCTCAAACGGGGTCGCATCAAATGCACTGGTCAGCGCATCTTCCACACGCTCCCACACTTGCCCCAAACCCAATGGCACAGCCACCGGAAACAGCAACGCCGCAGGCCACACCGCCATCAACACCAACGCCATATAAGCGTCGCGCACAAACCAACGTGCGCGAAACTGACTCCAACGGCGCAACAAACCCAACCCTTCTAATGAACTGGCCAACACAGCGCCTATCCATGCACCCAAGGTGTTGAGTAAAAAATCAGGCAGCGAGGGAACACGTGCCGGCAAATAGCTTTGCAAACCCTCCATCGTGAAGGACAACCCAGCAGCAGCCAAAGTAGCGACGGTCACCACCCACGTGCGCCATCCCATGCGCATCACGCTCAACGTCAAAAAGAATCCCAATGGCGCATAGCCCAAAACATTGGAGGCCACATCAAAACCCGTCCAATATTTGGGCCACGGTGCCGTCAAGAATGACCATGGCACAAGGCCCTGATCACGCCAGTGATCAAACGGGTACAGACTGGCGTAGATGATCAACGCCACGCAAATTTGCGACAGAGGCCAAGCGGAGGTTTTACGCATGGACCGCTCGTTGTTAGAAAGGCTTGACCACCACCAAGATCACGGCCATCGTCAGCAACACCACGGGGATCTCGTTGAACCAGCGATACCAAACATGACCTCGCGTGTTGGCACGGGCTTCAAACTTGCGCAACAACACACCACAGCCGTGGTGATAACCCAGCGCCAACAACACGATGGTGAGCTTGGCATGCATCCAACCATTGCCAGGGCCCATGCCAATGCCGTAGAACAGCCAAAGCGCCAAACCCAAACCCACGGCCGGAATCATCAGCAGCGTGGTGAAACGCATCAGTTTGCGCGCCATCAACAACAAGCGCATCTCTTCGGCTTCAGACCCTGGCTCGACCTGTGCCAAATTCACAAAAATTCGCGGCAAATAAAACAAACCAGCAAACCAGCTGGCGACGAAGATGATGTGAAAAGATTTGATCCAAAGCATGCAAACAGTTTAGCCGCGCTCACAAAATCAAGGGGAGGCGCACAAACAGGCACAATTTCACCCATGCAACACCCATTCGCTCCCTTTCCAGCTAACCGCCCTCGCCGCTTGCGCCGTGACGATTTCACCCGCCGCTTGGTGCGCGAACACGCTTTGAGCGTGAATGACTTGATTTACCCGGTCTTCGTGCTCGAAGGCGAAAAACGCCGCGAAGCCGTGGCCTCCATGCCTGGCGTCGAGCGCTTGAGTCTTGATTTGCTATTGCCCGTGGCAGAAGACTGCGTCAAATTGGGCATTCCTGTGATGGCCTTGTTTCCTGTCATCAGCGGCCATCTCAAAACACCGGATGGCATTGAAGCGACCAACCCCGAAGGCCTCGTGCCACATGTGGTGCGCGAGTTGAAAAAACGGTTTCCTCAACTCGGCGTGATGACCGATGTGGCACTTGACCCATTCACCAGCCACGGCCAAGACGGTTTGCTAGACGAAACCGGCTACATCTTGAACGACGAGACCACCGCCATGTTGGTCAAGCAAGCAATGACCCAAGCCGATGCGGGCGTGGACATCGTGGCCCCAAGCGACATGATGGATGGTCGCATTGGTGCCATTCGCCAATCGCTTGAGACACAAGGCCACATTCACACACGCATCATGGCTTACAGCGCCAAATACGCCAGCGCGTTTTACGGTCCGTTCCGTGATGCCGTTGGCTCTGCTGCCAACCTCGGCAAGAGCGACAAAAAGGTCTACCAAATGGACCCCGGCAACACCGACGAGGCACTGCGCGAAGTCGCGCTGGACATCGCCGAAGGTGCAGACATGGTGATGGTCAAGCCAGGCATGCCTTACCTTGACGTGGTACGCCGTGTGAAAGACGAGTTCAAAGTACCCACTTTTGCGTACCAGGTCTCGGGTGAATACGCCATGCTCAAAGCGGCTGCGCAAAACGGTTGGCTGGACCACGACGCAGTGATGATGGAAAGCCTGCTCGCGTTCAAACGCGCAGGCGCAGACGGCGTGCTGACCTACTTTGCCATCGACGCAGCTAAAAAACTTCACGGATTGTCTTGATGCGGTGGCCTGAAATACGCAGCTCACACGTTGTGATGGCCGTGGTTTCGGGACTGCTTTTCAGTGCGTCATTTCGACTCAACCAATACTTTGATGCGCAGTTTGTGTACGCCGAAGGCATCAGCTTGTTGTTTTTACCAGCGGGCGTGAAGTTACTGGCGGTCTTAGTCGGGCGCTTGCCCGCCATCGTCGGCATCATGGTGGTGAGTGTGTATTTAGGGGCCGGCATTTGGCCTGACAAGTCCATGACTTCCATCATCTACTTTGCTTTCGTAGGCTTGATGACGTACCCCATCACCGCTTATAGCGTGATGCGGCTGTTTCGCATCAAGCACGATTTGGCGAATTTGCGCTATCACCACATCGTCGTGCTCTCACTTGCCGCTAGTGTGTTCAACGGTGTTGTGCACAACTTGCTCTACCTCACACAGGGTGTCACCACCCGTGAAGAGATTTGGCACAAAAGCGCCGCCATGGCGTTGGGTGACTTCATGGGGTGCTTTGTCGTCGTGGCCTTATTTCATGCCGCCACTGGTGTGTTGCGTCACTCGCGCAACACCCAACTGCGATAAAACGATTACCGCAAATGCTTGGCGAAAAATGCCAAGGTACGCTCTAGCGCCAGCTTGGCCGATGCCTCTTGGTAAGCGCCGCGGTGATCGCAATTAAACCCGTGGTGAGCCGGATAAAGATAAAGCTCAACCTCAGGATGCGCCTGCTTGAACTTCTCCACCGTTTCCAAAGGAATCCAATGGTCTTCCTCAGCGTAATGGGTCAACACAGGGCAATTGGGATGGCGGGCAATTTCCTCATCCGTGGTTGACCCACCACCGTAGTAAGGCACAGCAGCGCTCAGCCCCTTGACCAACGCGGCCGCACGCCATGTGAGCAAACCACCCCAGCAATAACCCACCATGCCCACTTTGCCGCCACTGGTCTTGGCTGCGTAGTTCACGGCCGCTTGAATGTCGGCCAACACACCGGGCTGAGGCAACGCTTCGACGGCGGCTTTGAGCGTTGAGCCCGCTTGCATGTCATCCGGCGTATAACCCAACTCCACGCCATGTTTGACGCGGTGAAACGTTGCAGGAGCCACGGCCAAGTAGCCTTGCGCGGCATAGCCATCGGCGACTTCGCGGATGTGCGCGTTCACACCAAAAATCTCTTGCACCACCACCACCGCACCCTTGGGCGCGTCTTTGGGTTGGGCCACGTAAGCGGGAAATTCAAAGCCATCTGCGGCGGTCAATCGAACGGTCATAGCAAGTCTCCCTGAAAATTTTTACAAGTTGATGGTAAGCATATTTCGCGGCTTGACCAAGTTCGGTGTATTGTCCAAACCCATCTGACTTACTCAATCCACCGCACTGAGGAATCCCACGTGAAACCCGTTCTCTTAATTACAGGCGCAAGCCGAGGTATTGGGGCTGCCACCGCCATCTTGGCCGCCCAACAAGGCTGGGCCGTCGCCGTGAATTACGCCAGCAACCAAGACGCCGCAGCGTCTGTCGTTCAACGCATTCAGGACGCGGGTGGCAGCGCCATCAGCGTGCAAGCCGATGTTGGTGATGAAGCACAAATTTTGCGCATGTTCGCCGAGGTTGATGCCAAGTTGGGACGTTTATCAGGATTGGTCAACAACGCCGGCGTGGTGGACGTCACGGCCAAAGTCGAAGACATGAGCTGGGCGCGCTGGGAACGCATGATGCGCATCAATGTCTTGGGCTCGTTTGCCTGCGCGCGTGAAGCCGTGCGTCGCATGAGCACGGCACATGGCGGCACCGGCGGAAGCATTGTGAATGTGTCGAGTGCAGCAGCACGCTTAGGCGCTCCCGGCCAGTATGTGGACTACGCCGCCGCCAAAAGCGCCATTGACGCATTCACCATTGGCTTGGCCAAAGAAGTGGCGGCTGACGGCATTCGCGTCAATGCCGTGCGTCCTGGCCTGATCGACACCGACATTCACGCCTCAGGCGGTTTGCCCAACCGTGTGCGTGATTTAGCGCATCTGGTTCCTATGCAGCGCGGCGGCACATCGGAAGAAGTGGCACAAGGCATTGTGTGGCTGCTGAGCAATGCATCAAATTACACGACCATGAGCTTCATGGAAATCTCGGGCGGACGTTAAAAGCATGGGCTAAGCGGCAAAACCGTTCGCCAAAGCTTGGCGCAAGTGATCGACAAACGCGGTCACAGCACGCGGCACATGGGGCGAATACGGGCGAATGGCATACAGCTGCTCGGCAAAAGCACCAACGGGTTTCCAATCTGGCAGCACTTGCACCAACTTACCTTGTTGCAGTGACCCTTGCGCGGTGAAGTCGGGCAGCAACGCAATGCCCAAGCCCGTCAACGCGGCCTCACGCAGGGCTTCGCTGTTGTTGGCGGCCAGTTGCCCCGTCACAGGCACGGTGATGCGTGAGTCTTTGGTTTTGGTTTTTTGTCGTTCAAACGTCCATGCAGGCGTGTCTTGCGCGCGCAGGTAGTGCAAGCAGTTGTGCGCTTGCAAATCCACCGGCGTTTGCGGCACACCAAATTTCCGCAAATAAGACTTGCTGGCCACCAACACAGAATGCGTGCTGCACAGCGTCCAAGCCACATGCGTGTCGGGCGGACGCGCGGTGTGGCGAATCGCCAAATCAAAACCTTCGGTGGCCAAGCTGCTGAGGCGGTCAGACATGTCCAGCTCCAACCGCACATCGGGGTACTCGCGCAGAAAGTCTGCCAAGCGTGGCGCCAGCTGTTGGCGTGCAAAAGCCACGGGTGCCGTGACACGCAACAAACCGCTGGGCACACCGGCTAAATCTCGCACCTGTGCAAAGCTGTGCTCGATTTGCTCAAACGAAGCACGGGTGTCGTCGACCAACCGTTGTCCGGCTTCCGTCAAACGCACGCTGCGCGTGGTGCGCTGCACCAGCGGCACACGGGCTGCACGCTCGAGTTCGGCGATGCGTTGACTCATGGCCGCCTTGCTCACACCCAAACGCGCCGCCGCCGCGGTGTAGCTGCCTTGTTGAGCCAACACACTCAACCAATGCAGGTGATGCCACAGCTCACTGATTTTTTGTTCGTTCATGGCTTGATTGTTCACTATTTTGAACAATCAATTCAGTGTTTTGCGCTTGTTTCATCCACAACCGATGCCTACACTGCCCCATCTTCCCAACATCACGAGACACTCCATGACTCAACCTGTACAAATCGCACACTACATCAACGGCGCGGTGACCCACGGCAGCAGCAGCCGTACCCAGCCCGTGTACAACCCAGCCACAGGTCACATCACGGGCAACGTGAGTTTGGCCAACACCTCGGATGTCGATGTGGCCGTTGCCGCCGCACAAAAAGCGTTCCCCGCATGGGCAGATACGCCCCCTCTACGCCGTGCCCGCGTGATGTTCAAATTTCTGGAGTTACTTAACCTCCACAAAGATGACTTGGCCCGCATGATCACGGCCGAACACGGCAAAGTGTTCACCGATGCACAAGGCGAGGTGTCTCGCGGCATCGACATCGTCGAGTTCGCCACAGGCATCCCTCAACTCCTCAAAGGTGATTTCACCGAACAAGTCTCCACCGGCATCGACAACTGGACCATGCGCCAGCCCCTCGGCGTGGTGGCGGGCATCACACCCTTCAACTTTCCAGTCATGGTGCCTGCATGGATGTTTCCTGTGGCCATTGCTGCCGGCAACACCTTTGTGTTGAAGCCCAGCCCCATCGATCCTTCGCCATCGTTGTTCATCGCCAACTTGCTCAAGCAAGCGGGCTTGCCAGATGGGGTGTTCAACGTGGTGCAAGGTGACAAAGAAGCGGTCGACGCTTTGCTGGTGCACCCCGACGTGAAAGCCGTGAGCTTTGTTGGCTCAACCCCCATCGCCAACTACATCTACGAAACGGGTGCGCACCACGGCAAACGCGTGCAAGCCTTGGGCGGCGCTAAGAACCACATGGTGGTCATGCCCGATGCCGACATCGACCAAGCGGTGGACGCGCTGATCGGTGCTGCCTACGGCTCGGCCGGCGAGCGTTGCATGGCCATCAGCGTGGCGGTGTTGGTCGGCGATGTGGCCGAACGTTTGATGCCCAAATTGATTGAACGCACCAAAGCCTTGAAAGTGCTCAATGGCACCAACCTCGCCGCAGAGATGGGCCCCATCGTCACCGATGCGGCACACCAACGCATCACCGGCTACATCGAGCAAGGTGTCAAAGAAGGTGCCAATTTGTTGGTGGACGGCCGCCACTTTGATGGTGCGCAGGCAGGCGAAGGCTGCAACAACGGTTTCTGGATGGGTGGCACTTTGTTTGACAACGTGACACCTGATATGCGCATTTACAAAGAAGAAATCTTTGGCCCTGTCTTGAGTTGCCTGCGCGTGGCTGATTTGGCACAAGCGGTGAACCTCATCAACGCCCACGAGTTTGGCAACGGCGTGAGCTGCTTCACCCGCGACGGCAACGTAGCCCGCGAATTTGCACGCCACATCCAAGTGGGCATGGTCGGCATCAACGTGCCAATTCCCGTGCCCATGGCTTGGCACGGCTTTGGAGGCTGGAAGAAGAGTTTGTTTGGCGACATGCACGCGTATGGCGAAGAAGGCGTGCGTTTCTACACCAAGCAAAAGAGCGTGATGCAGCGTTGGCCCGAGAGCATTGGCAAGGGCGCTGAGTTTGTGATGCCCACTTCCAAGTAGCAACTTGTGTGCACAAGTACCATCCATGCACACAACCACAAAAACTTGAGACATTGCCCATGAGCGACACCCAGTTTGACTACATCATCGTCGGCGCAGGCACTGCTGGTTGTCTGTTGGCCAACCGTCTCAGCGCCAACGCCAGCAAGCGCGTGTTGCTGATCGAAGCGGGTCGTAAAGATGATTACCACTGGGTGCACATCCCTGTGGGCTATTTGTATTGCATTGGTAATCCTCGAACCGATTGGCTTTACCAAACCGCACCAGATGTAGGCCTGAACGGTCGCAGCCTGCGATACCCACGCGGCAAAGTATTGGGTGGGTGCTCCAGCATCAACGGCATGATTTACATGCGTGGCCAAGCCCGTGATTACGACCAATGGGCTGACATCACAGGTGATGCACGCTGGCGTTGGGTCAACGCGCTGCCCTACTTCAAACTGCACGAAGACCACCACGCAGGCGCCAACCCAATGCACGGTGCGAAAGGCGAACGCAGCGAGGTGCTCCTCGACGACCACACGGTATACGGCGAAACCTTGCGACACCACACGGCAGGTGGTGAATGGCGCGTAGAGAAACAACGGCTGCGCTGGGACGTGTTGGACGCATTCGCACAAGCTGCAGTACAAGCAGGCATTCCCGCCACAGACGACTTCAACCGCGGCAGCAACGAAGGCGTGGGCTACTTTGAAGTCAACCAAAAAAGCGGCTGGCGGTGGAACACGGCCAAGGCCTTCATTCGCCCCACGTGCTATGCACGTCCCAACTTTGAGTTGTGGTCCTCCGCACAAGTCGCCAAACTGGTCATGCGCACTGAAGCCGACGGTACACAACGTTGCACGGGCGTAGAGGTGTGGACCGGCAGCGGCTACGTGACCGTCACCGCCAAACAGTCGGTGGTGTTGAGCGCAGGGGCCATTGGTACGCCGCAAATCTTGCAACTCTCAGGACTCGGCCCCGTTGAATTGCTCAAGCAACACGGCATTGAACCCGTCATTGACTTGCCCGGCGTCGGCGCCAACTTGCAAGACCATTTGCAAATTCGCTCCGTCTTCAAAGTACACGGTGTCCAAACGCTCAACACCTTGGCCAACAGCTGGTGGGGCAAGGCCAAGATTGGCTTGGAATATGCCTTCAAACGCAGCGGCCCCATGAGCATGGCGCCCTCTCAACTCGGTGCCTTCACCCGCAGCAGCCCAGATCAGCCCTACCCCAACATCGAATACCACGTCCAACCCTTGAGTTTGGATGCCTTTGGTGAACCGCTGCACAACTTCCCCGCCTTCACCGCCAGTGTGTGTAACCTGAACCCGACCAGCCGTGGCACGGTCAACATCACCAGCGGCAACTTTGCGGATGCACCCAAAATTGCACCCAACTATTTGAGTACGCCTGAAGATCGCCAAGTGGCCGCAGATTCATTGCGCGTGACACGCCGCATCGCCGCGCAACCCGCACTCGCCAAGTACAAGCCTGAGGAATACAAGCCTGGTGTGCAATACCAAACCGACGAAGACCTTGCCCGTTTAGCAGGCGACATTGCCACCACCATCTTCCACCCCGTGGGCACGGCACGCATGGGACGTATCGATGATCCAATGGCGGTGGTCGACCCCGAACTGCGTGTGCGCGATGGACGCGGCGGCGTGGTGCGTGGGCTGCGCGTGGTCGACGCAAGCGTGATGCCCACCATCACCAGCGGCAACACCAACAGCCCCACATTGATGATGGCGGAGAAAGCAGCGCAATGGCTGGCCCATGAGGCCGAGCAGCTTTAAAACGAACCACCCCACGGGTTAGTCCCCCCAAGGGAAAATCCTAGTGAAAAGGGGCCTAAGTGGCGCTTACAGTCATCTCACTCGAAACAGTGCTCGCGCTGTTCATACGAGGGTCTGAGGAGACAAACACAACAGATGCTTCCCAAGGAAACGTCACTCTGAAAAGGCACCGGTTATCCCCGGTGCCTTTTACTTTTTAGCGTGTTCTGTTTACGACCACAATCTCCGCATGGAACTTTTTTTCACCACCTTCGCATCCGCTTTGGCTGGCTTTGTGGACTCTATCGTCGGTGGCGGCGGACTGATCTTGCTCCCCGCCTTGTTTGCAGCTTACCCATCGGCTGCCCCCGCCACGCTCTTTGGCACCAACAAAAGCGCCTCGGTCTGGGGTACAACGTTTGCCACTTGGCAATACAGCCGTCGTGTGCAAATTCAGTGGCGCATCATGGTGCCTGCAGCGGCAGTCACCATGGTCGCGGCATTCGCTGGTGCGTGGCTGGTGACACAAGTGTCCGCCGAATTTTTGCGCCGCTTGTTGCCCGTGGTTCTGCTCGCCGTGCTCACCTACACCTTGGTGCGCAAAGACATGGGTCGCCATCATGCGCCACGCTTCAGTGGCCGCGCCGAATTGCTTGCGACCAGCGTCATTGGCATGACGATTGGTTTTTACGATGGCTTCTTTGGTCCGGGCACAGGCAGCTTCTTTGTGTTCTTGTTGGTGCGTTGGTTGGGCTACGACTTTCTCAACGCGTCGGTGGCCGCCAAATTACTGAATCTCGCCAGCAACGTGGCGGCACTCGTGTTGTTCACCATGAAAGGCCATGTGTGGTGGCATTTGGCGTTGCCCATGGCGATGGCGAACGTGGCGGGCAGCTTGTTGGGCACACGCATGGCGCTGCAACACGGTGCCGGCTTTGTACGTGGCATGTTCATCGTGGTGGTGAGCGCACTGATTTGTAAAACCAGCTACGACGCGTTTTTGCGCTGAAACAGCGCCGAATCAAAAAGCGTTTAACGCGTACCGCTGGCCGCAGGTTTTACTTCGGCAGCCAACTTAGCGGCCGAGGCAGGTTTGGCTGGCGCAGAGGCCGCTTTGGCAGGTGCAGATGCGGCATCAGCCACATCCTCAACCGTCGTTTCCGAAGCTTTCGGTGGCCAAGGCACGCTGGCCACAGCACGGGGTTTGCCAATTGGGCGTGTGGCTTGCCCTTTTTGCACGGCCTCGATGTCTTCTTGCGAGGGGTATTGCCCCATGATCACAAAGTCAAACACCCGACGTGCAATTGGCGCGGCATTTTGCGCACCAAAACCTGCGTTTTCCACCACCATTGCCAAGGCCACTTTGGGATCATCTGCAGGTGCAAACGCTACAAACAAAGCATGGTCACGCATGCGCTCATCGATGTTGGAAGCGTTGTATTTTTCGTTTTGCTTCACCGTGTACACCTGCGCCGTGCCCGTCTTGCCTGCACTCACATACTGCGCACCGACAAAGCTGGTGGCGGACGTGCCTTCGATGTTCACGCCGATCATGCCTTTTTTGATGACTTCCAAGTTCTCTGGCAACAAGGGCAACTGCCCGACGGGTTCTTTCGCCACCAACGTGGAAGCCTTGGTTTCCACGTCCACCACTTCACGAACCAAATGTGGTTTCATCTTCAAACCATTGTTGGCCACCGTGCCCATGGCATGCGCAATTTGCAACATCGTGAAGTTGTTGTAGCCCTGACCAATACCCAGAGAAATGGTTTCACCTGCGTACCAACGCTGCTGCTCCGGCTTTTTATAGGTGTTGCGTTTCCACTCGGTAGAGGGCAGTACGCCGCGTGACTCACCCAAAATGTCGATGCCAGTGATTTGGCCAAAACCCAAGGGCTTCATTTGGTCATGCATCAGATCCACGCCCATGTCACGCGCCAGCGTGTAGTAGTAGGTATCGCAAGACTCAACGATGGACTTGTACATGTCCACTGCACCGTGACCACCTTCTTTGTCGTCACGGAAACGGTGGTTGCCGAACATGAAAAAACCTGGGTCTGAAATGATGGTCTTCTCAGCACGTTTGCCCGTTTGTAACGCCGCCAACGCCATGAACGGTTTGTATGTCGAACCTGGTGGATAGGTACCGCGCAATGCACGGTTGAGCAAAGGTTTGTCCATGGACTCATTCAACGCTTGCCAGTTTTCAGAGTCGATGCCGTCGACGAACAAGTTAGGGTCAAACGTGGGTTTGCTCACAAACGCCAAAACTTCGCCCGTTTTCGGGTCAAGCGCAACCAAAGCGCCACGGCGTTTGCCATACAAGTCTTCAACCAACTTTTGCAGCTTGATGTCTATGGACAGCACCACGCTGTTGCCGGGAACGGCTTGGCTGCTGTTGAGACGGCGCACCGCACGTCCGCCCGCCGATGTCTCCATCTCTTGCACGCCCGTGGTGCCGTGCAATTGCGCTTCGTAACTTTGCTCAATCCCAAGCTTGCCGATGTAGTCGGTACCGCGGTAATTACCTGCGTCATCCGACTCTTCAATCTTGCCTTTTTCCGCTTGGTTGATGCGACCGATGTAGCCAATCACATGACTGGCCAATTGGTTGTAGGGATAGTTGCGGAATAAGCGCGCACGAATTTCAACGCCAGGAAATCGATAACGTTGTGCCGCAAAGCGGGCCACTTCTTCATCGGTCAATCGGTTGCGAATGGGCACCGATTCAAAGCTCTTGGATTCACCAAGTTGCTTTTTAAAGCGACGTTTGTCTCGGGCCTGAATGTCGATCACGCTCGACAGCTGCTCAATCACCTCTTCCAGCGGTTCCACCACTTTGGATGCGGTAATTTCAAGCGTGTACGCTGAATAGTTGGTCGCCAACACAATGCCGTTGCGGTCCATGATGACGCCGCGGTTTGGCACGATGGGCACAATCGCCGTGCGGTTGTTTTCAGCCTGTGCATTGAGCTCGTCGTAACGCACCACCTGCAAATAAAACAAGCGAATGGCAAGTAGGCCGAACAACACCAAGATTGCCCCCGTCACCACCACCATGCGCGATCTGAAGCGTCGCAGGTCGGACTCAATGTCCCGAATCACCCTCATAGCGGCCGGTTCGCATCAGGGTTGGGTGCACGGCGTTGCGGTGCCAACAACAGCACGCTGACCACGGGCCACAGCAGGGCTTCAAGGAGCGGGGCCGCAAGAATCGTCCAGCCTGGAAACAACGCGCCAGACATCATGCGCACCAACAGCTCTAAGGCATGAGCCACAGCAAACAAAGGCAAAACTTGCATGGCCTGCGAAGGCACGGTAAACCACAACAAACGGCGGTGTACCACACTCGCCATGAAACCTAGGACGGTATAGGTCAGCGCATGCTGCCCCAACAACGCGGACTGGTGCACATCCGTTGCCACGCCTAAGAAGAAAGCGATGCCGATGCCCACCAAACGCGGTTGGTGCACGCACCAAAACACCAAGACCAAAGCCAAGAAGTCGGGCATCCATGCAGCATTACCCACAAAGCTGATGTTCACCACCATGTTGACAAATAAAGCTGTCAACAGCGTCGACAAAATGAACAAAGGATTCGCTGGCAACAAAAGTTGCTGACCACGGGGCATGATCATTTGCGAGCCCCCTTTTGCAGTGCAACCGGCACTTGCTTTTCAATTTGTGGACGTGGCGGCATTTGATCGCTCAGGGGCTCCAACACCATCACATGACGTGCACCCTGCACACGCCCTACAGGTTCGCACAAGATGCGTGCAAATGCAGTTTCGGCACGACGCTCGACCTTGGTCACTTTGCCCACCAACACGCCGGCAGGATAAACACCGTCCACACCACTGGTTGACAACAAATCGCCCACTTCAATGTCAGCGTTGGTCGCCATGAAGCGCAGCTCTAACAACGGCGCCCCCCCCGACTCACCGTAGGCCACCCCACGCGCACCGGTTCGGGTGTTGAGCACAGGAATCGAGTGTTCGCGGTCGGTCACCAATGTCACCTCACTGACCAAAGGCAACACGCGAGTGACTTGACCCAAGATGCCGTGCTCGTCCATCACCGGTGAACTGGCTTTCACGCCGTTGGCCAAGCCTTTGTCAATGATGAGTTTGCGCGTGTAAGGATCGGCCGCATCGTACAAAATCTCTGCGGCAACGCCCTTGGTTTCCAAACGTTTGCTGAGATTCAAAAGCTCACGCAACTGTTGGTTTTCAAGCGTCAGCTGCTCCACTTGACCCGAACGACGGGCTTGCACCAACAGCTGCTGGCGTGCATCCCGTTCCGAGGCTTGCGCCACGTCGCGGGCCTCAAAGTACTCCGCCGAATATTCGGCCAGGGCCTGCGGCCGCATGGCCAACCATTGCACCGGATATAGCACCACAGACAAGGCTGCGCGCAAGGGCTGCGTCACACCAAATCGCACGTCAGCAACCATCAACAGCACCGACAAAGCGCTGAACAGCAGTAATTTGGAAACAGCCGAAGGGCCTTGCTTAAAGAAGGCTGGCGGGGAGCTGTCTAGGGTGCCGAGTGGCACTTAATTATTCGCTCGTGAAGATGGAGCCCAAACGCTCCATACGCTCAAGGGCCAAACCGCAGCCGCGCACCACGCAGGTCAGTGGATCTTCAGCCACCAACACGGGCAAACCGGTTTCTTCGGCCAACAAGCGGTCCAAATCACGCAACAACGCACCACCACCCGTGAGCATCATGCCGCGCTCGGCAATGTCTGCGCCCAATTCAGGGGGTGTTTGCTCCAACGCATTTTTCACGGCAGAAACAATGTTGTTCAGAGGGTCTGTCAACGCTTCCAAAATTTCGTTGGAAGAGATCGTGAACGAACGTGGCACACCTTCAGACAGGTTGCGGCCTTTGACTTCCATTTCCTTGACTTCAGAGCCAGGGAAAGCAGAACCGATTTGTTTTTTGATCGCTTCAGCCGTTGGCTCGCCGATCAACATGCCGTAGTTGCGGCGGATGTAATTGATGATGGCTTCGTCAAATTTGTCGCCACCCACGCGCACGCTGCCTTTGTAGACCATACCGCCCAAGCTGATGACGCCGACTTCGGTGGTACCGCCACCGATGTCCACCACCATCGAACCTGAAGCTTCGGACACAGGCAAACCTGCACCAATGGCTGCGGCCATGGGTTCTTCAATCAAATACACCTCAGAGGCACCTGCGCCCAAAGCGGATTCGCGAATCGCGCGACGTTCCACTTGGGTTGAGCCGCAAGGCACGCAAATGATGATGCGTGGGCTTGGCTTCAACACCGAACGGGGGTGCACCATTTTGATAAATTGCTTGAGCATTTGCTCAGTCACCGTGAAGTCGGCAATCACGCCGTCCTTCATGGGGCGGATGGCTTCGATGTTGCCTGGCACTTTGCCCAACATCGCTTTGGCTTCATGGCCCACCGCTTGAATGGTCTTCTTGCCTTGGGGTCCGCCTTCGTGGCGGATCGACACAACCGAAGGCTCGTCCAGCACGATGCCCTTGTCGCGCACGTAAATGAGGGTGTTGGCAGTACCTAAGTCAATTGCCAAATCGGTGGAGAAATACCGACGAAAAGATCCAAACATGTCTGTCCTCTAAGCTTGCCCGCGAGCGCGAACACAAAGGCGAGATAATACCGCATCGCCCGTAAATCGCGGGTTTTTCCCCTTTTAAAAGTATGTCCCTGAATGACCAAGACATCAGCCGGATTGCCAACTTGGCGCGGCTAGAACTGCAGCCTGACGAGCAAGCTCGCATGCTCAGCAAAATCAATGATTTTTTCGGCATCGTCGAGCAAATCCGCGCCGTGGACACCACGGGCGTGACTCCGATGGCTCACCCTGTTGATGCCATGCCCGGAGCACACATTGAGCTGCGCCTGCGCCCTGACGTGGCCAGCGAACCCAACCAACGCGAGCTCAACCAACAAAGCGCCCCAGCTGTGGAGCGAGGCTTGTTTTTGGTTCCCAAAGTGATTGAGTGAGAACTAAAGAATGACAAAAGCACTTCACGACCAATCTTTAACCGAACTCAGCACCGCCCTTCAAACCAAGCAGGTCAGTGCGGTTGAACTGGCGCAGCACTTTTTGGCCCGCGCCAAGGCAGACACCACAGGCTCATTTTTGGCCTTGAACGAAGATGCCACCTTGGCGCAAGCCAAAGCCTCAGACGCGCGCTTGGCCGCAGGCAACGGCGGCTGCCTTGAAGGCGTGCCACTGGCCCACAAAGATGTGTTCGTGACCCGCGAATTCCCCACCACCGCCGGCTCCAAAATTTTGAGTGGCTACCGCTCACCGTTTGATGCCACCGTGGTCCAAAAACTCGGTACCTTGGCCGATGGGTCGGTGGGCGCAGGCATGGTGACCTTGGGCAAACTCAATTGCGACGAATTCGCCATGGGCTCCTCCAACGAAAACTCGGCCTACGGCGCAGTCAAAAACCCATGGGATGCCACGCGCATTCCTGGCGGCTCATCCGGTGGCAGCGCTGCGGCTGTGGCGGCACGTTTGACACCTGCCGCAACGGGCACAGACACCGGTGGCTCCATCCGCCAACCGGCCAGCTTTTGCGGCATCACCGGCATCAAGCCCACGTATGGCCGCGCTTCACGCTACGGCATGATTGCCTACGCTTCTAGCCTCGACCAAGCTGGCCCGATGGCGCGTAGCGCCGAAGACTGCGCTTTGCTACTCAGCGCCATGTGCGGACCTGACTTGGACCGCGACTCCACGTCGCTGGACGTGCCAACCGACAATTTCTCAGCCCAACTGGGCGACAGCTTGCAAGGCCTGCGCATTGGCATTCCGAAAGAGTTTTTCGGCGACGGCCTTGCCGCCGATGTGCGCACCGCGATTGACGCGGCGCTCAACACCTTGCAAGCCCAAGGCGCCAAGCTCGTGCCCATCACTTTGCCTCGCACTGAGCTGGCCATTCCCGTGTACTACATCATTGCACCCGCCGAAGCCAGCTCGAACTTGAGCCGCTTTGACGGCGTGAAGTTTGGCCACCGCGCCAAGGACTACACCGACTTGGTGAGCATGTACAAAAAGACCCGCGCCGAAGGCTTTGGCGAAGAGGTCAAGCGCCGCATCATGACCGGCGCGTATGTCTTGAGCCACGGCTACTACGATGCCTACTACCTGCAAGCGCAAAAAATTCGCCGCATGATTGCCGACGATTTCCAACGCGCCTTTGCTGAGTGCGATGTGATTGCAGGTCCCGTCGCCCCCACCGTGGCGTGGCAGTTGGGCAACAACGCCAGCGACCCGTTGGCTGACTACCTGGCAGACATCTTCACCCTGCCCGCCTCACTGGCTGGCTTGCCCGGCATGAGCGTGCCCGTGGGCTTTGGCGAAGGTGGCATGCCTGTGGGCATGCAGCTGATTGGCAACTATTTGCAAGAAGCGCGTTTGCTCAACGTGGCACACCAGTACCAACTGAACACCGATTTCCATAACGCCAAGCCGGAGGGCGTTTAAATGACTGCACCCAAACTCGTCCAAGGCTACGAAGTCGTCATCGGCTTCGAGACACACGCCCAACTCTCCACACAGAGCAAAATTTTCAGCCGCGCCTCGGTGGCCTTTGGTGCCGAGCCCAACACGCAAGCTTGCGCGGTGGACATGGCCCTGCCCGGCACCCTGCCCGTGATGAACATCGGTGCGGTCGAACGCGCCATTGAGTTCGGCCTGGCTGTGAACTCGCACATCGCCGAGCGCAGCATCTTTGCGCGCAAAAACTACTTTTACCCCGACCTGCCCAAGGGCTACCAAATCAGCCAGTTTGAAATTCCGGTGGTGCAAGGCGGTGAGGTGTCTTTCTTCCTCGAAGAAGGCAAAGAGACCGTGCACAAAACCGTGCGCCTGGTGCGCGCCCATCTCGAAGAAGACGCGGGCAAATCGCTGCACGAAGACTTCATAGGTCAGTCCGGCATTGACTTGAACCGCGCAGGCACACCACTGCTGGAAATCGTGACCGAACCCGACATGCGCTCCAGCGAAGAAGCCGTGGCCTATGCCAAAGAGCTGCACAAGATCGTGACTTGGATTGGCATTTGCGACGGCAACATGCAAGAAGGCTCGTTCCGTTGCGATGCCAACGTGTCGGTGCGCAAACTGGGGCAGCCTTTGGGCACACGCCGCGAGATCAAGAACTTGAACAGCTTCAAGTTCATGCAACAGGCCATCGACTACGAAGTGCGCTGGCAGATTGACCAAATCGAAGATGGTTACGCCATCGAACAAGCCACCGTGCTGTTCGACCCCGACACGGGCGAGACCCGCGCCATGCGCACCAAGGAAGACGCCGCCGACTACCGCTACTTCCCCGATCCGGACTTGCCACCGTTGGTGATCGGCCGCGACTGGGTCGAGCGCGTGAAGGGCGAAATGGCCGAACTGCCTCGCGTGATGGCCGAGCGCTTTGTGCGCGACTACGCATTGCCCGAGTACGACGCGACTTTGCTGACGCAAAGCAAAGCCGCTGCGGCGTACTTTGAAGCCACGGCCAAAGCCTGCGGCCAACCCAAGCTGGCCAGCAACTGGATCATGGGTGAGGTATCTCGCCGCATGAATTCAGGCGATGTGAGTTTTGACAACCTGCCGGTGAGCGCCTCTCAACTCGGTGCACTGATTGGTCGTATCACCGATAACACCATCAGCAACAACGCGGCACGCCAAGTGTTTGATGCCCTCTGGTCTGAGGGTGGCGAGGTCGATGCGGTCATCGAAGCCAAAGGCCTCAAACAAATCAACGACACCGGTGCTTTGGAAGCCATCATTGACGAAGTGTTAGCCGCTAACTCCAAGAACGTCGAAGAATTCAAGGCTGGCAACGCCAAGGCTTTGAATGGTTTGGTGGGCCCCATCATGAAAGCCAGCAAAGGCAAAGCCAACCCTGCGCAAGTCAACGAGCTGTTGATGAAGAAGCTGAGCTAAAGCCCCATAAAAAAAAGCATCAGGAGACAACTGAATGACCCCCCAAGCATTGCTTCGCCGCAACCTGTTGGGCTTGGCCGCAGCCTCTGCGCTGATGGCCGCGCACGCCCCCGCAGCGTTGGCACAAAGCGCGACATCCTCCAAAACCGTGTTGCGCATTTCCAGCCCAGCCGTGCCTGACGACTGGCACGGCAAGATGTGGGACGTGTTCAAAGAGTCGCTGAACAAATCTGCGCCCAACCACTACGACGTGCAGATCAACCTCAATGGCGCTTTGTTCAAGCAAGGTACAGAACCAGCGGCGATGGCGCGGGGCAATTTGGAGCTGGCCTCTATCTCGGCATTTGATATTGCCAAACTGGTGCCTGAGTTTTCAATCTTCACAGCGGGTTATGTCATCCGTGACCCCAAGCACCAACAAAAGGTGTTCAACGGGCCCATCGGCGAGGCGTTGTTCAAAACTGCGTCTGAAAAAATGGATGTCACCATCCTCGCCACGGCTTACTTGGGCACACGCGAACTCAATTTGCGCGACAACCGCAAAGTCAACACACCCGCCGATTTGAAGGGCGTCAAGCTGCGCATGCCCGGCTCCAAAGAGTGGCTGTTTTTGGGCGACTCCCTGGGTGCCACCGCCACACCGCTCGCCTTCGGCGAGGTGTACATGGGACTCAAGACCGGCACCATCGACGGCCAAGACAACCCACTGCCCACGGTGCGTGCAGCCAAGTTCTACGAAGTGACGCAACAAATTGTGCTGACCCACCATTTGGTCGACAGCTTGTTCATTGCCATCTCCAACAAGACGTGGAACAGCCTCTCACCCGAACAACAAAAAAACCTCAAAGCCGCTGCGCAAGCAGCGGCCCAGTTCAACAACGACAATCGCATCAAAGAAGAAGCGCAAATCTTGGACTTCTTCAAAAAGCAAGGCCTAAAAGTCAACAAGCCCGATCAAGAGGCTTTCCGCAAAGCGGTGCAAGCGGCCTACGACAAATCAGAAATGGCGCAAAGCTGGCCCAAGGGCTTGATGGATCGCATCAACGCGACCAAGTAAGCAGGCATGTTCTTACGCAAAATTGCCAACGCGATAGGCGGCTTGCTGTTCCTCGCGCTGTTCATCACGTTTTTGGTTCAAATTGCCGCACGCTTTGGCTTTAACCAGCCGCTGCCGTGGAGCGACGAACTGGCAGTCATCTTGTACCTGTGGGTCATCCTGTGGTCCTGCGCATTTGTAGTCCCAGAGAAAGAGCACGTGATGTTCGACCTCGTGTGGAACAGTGTCAGCCCCACCACACGTCGCCTCATGCGCATGGTGGGCCACACCCTCATCGGGGGCTTGGCCCTTGCGGCCATTCCCGCAAGTTGGGAATACGTGCACTTCATGGCACGCGAAAAAACAGCGGTGTTGGGTTTGTCGTTTGAATGGGTGTTCTTGCCATTTGTGTTGCTGCTCGTCGCACTGGCTGCACGCAGCTGGCACGGCTTGGTGCAAGCCATGAACAACCGTGACTTAGAAATTCACGAGGTCAAACCATGACGATGTCCCCCCTCACCGCCCTCGCCGCTGTGTTGGTGCTGGGCATGTTGCTGCGCATGCCGATTGGTTTTTCCATGCTCATGTCGGGCGTGGCCTACCTCATCACCAAGGGCCAAGACCTTGGGCTGGTGGCCGAGCAAGTGAGCAATGGCCTATACAACAGCTACGTGCTGCTGGCGGTCCCGCTGTTTGTGTTTGCCGCCAACCTGATGAACGCAGGCACGGTGAGCGAACGCATTTTTGATTTTTGTCGCATCCTCGTGGGCCGCATGCGCGGCGGCTTGGCGCAGGTGGATATTTTGGTCAGCGTCATCTTCTCAGGCATGAGTGGTAGCGCCATTGCCGATGCCGCAGGTCCTGGCTTGGTGACGATTCGCCAAATGCTCAAAAAGCCCGAATACTCGCGCGGCTTTGCAGGCGCGGTGGTGGTGGCCAGTGCCACACTCGGCCCCATCATTCCGCCGTCCATTCCGATGGTGATTTACGCACTCGTATCGGGAGCCTCTGTGGGCGCGCTGTTTTTGGGTGGTGTGGTGCCTGGCTTGTTGATGACGGTGCTGATGATGGGCGTGGTGCACATCATTGCCACCAAGCGCAACATGCCCCGTGAAGCACCGATTCCCATGCACCAATGGCCCAGCATTTTGTTTCGCGGTGCATTGCCACTGTCGATGCCCATCGTCTTGCTCGGCGGCATTTACTCAGGCGCGTTCACCCCCACAGAAGCAGCGGCCGTGGCCGCCCTGCACGCCTTGATTTTGTCCACCGTGGTCTACCGCGCGCTCACTTGGCGCAGCTTTTGGGGCGTGGTGATGGAGTCCACCCGCGCCAGCGCTGTCATCACCATCATCTTGGCTGGCTCGTTCATCTTGAACTACGCCTTTACCGCCGAACAGGTGCCGCAACAAATGGCTGCTTGGGTCGACAGCATGCACTTGAGCCGCATTCAGTTTTTGCTGATGGTCAACGTGCTGTTCTTGGTGCTGGGTTGCTTCCTCGACGTGTCGGTGCTGTTGCTGGTGTTTGTGCCCATGCTCTTGCCCGCTGTGAATGCACTGGGCATTGACTTGGTTCACTTCGGTGTGTTGGTGGTGCTCAACATGATGATTGGCCTCATCCACCCACCGTTTGGCATGTTGCTGTTTGTCACCAAAGCCCTCACGGGCATCCCAATTGGCGAGATGATGCGTGAGGGTTGGTTGTTTTTGGTCATGTTGCTGGGCCTGTTGCTGGCCCTGACCTTTTTCCCGCAACTGGTACTGTGGTTGCCACAGACCATGGGCTACGTGGTCAGTTAACCCCGTAACGCTCGCGATACGCCTGTGTGCGGGCCAAGTGCTCGCCCATGGCGTTGCCGGGCTGGGCGTTCAAATACGCCAACAAATCGCTCAACTCCGCAATCGCGCACACCTGCAAGCCCACCTGCTCGCGCACGTATTGCACGGCGCTGTAAGGCACGTCTTGAATGCTGCCGTCGGCTTGTTTTTCGGTCGCCATTTCTTGACGGTCCAGCGCAATCGCCACCGCGTGCGGCGTGGCACCCGCGGCTTTGATGAGGGCGATGGATTCACGTGCAGCCGTGCCCGCGCTCATCACGTCGTCCACGATCAACACACGGCCTTTCAACGGTGCGCCCACCAAGCTGCCGCCTTCGCCGTGGTCTTTGGCTTCTTTGCGGTTGTAGGCAAAGGGCACGTTTTTGCCCAAGCGCGCCAGCTCAATCGCCACCGCAGCGCCCAGCGGAATACCTTTGTATGCGGGGCCAAAAATCATGTCGAACTCGATGCCGCTTTGCATCAAACGCTGCGCATAAAAGCTGGCCAGCTTGCCCAACTTCGCGCCATCATCAAACAAACCGGCGTTGAAGAAGTAAGGCGACAAGCGGCCCGCCTTGGTTTTGAACTCGCCAAACTTCAACACGCCGCAATCCAGCGAAAATTGCACAAATTCTTGCGCCAACGCATCGTTGGCTGCGGCACTCTTACTCATGGGGAAATTCCTTGTTCAAACTAACCAGCCTCAACCTCAACGGCATTCGTTCGGCCGCCCGCAAGGGCGTGGAAGCTTGGCTCGAAAAAGCCAGCCCTGATTGTATTTGCGTACAAGAAATCAAGGCCCAAGCCCCAGACATCGAGGGCACGTTTGACACGTTGGCCGGTTTGAAAGGTCACTTTCATTACGCAGAGAAGAAAGGCTACTCGGGCGTGGGCGTGTACACCCAGCACGAGCCCAGCGACGTGATCGTTGGGTTTGATGGGGGCGAATTCGACTCGGAGGGCCGTTACATCGAATTGCGTTTTGACACGCCCACACAAAAGCTGTCCATCATCAGCAGCTACTTTCCCAGCGGCTCGTCCGGCCCTGAGCGCCAAGATGCCAAGTTTCGTTTTTTAGCGGCCATCTACCCCCACCTCCATGCCTTGAAGCAAGCGCGCGAGTTTGTGCTGTGCGGCGACATCAACATCGCGCACAACGAAGCAGATCTGAAAAACTGGAAGGGCAACAAAAAGAACAGCGGTTTCTTACCCGAAGAACGCGCGTGGATGACGCAACTCACCACCGAGGGCGGCATTGTGGATGTGTACCGCCAGCTGCAACCCGACACCACCGACGCGTGCTACACATGGTGGAGCAACCGCGGCCAAGCCTATGCCAACAACGTGGGTTGGCGTTTGGACTATCACTTGGCGACACCCTCGGTGGCTGCCAAAGCGCGCAGCGAGGCAATCTACAAAGACGAGAAATTTTCAGACCATGCGCCCATCACCATCGCCTATGACGGTTTGATTTAAACCAACATCCCTTTGGTCTCGATGAACTTGACCACCTCTTGCAAACCATCCAGCGTGCGCAGGTTGGTCATCACAAAAGGTTTCAACCCATTCGCATTGGTGCGCATGCGGATGGTGTCGGCTTCCATCACCGACAAGTCGGCGCCCACATAAGGCGCGAGGTCGGTTTTGTTGATCACAAACAAATCGCTCTTGGTGATGCCGGGGCCCCCTTTGCGTGGAATTTTTTCGCCCGCTGCCACGTCAATCACGTAAATCGTCAAGTCGCTCAACTCTGGGCTGAACGTGGCGGCCAAGTTGTCGCCACCACTCTCAATGAACACCACATCGGCATCTGGGAAGTCGACCAACATGCGGTCAATCGCTTCGAGGTTGATCGATGCATCTTCGCGAATCGCGGTGTGAGGGCAGCCACCGGTTTCCACACCCATGATGCGTTCAGCGGGCAGTGCGCCACTGACGGTCAACAAGCGTTGGTCTTCTTTGGTGTAAATGTCGTTGGTGATGGCCACGAGGTCGTACTTGTCGCGCATGGCTTTGCACAACATTTCGAGCAAGGTGGTTTTGCCAGAGCCCACAGGCCCGCCGATGCCCACGCGTAAAGGTGGCAGTTTTTTGGTGCGGTGTGCGATGTTGTGCAAGTGCTTCATGATCTAAACAGTCGAGAGTATTGGGTTTCGTGCTGGGCCGAAAGAATGGCCAACATCGGAGAAAAAGCTTGTCGCGTGTCATCTGTCACTTGCAACGCTTGGTTGACGGCAGGTGCGATGTGTTGCGCGAGTTGGGTCAAGATACGCTGCCCCGAGTTCTGCCCCAGCGGCACCGACTTGATGGCCGCTTGCACCATGTTTTCAGCCCAACCGAAGGCATAGGCTTGCAGGCATTGTTCTAGCGCTGCGCCTGTGCGCGACAACGCAAGCGAAAACATCAGCGGGTAGGTCGGTACCCAGCGGTTGCAAAGGGCCATGGTCTGGGCGTCGATGGCCTCTTGATTGCGCAGCCACTCCAACATGGAACGCCCCATTTGTTCGCTTTGCAAACGCAGTTCTGCACTTTCGCGCGTGGCATGCACCCATTGGCTCAAGGCTTCGAGACGAGGGTGGTCCAGCGCTTGCCATGCCAGCACCATTTGGCCCAGCACGGCCATGTCACCACGCGATTGGGTGAGGTGGAGTTGGTCAACCAACCAAGTGGCGGCGCTGTGTTCGTCATGCACCCAACCATGATCAATGGCCGCCTCTAAACCTTCGGAATATGAGAAGCCGCCAATCGGCAGCGCAGGCGATGCGAGCCAGATGAGTTGTAGCAGCGCGGGCGTGCTTGCGACTTCAATGCTCATGCTTGCAATGGGGGCCGTGTACGTGACCGTGCGCGTGGTGGTCATCATGGGCATGTGCGTGGCTGTGCGAATGTCCGTGGCTGCTGTACGCACCGCCTTCTGGCTCGAAGGCTTCTTGCACAGTCACCACGGTCATGTGCATGGCACGCAGCATGTCGGCCAGCACGTGGTCCGGTTCAATTTTCAAATGGTCGGGTTGCAACTCAATCGGCACATGACGATTGCCGAGGTGGTACGCCGCACGCGTCAAATCAAATGCAGAACCATGCTCGGCACATGCGGTGATGCGCAGCACGTCTTGCGGCGCAGCTTGCACGCGCACCAACGACCCATCTTCGAGCACCAGCACATCGCCACCGCGCACCAAGGTGCCGCGAGGCAAAAACACGCCGATGGCACGGCCGGTGGAGTCGGTGGCATCGAAGCGGCTTTTTTGCCGCACATCCCAATCCAACTCCACTGTGGCGGCGCGTTTGACCAAGGCCGCGGCCAAGCCTTGACCGCCAGAAATTAATTTAGAACAAGTGAGCATCAAAACCTAGTTAGAACAAAAAGTAGCGTTGGGTCATGGGCAAACTCACCGCAGGTTCGCAGGTGAGCAAATGACCATCGGCGCGCACCGCGTAGGTTTGTGCATCCACCTCCATGCGCGGCGCGTAGTCGTTGTGAATCATGTCACGTTTACCCACGCTGCGAATGTTTTTCACCGCACTCAAGGTTTTGTTCAGTCCAAATTTGCCACCAATGCCTGCAGCCAAACCCGCTTGCGACACAAAGGTGAGCGAGCCACGGTGCAACGCGCCGCCATACGCACCAAACATAGGGCGGTAGTGCACGGGTTGCGGCGTGGGGATGGAGGCATTCGGATCGCCCATCGCCGCCATGGCAATGAAGCCACCTTTCAAAATGATGCTGGGCTTGATGCCAAAGAACGCAGGCTTCCACACCACGAGATCCGCCCACTTGCCCACTTCCACACTGCCCACTTCGTGGCTGATGCCGTGCGCAATGGCGGGATTGATGGTGTATTTGGCGATGTAGCGTTTGACGCGAAAGTTGTCGTGACGGTCTGTGTCGCCAGGTAAGAGGCCGCGCTGTGCTTTCATCTTGTGCGCGGTTTGCCACGTGCGGATGATGACCTCGCCCACCCGTCCCATCGCTTGGCTATCGCTGCTCATCATGCTGATGGCACCGAGGTCGTGCAAGATGTCTTCCGCCGCAATGGTCTCGCGGCGAATGCGGCTTTCGGCAAATGCCAAGTCCTCGGCAATCGCGGGATCAAGGTGGTGGCACACCATGAGCATGTCCACATGCTCGTCGAGTGTGTTGACCGTGTACGGGCGCGTGGGGTTGGTGGAGGATGGCAACACATTGGCCTCGCCCACCACTTTCAAAATATCGGGCGCATGGCCGCCACCCGCGCCTTCGGTGTGGAAGGTGTGGATGGTGCGACCTTTGAATGCAGCCACGGTGTCTTCCACGAAGCCCGACTCGTTGAGCGTGTCGGTGTGAATCGCCACTTGGGTGTCGGTGGCCTCTGCCACGTTCAGGCAGTTGTCAATCGCGGCGGGGGTCGTGCCCCAGTCTTCATGCAGCTTGAGGCCAATCGCGCCTGCATTGATTTGCTCGTGCAACGAATCGGGCAAGGCCGCGTTGCCTTTGCCAAAGAAACCTAGGTTCATGGGAAAGGCGTCAGCCGCCTGCAACATGCGTTCGATGTTCCATGCGCCAGGTGTGCAAGTGGTGGCGAAGGTGCCCGTGGCGGGGCCTGTGCCACCGCCGAGCATGGTGGTCACACCACTGGTCAACGCTTCTTCAATTTGCTGTGGCGCAATGAAGTGGATGTGCGTGTCCACACCACCGGCAGTGACGATGTGGCCTTCACAACTGATCACCTCCGTGCCGGGGCCGATGACGATGTCCACGCCGGGCTGCGTGTCGGGGTTGCCTGCTTTGCCGATGGCCACAATGCGGCCACCTTTCAAACCGATGTCTGCTTTGACGATGCCCCAATGGTCGATGATGAGTGCGTTGGTCATCACGGTGTCCACAGCACCACCGGCTTGCGGGCCCGTGCCTGTGCCATCACGGGTGCGTTGCGATTGCGCCATGCCATCGCGGATGGTTTTGCCGCCGCCAAATTTCACTTCTTCGCCATAGCCAACGGGATTCCCGTGGGCATCTGTGCGACCTTCACCCGCTTGCAGCGTGAAGTCTTTTTCCACCTCCACCACCAAGTTGGTGTCGGCCAAGCGCAAGCGGTCACCTACGGTGGGGCCAAACATTTCTGCGTAGGCGCGTTTGCCAATGGTTGCCATCACGTGTTTCCTTTATCGACTGCGCCGTTGACCAAGCCGCGAAAGCCAAACACTTGGCGATCACCGCTGAAATCCACCAACTCGACGGTGCGCTGTTGACCTGGTTCAAAGCGAACTGCCGTGCCTGAGGCAATGTTCAAGCGCATGCCGTGTGCGGCGGCTCGGTCAAAGCTCAGGCCCGCGTTGGTTTCGGCAAAGTGGTAGTGCGAGCCCACTTGAATGGGGCGGTCACTGACGTTTTGCACCACCAACGTGTGCGTGCGTCGGCCTGGGTTGAGGACGTGTTCGCCCTCGTCGATCAACAGTTCACCGGGTGTCATGTCGGCCTCGCTTTATTTGTCACGGCCTGTGAACCACCACACCACGGCAGCAGCGATGGCAACAGACACAAAGCCCCACACATCGGTGGCGTGGTAGTGAGATGCGCCCTCCATGCCGTGGCCTTCGTGGGCCAAAGCAAAAACAGGTAGCAAAGCGATCAGTGAAAGCGTGTGTTTCATGGCAATTCAAACAATGGGTTGGTGCACGGTCACGAGCTTGGTGCCGTCAGGGAAAGTGGCTTCAATTTGGATGTCGGGAATCATCTCGGCCACGCCATCCATCACGTCGGCACGGGTGAGCACGTTGCGGCCCTCGCTCATGAGTTGCGCCACGGATTTGCCGTCGCGTGCGCCCTCCATCACAGCAGCGCTGATGAGGGCCACGGCCTCGGGGTAGTTGAGCTTCAAACCACGGGCTTGTCGGCGTTCAGCCAACAAAGCAGCGGTGAAGATCAAGAGTTTGTCTTTTTCGCGGGGTGTGAGTTCCATAGTGCGTGAAGTATGCAACTTGTGTGCCCTCTTTGGCACGGCACCCAACGCACCAAGTGCATGCTTTGGTGCGCGAAATCCGTCTTGGTGCATCGAATATGGCGCATGGCATGGCTCGCAAATGGTGCGTTCGTACCGCTTTGAACAGTCTTGGTGCATGCACTTGGACTTCAAGATGCTTCTTATAGCAAGCCTGTTTTTCATTCAGGGCGACACCATGTTGGCACAGGGTTTGCGATAGCTCTTGCGAAGCGCACCGCGATGGCGAGCGTTGATCAACCCCCTTATTTTTGGAGTGAACCCCATGATGAATCGTCGAGGAAACCTCAAGGCCCTGGCCGCAGCCGCTGCGCTGTCGGTGGGTTCGTTTGTCATTGCGCCACAAGCGATGGCTGCAGACACCATCAAAGTTGGCGTATTGCACAGCTTGTCCGGCACCATGGCGATTTCTGAGACGGTGTTGAAAGACACCGTGCTCATGGCCATCGACGAAATCAACGCCAAAGGCGGCGTATTGGGCAAAAAGCTCGAACCCGTGGTGGTCGACCCAGCTTCTAACTGGCCTTTGTTTGCAGAGAAAACCAAACAGCTGCTGGGCCAAGACAAGGTGTCGGTGATCTTCGGTTGCTGGACTTCGGTGTCACGTAAGTCGGTGTTGCCTGTGGTCGAAGAAATGAACGGTTTGCTGTTCTACCCTGTGCAATACGAAGGCGAAGAACTGTCTAAAAACGTGTTCTACACAGGGGCTGCACCCAACCAACAAGCCATCCCCGCTGTGGACTACTTGATGAGCAAAGACGGCGGCGCTGCCAAGCGTTGGGTCTTGTTGGGCACTGACTACGTGTACCCACGCACCACCAACAAAATTTTGCGCGCGTACCTCAAGAGCAAAGGCGTGAAAGAGTCTGACATCGACGAAAAATACACCCCGTTTGGTCACAGCGATTACCAAACCATCGTGGCTGACATCAAGAAGTTTTCAGCCGGAGGCAAGACTGCCGTGGTGTCCACCATCAACGGTGACTCCAACGTGCCTTTCTACAAAGAACTTGGCAACGCCGGCTTGAAAGCCAAAGACGTGCCCGTGGTGGCCTTCTCGGTCGGTGAAGAAGAGTTGCGCGGCGTGGACACCAAACCATTGGTCGGTCACTTGGCGGCATGGAACTACTTCATGTCCATCAAGAACCCCGCCAACGACGAGTTCATCAAGAAGTGGTCGGCTTATGCCAAGTCACACAACATCGCAGGCCACAAAGACAAGCCGTTGACCAACGACCCGATGGAAGCCACCTACATCGGCATCAACATGTGGAAGCAAGCGGTTGAAAAAGCCAAGTCCACCGACGTGGACAAAGTGATCGCAGCAATGGCGGGGCAAACCTTCAAAGCACCGAGCGGCATCACCTCCAAGATGGACGAGAAGAACCACCACTTGCACAAGTCGGTGTTCATCGGCGAGATCAAAGCGGATGGTCAATTCAATGTGGTTTGGAAAACACCGGGCCCTGTGAAAGCCAAACCCTGGAGCCCCTTCATCGAAGGCAATGCTGCCAAACCTGATGAACCTGTGAAAAAGTAAACCTTTCTCCGAGGGATGAACTTGGGGGAGGGCCATGCCCTCCCCTTTTTTTACTGGAATCTTGATGAACCGTTTTTCTTTCTCCGCATGCGTTTTGGCGCTGGGCATATTGGGGCATGCGTGTGCCTTTGCACTGACACCAGAACAAACGCGTGCCTTGACCGTTGGCGAGACCGACGCGCGCATCACCGCACTGCAAAAAGCACTGGCCGCGCCCGACGAAAAAACAGCCGCTTTCTTACAAGCCATGGCGGATGATGCGGTGAAAGTCAATGGCACTCAGGTACTGATCGTGCGCGATGGCAAAGCCGTGGACCCCGTGAGCGGCGAAGTTTCTGTATTGCCGGACACCGCAGAAGACGTGATCAACAACAACCGCATGCGCGGCGAGATTGATGCCGCCCTGTCGGCCCTGCAACTGCTCAGCCCTGATGCGGCGTTGCGTGTGCAAGCGGCCAAATCGGTGTTGAAAGAACCCGACCCGACCAAACTGGCGATGCTAGAAAAAGCTTTGGCCAGCGAAGCCAATGAGGGTGTGAAAAAACAAATGCTGTTGGCCCGCGCTGCCGTGCTGCTCAACAGCGACAAGGTCGAAGAACGCATGGCCTCGGCCAAAATTTTGGCCGAGAGCCAAACGCCAGACACCCAACTCTTGCTCAACCAACGTCTGAGTCAAGAAGAAGACAAGCAAGTGCGTTCGCAACTCCAAACGTCATTGCTCACCATTCAAGCCGCGTTGAGTTGGGGTGAAAAACTGGGTGCGTTGTTCACAGGCATCAGCCTTGGCTCCATCTTGTTGCTGGTGGCATTGGGCTTGGCCATCACCTACGGTTTGATGGGTGTCATCAACATGGCGCATGGCGAGCTGATGATGATTGGTGCCTACGCAACCTACGTGGTGCAAGGTGTATTTCGCCAATATTTACCCGGCATGTTTGATGCGTATTTGTTGGTGGCAGTGCCCGCCTCGTTCCTCGCTGCTGCGTTGGTGGGCGCGGTGCTAGAACGTTTGGTCTTGCGGCACTTGTATGGCCGACCCCTGGAAACTTTGTTGGCGACTTGGGGCATCAGCTTGGTGTTGATGCAAGGTGTGCGCAGCATTTTTGGCGCACAAAACGTGGGTGTGGAAAACCCCTCGTGGATGAGCGGCGGCGTGCAACTGTTGGCAAACCTCTCACTGCCGTACAACCGTTTGGTCATTTTGGGTTTTGCATTGTTTGTGCTGGTGGGCATGACGCTGTTGATCAGCAAAACACGCTTGGGCTTGTTCGTGCGTGGCGTCACACAGAACCGCCCCATGGCTTCGGCCTTGGGCGTGAACACGGCACGCATTGACACCTACGCCTTCTCACTCGGATGCGGCATTGCTGGCTTGGCCGGATGCGCCCTCAGCCAAATTGGCAACGTCGGCCCTGATCTGGGTCAAAGCTACATCGTCGACGCTTTCATGGTGGTGGTGTTGGGTGGCGTGGGCCAACTGGCAGGCACGGTGTACGCCGCGATGGGCTTGGGCCTAATGAACAAATTGCTCGAGGGCGTAGCTGGCGCGGTGCTGGCCAAAATTGCGGTGTTGGTGTTCATCATCGTGTTCATTCAAAAACGCCCCCAAGGCATCTTTGCCATGAAAGGCCGCAGCGCGGAGGCATGACATGACAACACACAACATTTCTACTTTGCCACTGCCTGAATCTTCGGCTTTGTTGGGCACCAAGGGCTGGGTTCTTTTCTTGGCGGCGTTCATCACCGTGTGCGCGGTGGTGCCCGTGCTCAACCTGTGGGTGCCTGCCGACAGCGTGTTCCACATGAGCGACTACGCAGTGGCCTTGGTTGGAAAAATCATGTGCTACGCCATCTGTGCGTTGGCGATGGATTTAATTTGGGGCTACACCGGCATCTTGTCGCTCGGCCACGGCTTGTTCTTTGCGCTCGGCGGCTACGTGATGGGCATGTACCTGATGCGCCAAATTGGCACCGATGGCAACTACAAAAGCAATCTGCCCGACTTCATGGTGTTCCTCGATTGGAAAACCTTGCCTTGGCATTGGACCTTCAGCGACAGCTTCATCGCCACACTGCTATTGATTGTGTTAGTGCCGGGCGTATTGGCCTTTGTGTTTGGCTACTTCGCGTTTCGCTCGCGCATCAAAGGCGTGTATTTCTCGATCATCACGCAGGCCATGACATTTGCGGCCATGCTGCTGTTCTTTCGCAACGAAACCGGCTTTGGGGGCAACAACGGTTTCACCGATTTCAAACGTATTTTGGATTTGCCGATAGCCACACCCGCCATGCGCATGACCTTGTTTGTGCTGACAGGTTGGGCTTTGCTGATGAGCTTTTTGTTTGCCCGCTGGTTGGTGCAAAGCAAGTTTGGCCGCGTGTTGCAAGCTATCCGTGATGCCGAAAGTCGCGTGATGTTTTCAGGCTATTCACCCTTGCCCTACAAGCTGACCATTTGGGTCATCTCAGCGGTGATGTGTGGCATTGCAGGTGCGTTGTATGTGCCGCAAGTGGGCATCATCAATCCCAGCGAAATGAGCCCCGCCAACTCGATTGAAATGGCCGTGTGGGCCGCTGTGGGCGGCCGCGCCTCGTTGATTGGCCCCATCGTGGGCGCATTTTTAGTCAATGGCATGAAGAGCTGGTTGACCGTGACCGCGCCTGAATTTTGGTTGTACTTTCTTGGTGCGTTGTTCATCGGCGTGACGTTGTATTTGCCGCAAGGCGTGTTGGGCTTGATGCAAAAAATCGGCGCGAAGAAAAAAGCGGAGGAACGTGTATGACCCCCGATCTGTTTGAAGAGGGCTCTGCGCGTTTGGCCACGCACCAAGCGCGCGTGGTGAACGACGTCAACTCCGGCGATCGCAGCGCGGGCTTCGGCCGTGTGCACACGCCGGGTAGCCTCGACCTGACGCATGGTCGTATCTTGTATCTCGAAGACGTGCATGTGAGCTTTGATGGTTTCAAAGCCATCAACGGTTTGTCGCTCGACATTGCGCCGGGTGAGTTGCGCTGCATCATCGGTCCCAACGGCGCGGGCAAGACCACGATGATGGACATCATCACGGGCAAAACCAAACCGGACTCGGGCCAGGTGTTCTTTGGCAGCACCATCGATTTACTGCGCCACAACGAACCCGAAATTGCACAGCTGGGCATCGGCCGCAAGTTCCAAAAACCCACAGTGTTTGAGCAACTGAGCGTGTTTGAAAACCTAGAGCTGGCTCTGAAAACCCACAAAGGTGTGGCCGCCTCGATGTTCTTCAAACTCAACGGCACACAGCGCGACCGCTTGGCCGAAGTGCTGCACACCATCCAACTGCAAGACAGCGTGATCCGACAAGCGGGCAACCTCAGCCACGGCCAAAAGCAGTGGCTAGAGATTGGCATGTTGCTCATGCAAGACCCCAAACTTTTGCTGCTCGACGAACCCGTGGCTGGTATGACCGACTTTGAGACCGAACGCACCGCCGAACTTTTCTTGACCCTCAAAGGCAAACACTCGCTGATGGTGGTGGAGCACGACATGAGCTTCATCAACACCATCTCCGACATCGTGACCGTGCTGTGCGACGGCTCGGTGTTGGCGCAAGGCTCGCTGGCCCAAGTGCAAGCGGACGAGCGCGTGATTGAGGTGTATTTGGGCCGATGAACATGCAAACCACACACATGCCTTTACTTCAAGCCTCTCACATCCATCAGTTTTACGGCGGCTCGCACATCTTGCGTGATGTGAGCTTTGAAGCCAACCTAGGGCGCATCACTGTTCTATTAGGTCGCAACGGTGTGGGCAAAACCACGCTGCTCAAATCGTTGATGGGTGCGGTGCCGATTCGCGAGGGCAGCATCACCTTCAACGGCCAGTCCATCGAACGCGCGGCGCCGTATGAACGTGCGCGTGCCGGCATTGGCTATGTGCCACAAGGCCGCGAAATCTTTGCGCGTCTCACCGTGGAAGACAACTTGCGCATGGGCTTGGCCACGCAACCTGCGGGCACAGACATTCCTGCGGAGTTGTTTGAGCTGTTCCCTGTGCTCAAACAAATGCTGCACCGCCGTGGTGGTGATTTGTCAGGGGGTCAACAGCAGCAGCTCGCCATTGCACGGGCCTTGGCTTCGGGGCCTCAGTTGTTGGTGTTGGATGAACCTACCGAGGGTATTCAGCCGAGCATCATCAAAGACATTGGCCGCGTGATTCGCATGCTGGCGAGTCGCGGTGACATGGCGATTTTGTTGTGCGAACAGTACTACGACTTTGCTGAAGAACTGGCCGATGACTATTTGGTGATGGAGCGGGGCGAGGTGATTGCACGCGGGTTGGGTTCGGACATGCAGCGGGATAACGTGCGTCAGCTGGTTGCGATTTAAGCCTTGTTGGCGTTCGTGAATGCTTCTCGTCGCACAACGCGCCCAGCAAACCCCAAAAGCTACATAGCCCAAATACGCGGCGGCTTATCCCCCATACACCACAGCCCGCGACGCCAAGCAGACCAAACCCCACGCAACAACGTCTGCGCTGGCTCCACCAAAGGCGACAGAGTCCGCAACACCACCATGCGCGGATGCGGCGATGTCACCCCAGCCAACACGTCCGCAGGTGCGGCCTCGGTCCATTCACGCGCGAGCGACAGCGCCACATCGCGACGCTCGCGCGGCAAGTCAGCCCCACACGCAAACACCAGAGTTGCCATGCAACGCCGACCTGCCAAGCCCAAAGGACCATCCATCAAGCGTGCATCTTGCGCGTCAAGCAAGCCACGCTCTAGCCATGCACCCGCCACCTCCATGTGTTGTTGCAACTGACCGCGTTCAAATGGCAAATTGGCATTGGGCAGGCCAAGGGCGGTGATGTCCCACGCCATCAACTCGGCGCTGGGTGCCATGTCAAACACCGCATGGTTCAAACCGTGGCAGCCGTTGTAGGCAATGGTTTCGAGTGGCAACCACTCTAAACGCGCGCCCTCACCCACTGTGGCTTTGACCTGCTGCGTGGCCAAACCCTGCTCACTGCGATAAAAGCGCGTCGCGCCCGGCGTGGTGAGCAAGGCATGCGCGCCTGCGCCCACGTGCAACTGAATGTCTAAAGTGTCACCGCCCACCAAACCGCTGGGCGGATGCACCAAGACGTTATGGCACACGGCATCGCCTTCGGGATAGAGGCTTTGCAACACGCGCAACGGGCCTTGGTGCTCAAACTTCGCCACGGTGCGGTCTGCCGCACGCGTGTAGTCAAGCTTGAGATGTGCGTGCCAACCCGTCATGTATTTGCCTTCTTTTGGTGCTTTAAAAATCGTGTTGCCCATAGCAAGTGCGGATTGCACCAAAGACACGCAACCATTTTCATGCGGTGCGCAGTTTGTGGTGCATGGCGTGGCGCATCAATTGCTTAGAGACATGCATGACACCTGCATTTTCTCTGAGCTTTCGACACACACGGACAACGTATGTTCTGTGCTTAAGCCTTGCAGGCTTCGTGCCACCCACACATGCCGATGGCGGCGAGGGGCATTTGCTGGCCCACAACGTCATGGCCGACATTGAAGTCGTCAGCCCACACGACGCTGTGCGCGAGCGCGACTCGGCCTCACAAGGCTCGGTCAGTGCCGAACGACTGGCGCAACAAAGCCCGCTTCGCCCTGCCGATGTTTTAGAAAACATTCCCGGCATGGTGGTCACCCAACACTCAGGCGACGGCAAGGCAAACCAATATTTTTTGCGTGGCGTGAATTTGGACCACGGCACCGACTTTGCCAACACCGTCAACGGCGTACCCGTGAACTTGCCCACCCACGCGCACGGTCAGGGCTACAGCGATTTGAACTTTTTGATGCCCGAGTTGATTCAGCGCGTGGACTATCGCAAAGGCCCTTATGCCGCGCAGGACGGCGATTTCTCATCTGCAGGTTCAGCCACGTTTGTGTATCGCACACACATGGATCGGCCCTTCAGCCAAATCACATGGGGGCAACGTGGTTATGTGCGCGGCGTGGCCGCAGGCTCGCGCAGTGTGGGCGAAGACATGACCTTGCTCATGGCGGTGGAACGTACCCACAACGATGGTCCGTGGACAGTGCCCGAAGGTTTGCGCAAAACCAATGCGCTGTTCACCCTGAGTCAGGGCAGCGCGTCACAAGGCTGGTCCACCAGCCTCATGGCTTACCACGCACACTGGACATCCACTGACCAAATTCCACAGCGTCTGATTGATCAAGGCACGGTCCTAGGCCAAACCTTTGGTCGTTTTGATTCGCTCGATCCCAGCGATGGGGGCCACACCAGCCGCAGCAGCGTGTCTGGCGAGTGGCATCAACACGAGGCAGATCGTAGGCGCAAGCTGAGTTGGTTTGTCATGCACTACGACTTGGATTTGTTCTCCAACTTCACGTACCAAATGGCCCCCACAGGCGATCAATTTGCACAACGCGACAAGCGCACGGTGTATGGCGCACACGCATCACACACATGGCTGTTGGACACCTCAGACACCACACCTATCAGCAACACGGTGGGGGTGCAACTGCGTCAAGACCAAATTCAAGTCGGACTCGACCAAACCATTCAGCAGCAAGTGACCCGTCAAGTGCGTACCGACGATGTGCGGCAGTCGTTGGTGGGGGTTTATGCAGAAAACAACACTGCGTGGTCACAACTTTTCAGAACCATCACAGGGGTTCGCTTTGACCAGTTCAACGCGCAGGTTCAAAGCACGCTCACAAGTAGCCCCGCTACCACACCACAAAGCCAGCAGCTATCGCCGAAGTTCTCGGCCATCTTGACACCTGGGACCAAGACTGAGGTGTTCTTCAACATCGGACGCGGCTTTCACAGCAACGATGCACGCAGCAACGCGGGACTCACACGCTCGCAGGGTGAAGAACTCGGCCTTCGCACACGCCTCTTGCCGCAAGTGCAAACCGGTGTGGCGCTGTGGCGTTTGAACTTTGACTCCGAACTGCGCTACCTTGGCGACAGCGGCAACACCGAGGCAGGACGCCCCAGCGAGCGCGTGGGTCTTGAGTTCAACAACCGATGGACACCACAAAGCCATATAGCCATCGATGCCAACTTGGCTTGGAGCAAACCGCGCTACACCGACAACGCACCGGCAGGCCCGTTCATTCCAAACGCCGTGCAAAAAGTGGCGCATCTTCACGCAGTGGCTAACCATTTGGGCGCGTGGTCTTTGGCACTGGGTGTGCGCTACATCGGCTCTGCGGCCTTGGTGGAAGACAACAGCCGTCGTTCGACGGCCAACATCACCTCGCAACTGCGCATCGCAAACAAGGTCAGCCCAGACCTTGACCTGTCGCTGGATGTATTCAACCTGGCCAATCGCAAGAACAACGACATTCAATACGCCTACACCTCACGGTTGAATGGTGAGCCTTCTGTAGGCGTGAGCGACGTGCACATTCACCCTGCAGAGCCACGCACTTGGCGCATCAGCGCACGCATGAAGTACTGAGCCACCTACACTTGGCGGGTGACTTCCAATTCAAAACCAAACATCGCCATCGTTGGCGCAGGCCCTGCGGGTCTCATGGCCGCAGAAATGCTCAGTGCTGCGGGTGCACACGTGCACGTTTATGACGCCATGCCCTCGGTTGGGCGCAAATTTTTGTTGGCGGGTTTAGGCGGGCTTAACCTGACCCACGCCGAACCCTTCGACATCTTCATTACCCGCTACGCAGAGCGCACAGAGGCTTGCGCAGCATGGCTGAAAACTTTTGATGCCACGGCCATCCGCAATTGGGTCAAAGGCCTTGGCCTCGACACATTTGTGGGCAGTTCGCAACGCGTGTTTCCCACCGACATGAAGGCCGCGCCGCTTTTGCGCGCATGGCTGCATCGCTTGCGCCACCCGACACAAGGCACGCCAGTGACGTTTCACATGCGCCACCGCTGGAATGGAGACCTGCAACAAGAAACATCGGGCCAAAAAACCTTAACGTTGTGTTTTGACACCCCGCAAGGCCCGCACACCGCGCACGCAGATGCGGTGGTGTTAGCGTTGGGCGGTGGAAGCTGGGCCAAGCTCGGCTCTGACGGCGCATGGCAACCTTGGCTAAACGCATTGGGCATCAACGTTGCACCACTGTTGCCCGCCAACTGCGGGTTCGACGTGCACTGGAGCACGCACCTGTCGAGCCAGTTTGCGGGCACGCCACTCAAGTCGGTGGGTTTGTCGTTCACGGACCGCTTGGGTCACACCTTCAACCGCAAAGGCGAGTTTGTCATCACCGCCACCGGTGTGGAGGGCAGCTTGGTTTACGCCGCATCAGCGCTGCTGCGTGACGAAATTGCGCACAGCGGCAACGCGACCTTGCACCTTGACCTCAAACCCGACTTCAGCCCCGAACGCGTGCTGGCTGAGGTATCGCATCCACGTGGATCGCGCTCACTCAGCAGCCATTTGAAAAGCCGCCTCAATCTCACCGCCTTGCATTTGGCTTTGCTGCACGAAGTGTTAAGCAAAGAAGCCATGAACGACACAGCCCAATTGGCTGCCGCTATCAAGCACTTGCCCATCACACTGGTCGCCACACGCCCCTTGGACGAAGCCATCAGCAGTGCAGGTGGTGTGCGCTTGGAGGCACTCAATGCACAGCTGATGAGCACGGCCCTGCCCGGCTTATTTGTGGCGGGTGAAATGTTGGACTGGGAAGCTCCCACAGGCGGCTACCTGTTGAGCGCCTGCTTGGCCAGCGGCCGAGTTGCGGGCCTGGGCGCAGCAGCCCATTTGGGCTTGTGACATTCGCCCACTATGATTGCGCCATCGCATCGTTATTGACAATTTTTTAGCCATGTTCCGTACTCTGCTCAAATCGAAAATTCACCGCGTGGCCACCACGCAGTGCGAACTCCACTACGAAGGCTCCTGCGCCATCGACGAAAACCTGCTGGACGCCGCCAACATTTGTGAAAACGAACAAGTCCACATTTGGAACATCAACAACGGCGAACGCTTCATCACCTACGCCATCAAAGGCGAACGTGGCTCGGGCATGATTTCGGTCAACGGCTCTGCAGCACGCCGCGCCAGTGTGGGTGACTTGTTGATCATTGCCTCATTCGCGCAAGTGCATGAAGACCAAGTGGCCAGCCACGAACCGCAATTGGTGTTTGTGGATGAGAACAACCAACAGGTGGGCTTGCGCCACCATGTGCCCACGCAGGCGGCGCCGGGGCATGGGACGGATGAGTGTTGATTTAACTCTGCTCAATGAAAAAAGCCCACCTCGTGTGGGCATTTTTATGGGCGTAAATTAAATCGACGCTTGCCCTTGAGCGTTACTGCGGTAACGGTTGGCTGGGACTGGAAAGTTTAAATTAAACATTTGCACGAGAACAGCCGACAAGCGTTTGAACCCCGCGCCAGCTAACCCACATAGCCCTAGTGCTTAATCGTGCGTTGAGGGCAGTTCTCCTATATTTCATGCGCTGGGCTATAGTTATCCTTAAATTAACTAATTAGTATCAATTTACGCTCTGAGGGTGTTGCTTTGATGATAAATTTTGATGATGTCACTACTCGAAAAAATACAGTCCAGCCTTGAACAACACGTTGATGAAATGCACCGTGACCGTCATCCGTTTTTGATGCAGAGCCCTGTAGGGTTTGGCCTTGAATGGGTGCTTAAGCAAGGGGACAATGGCTGTCGCCCCATCCAAACCCCAGCTGCTATCTTGATGGGGAAAAGTCCAGCGCCTTTACCCGAGGACAAGAACAAGCCCAAACCAGCCCCTTCGTTGGCAAATGGTGGCAAGGGACAGCAAAGTGCAGCGGCAAAACCTGCACCACCAACCAGCAGTACCCAAGCTGCTGCACTTGAAAAGAAAAAGCAAGAGGACTGCCCAGTCCCGCCACCTTTTGACATGATGGATTTGCCTGATGCCATGGATGCCGTGGGCTTCAAATACTCGGCCAAGTTTGCCCGTAAGTGGTTTGAAGGCAAGGCGCATGTGATTGAAGATGAATCCAAAGTTATTGAGCCTGCGGAGTTTGTGGACAAAGACACTTTGAAACTGGATTGGATTTTGAAGATTGGCACGGTGCGCGAACGGTATGCACACTTGCTGGCCACGGGGTTGAAGCCGAGCGTTGAAGAAAATATCTACAACAGCCGTGCGCAAAATATTTTGGTAGGAGTGTTAAGTAAGTTCATCGCCCAGCACAACAACTATTTTTCCGGCACGTTGGACACATTGATTGAGTGCGGCGGCGATATACAAGTGTTGCACCAGCGGTTTCAGTTTCAGCACGTCTTAGTTTCAATGCTGAACGTACTGGGTGGCGTTCCCCGCATTGCTGACAAAAAAGTACGGGACGCAGAAGTGATGAACGACCTAGCAGCTTCACTGGCCAACTTCAACCTTTATGCAGCCATTGCTACAGCCAAAATCTCTACATCGCAGTACATGCGCTATAGCACGCCATGGCAAAGCTGCACCCGTACCAAAGTGGAAATCACGCACATTTGGGCCTATGCAAAGGACAGTTACTCGTTTAATGACAAAACCAGTGCCTCGCAATACCTTGGACACTGGAATCGTCGTGGGGTAATCGTTGCCTATGACGCATTTGCAGCGCAGGCAGCATCTGAATTTTCAGCACAGAAAATATCAAAAAACTTTGTTTATGAAGACGGCAACGAGCCAAGACCATATTTACCTCCAGTTCCCGAACAGTTGAACAAACCCGTGGACACAGGCAACAGCATGAAAGAAAAAGAAGTGTTCTATCCCGTGCGTAACCGTGATTTCCGCAATTGGCGTGATGTTAAAAAACGCGGTGGTGACTTCGTGATTTACTCCAATTGTGAGAAGGTCAAGCTCCCCACGCCCATGGTCATTGACTTGGGTGAAGTGTGCAAGGAGTACAAGCCATGATTTGGGAATTTTTCCGTTGGGGTGTACTGGTTTTCTTTGTATCGCTTTATTTAATTTTGTTCTATGCCCTAAATTTTCTGCGCCCTAGCGAATACATCGGTTGCGATGTCTACACGAAAGACATGAACGGTGGTGTACATGCGTTTGCGGGCAAGGATTACAGGGTTGAGCTTTGTGGAATCCATGGGCATACTGGGGTGAGTGATTCGGGTAGTGATGACGCAGTTCACCTAAAAGTTTTTGCTATGGATGGGGAGTTGTTAGCTGAACGGTTTTTTAACCCAGGTGGCATGGTCTTGCCTATTAAGTATGGCGATGACTCCTTGATGTATTGGTATGTAACGGCCCACGCAGACCAACAAGAAAAGATCACCATGCCCCCCAGTCGTTGGGAGTGGGTGCGAGCGCGGTTACCTCGAATGTGGCCGTGAAAAAACTGACCTAGTGTGTTTCCCCATTGGAAAACCTTAAGTTAAGTATTTCATTTCGCATAGCCTCTGCTGTGTTGGCACCTTCGTTTATCGACACGGACATGGCCTTGCAAAAAAACGCTCTACCGCTCTCCGACCCCCATTCGTCACGGTGAAATCAAGTCGATGACATTGGGGCCACGCTTGTCCTGCGGCAACATTCGTCTTGCAGCTTGGTCAACAGCGTTGGGGTCAGTAATGCTTGGGGGTGCTGGCTTTTTAATTACGGGCTTTGCCTTTGCCATGGCCATGCGTGTGGTGGGTGGTAATGGTTTTGTGGTTTTGACGGAGCGATACGCTTGTGGCGCTGATGCTTGACTTTGAGGTTGCAGCACTGGTTTGGGCAACGCTTTTGGTGGCGGTGCATGTTGTGGTTGCTTGTGCTTGGCCTTACGTGCCAGTGCTTTTGCTTTTTTTGCAGCTTGGGGTTTGAGTGTTGCAGTTGGTTTGGTACGGCTGGAAGGGTGCAGGTCACCCCCAAATCAGTAGACAAACAATGATGTCGAACACTTGAACGGCCAATAAATTTAAAAGGCCCGCTCATTTCTGACCGAGCCTTTTGTCTTTTAAGCGCAGTAATTACTGAGCCATGGCTTCGATGGCGATGTCGATGCGCACATCGTCACCCACGTAAGGGGCATATTTGCCAGCGTTGAATTCGCTGCGCTTGATCATGGTGAAAGCGTTGGCACCAAGCGCAGGCTTCTTCATCATGGGATGAGGCATGGCTTGGAAGCTGGTCACGGTCAAAGTCACAGGCTTGGTCACACCTTTGATGGTGAGCT
>Ga0228700_1000358_pt1 | contig 42725 bp, 13 predicted proteins | sample McNCre317_Aug_MG_FD_178019 | JGI IMG/M metagenome (GOLD analysis project Ga0228700, IMG submission 178019) | Freshwater microbial communities from McNutts Creek, Athens, Georgia, United States - 3-17_Aug_MG | ecosystem: Environmental > Aquatic > Freshwater > Creek | place: USA: Georgia...
AAGCAGCACAAGCAGCACAAGCAGCAACAGCTGGAGCAACACAGGCTACAGGTACGTCTGCTGCACAGGGTGTTGTAGAACCTGCTGCTGCAGGAGCACAGACAGCTCAGGCAACAGCAGCGCAAGCCGCAACAACTGAAACAGCACAAACAACAGGAGCTACTTCAGTCGCTGGAGCAACACAAGCTACAGGTGCGCCTGCTGCACAGGGCGTTGCAGAACCTGCTGCTGCAGGAGCACAGACAGCTCAGGCAACAGCAGCGCAAGCTGCAACAACTGAAGCAGCACAAGCTACAGGTGCGCCTGCTGCACAGGGCGTTGCAGAACCTGCTGCTGCAGGAGCACAGACAGCTCAGGCAACAGCAGCGCAAGCTGCAACAACTGAAGCAGCACAAACAACAGGAGCTACTCCAGTCGCTGGAGCAGCACAAGCAGCAACAGCTGGAGCAACACAAGCTACAGGTACGCCTGCCGCACAGGGTGTTGCAGAACCTGGTACTGCAGGAGCACAGACAGCGCAGGCAACAGCAGCGCAAGCCGCAACAACTGAAATAGCACAAACAACAGGAGCTACTTCAGTCGCTGGAGCAACACAAGCTACAGGTGCGCCTGCCGCACAGGGTGTTGCAGAACCTGGTACTGCAGGAGCACAGACAGCTCAGGCAACAGCAGCACAAGCAGCAACAACTGAAGCAGCACAAGCAGCAACAGCTGGAGCAACACAAGCTACAGGTACGCCTGCCGCACAGGGCGTTGCAGAACCTGCTACTGCAGGAGCACAAGCAGCAACAGCGGCTGGAGCAACACAAGCTACAGGTGCGCCTGCCGCACAGGGTGTTGCAGAACCTACTACTGCAGGAGCACAGACAGCTCAGGCAACAGCAGCGCAAGCCGCAACAACTGAAGCAGCGCAAGCAGCAACAGCTGGAGCGGCACAAGCTACAGGTACGCCTGCCGCACAGGGTGTTGCAGAACCTGGTACTGCAGGAGCACAGACAGCTCAGGCAACAGCAGCGCAAGCCGCAACAACTGAAATAGCACAAACAACAGGAGCTACTTCAGTCGCTGGAGCAACACAAGCTACAGGTGCGCCTGCCGCACAGGGCGTTGCAGAACCTGCCACTTCAGGAGCACAGACAGCTCAGTCAACAGCAGCACAAGCCGCAACAGCTGAAACAGCACAAGCAGCACAAGCAGCACAAGCAGCAACAGCTGGAGCAACACAAGCTACAGGTACGCCTGCCGCACAGGGCGTTGCAGAACCTGCTACTGCAGGAGCACAGACAGCTCAGGTAACAGCAGCGCAAGCCGCAACAACTGAAGCAACACAAACAACAGGAGCTACTCCAGCAGCTGAAGCAGCACAAACAACAGGGGCTACTTCCGTCGCTGGAGCAACACAAGCTACAGGTACGCCTGCAATTCAGGTTGCGCAAGCGAACACAGAAAATTCTGCGCCAGAAGCTACTGCCGGCGCGACACAAACAGCCCAAGCAACCGTCGCCGATTTAGCCACTGCAACCGAAATTCAGCAAAATATCAGCAGTTCATCGGCGCGTAGTTCAAGTCTGACAAGCCCAATTACTGGAAGCAATCTGTCCAGCCCGATTACGGGCAACACCATGGTTGCACCTTTGACGGCTCCTCAGACAGATGCAGCCAGCACTTCATCCAACACATCAACCCCCACCACAGTGGCGGCGGTTGCTGCAGTTGCTCCTGTGTCGATCATCGACACCATCACGCCGAAGGTGGTGAAGACCAGCAACGAGATTACCCCTCCTATCATTCCGAAAGTTAGCCTGAGCGCTGTTGCTCAATCGATTGACGAAGCGGATGGGACTTTTTCATTCAAAGTCACGCTGTCTTCACCGACCAGCCTCTTTGTGACCTATGAGCTGTTGATTGAGGTTTACGATGCCAACAACAACTTGCTCCCCAATGACACCCGTGTTCCTACTGGGATTCATAGTTTCACAGTCCAAGCGGGATTAGCCAGTCAAGTTGTTGATTTCCAACTCAATCCTGACACGATTCGAGACACTAATACAGTCGTCAAAGCAAAAATCAACAGCATCATTAACGGCATCATTGATGTGGGTGATGCGCAATTTAGCTTGGTCGACGCATTGCCCATGCAAGGCCGTGAAGGCGATTTCAACGACGTCATGGTGGGTGACGGCACTTCTGAATCGATCAATGCGGGGGGCGGTAATGACTCTGTCAACGCAGGCGAGGGCAACAACTCGGTCGACGGTGGTGCGGGCGACGACACCATCCTCGCAGGCGCAGGCAACGACGTGTTGCTGGGTGGCGCAGGTAACGACAGCATCAACGCGGGTGACGGTACCAACACCTTGGCAGGCGGCACAGGCAACGACAGCTTGGTCGGCGGCACAGGCATCGACACTGCCGACTACAGCAGCGCCACCACCGCCCAAACCATCAGCTTGGGTTTGGCAGGAGCCGCAGGCCAATCGGCAGACAGCAACACAGGCCCATCGGGCCAGGGTAACGATGTACTCGTTTCCATCGAAAACATCATCACTGGTTCAGGTGCAGACACCATCACGGGCAACGAAGTCGCTAACGTCATCAACGCAGGCGATGGCAACAACTCGGTCGACGGTGGTGCGGGCGACGACACCATCATTGGCGGTAGCGGTAATGATCGATTCATTGGCGGTGCAGGCAGCGACAGTATCGACGGCGGCGCAGGTGCAGACACCTTCGTCATGGACGCCGACCAAGCCAACGACACCTTGGACGGTGGCACAGGCAACAACTCCCTCGACTTCAGCGCTCTCAACCCCAGCAGCTTGGTCATCAACCTGGCAACAGGTACCGCACAAAGCAACGAGACAGGCACTGACCATGTGCTCAACATCCAAACCATTGTGGCGGGCACAGGGGCAGACAGCATCACAGGCAGCGATGCGGCCAACCTAATTGACGCGGGCAGCGGCAACAACTCGGTCGACGGTGGTGCGGGTGACGACACCATCCTCGCAGGCGCAGGCAACGACGTGTTGCTGGGTGGCGCAGGTAACGACAGCATCAGCGCGGGTGATGGCACCAACACCTTGGCAGGCGGCACAGGCAACGACAGCTTGGTCGGCGGCACAGGCATCGACACTGCCGACTACAGCAGCGCCACCACCGCCCAAACCATCAGCTTGGGTTTGGCAGGAGCCGCAGGCCAATCGGCAGACAGCAACACAGGCCCATCGGGCCAGGGTAACGATGTACTCGTTTCCATCGAAAACATCATCACTGGTTCAGGTGCAGACACCATCACGGGCAACGAAGTCGCTAACGTCATCAACGCAGGCGATGGCAACAACTCGGTCGACGGTGGTGCAGGCGATGACACCCTCTTGGCAGGCGCAGGCAACGACGTGTTGCTGGGTGGCGCAGGTAACGACAGCATCAACGCGGGTGACGGCAACAACTCGGTGGACGGTGGCTTGGGCGATGACAAAGTCATCGTGGGCGCAGGCCTCAACACAGTAGACGGTGGTGACGGTGCAGACACCATCACGGCCAGCAGTGGCAACGATTTGTTGATTGGCGGCGCAGGCAACGACAGCATTGACGCCGGCGACGGCAACAACTCGGTGGACGGTGGCTTGGGCGATGACAAAGTCATCGTGGGCGCAGGCCTCAACACAGTAGACGGTGGTGACGGTGCAGACACCATCACGGCCAGCAGTGGCAACGATTTGTTGATTGGTGGCGCAGGCAACGACAGCATTGACGCAGGCAGCGGCAACAACTCGGTGGATGGCGGCTTGGGCGATGACAAAGTCATTGTCGGTGTGGGCCTCAACACAGTAGACGGCGGTGACGGTGCAGACACCATCACTGCCAGCAGTGGCAACGATTTGTTGATTGGCGGCGCAGGCAACGACAGCATTGACGCCGGTGACGGCAACAACTCGGTCGATGGCGGCGTGGGCAATGACGTTTTGCTCGCCGGTGCAGGCGCAGACACCTTGGACGGTGGCGACGGCAACGACAGCATCAACGCTGGTGCAGGCAACGACGTGCTCTACGGCGGCGCAGGCAACGACACCCTCATCGGTGGCGATGGCATTGACACCTTCGATCTCCACTTCGTCAACAGCGCCATGACCATCACCTTGGGCAACGACCCCAGTGTGGGCAGCAGCTCAGACGCATCGACAGAGCCTTCCAGCCAAGGCACCGATGCTTTGTATTCCATTGAAAACATTTACACCGGATCGGGCGCCGACAACATCACGGGCAACAACGTCGCCAACTTGATTCAAGCCGGTGAGGGCAACAACACCGTGGATGCAGGCGATGGCAACGACACCGTCGTCACTGGCAGCGGCAACGACAAACTCTTGGGTGGCGCGGGCAACGACAGCATCAGCTCGGGCGATGGCGGCGATTCCGTCGATGCTGGCAGTGGCAACGACTGGGTCGATGCCGGAGCGGGCAACGACACCTTAGACGGCGGAACAGGCGACGACACCCTGTTGGCTGGCGACGGCAACGACTCCTTGAGCGGCGGCGACGGCAATGACAGCTTGGTCGCAGGGGCAGGCAACGACACCTTGGTGGGCGGCACAGGCAATGACACCTTGGTCGGTGGCGATGGCACCGACACGGCTGACTACAGCAGTGCCTCCACAGGTTTGACTATCAGCTTGGGCGATGCCAACACCCCCGGCACCAGCACCGACAGCAGCACCACAGCCTCTAGCTTGGGGCAAGACCGTCTGATTTCGATTGAAAACGTCCTCACCGGCTCGGGTGATGACGCCATCACTGGCAACGCCAGTGCCAACAACATCAACGCAGGCGCAGGCAACGACACCATCGATGGTGGCAGCGGCGCTGACATCATCAACGCCGGTGCGGGCAACGACCGCATCGTCTACAACCCCTTGGCCATGATCGATGGCGGCACAGGCACGGACACCTTGGTCATGACCGCCGCAGTCATTGATATGGTGGTCGACGCCACAGCGGGCGGTCAACTGCAAAACATTGAATGCATCGACTTGACCCAAGGGGCAGCCAACAAACGACTCACGCTGGACACCAGCATCGTGGCCGCCATGGGTGGCACCCTGACGGTGGTGGGCAACGCGGGTGACCGACTCACCCCATTGGGCACGTGGGACCCCCAAGGCTCTGTCACCGTGGGTGGCATCGCTTACAACAAATACGTCGACGGGGCCAACACCATCTTGGTTCACCCCAATGTAGACGTCGTGGGCTTGGAGCTCTCAGGCGTGGCTGGCACACCGAGCTTGCTCGTGGGCAGTGGTTTGTCTGACACCATCACCGGCAGTGACGCCGGCGACACCATTGATGGCGGTCAGGGCCGCGACCGCATCACCGCCGGTTCGGGCAACGACGTCATCTTTTTCGATGCGGCCGACACCGTCATCGCAGGCGCGGGCATTGACACCCTGGTCATCTCCGACGCCACAGCAGACTTGCCGCAGGTCTACACCCATTTCACAGGCTTTGAGGCGCTGGACATGCGCGGCTATGGCAGCAGCACCTTGACCTTGGATGTCAACGCGGTGCTGGGCATGACCGCAGGGTCTGCCACCCCTTCGGCCATGACGGTGATGGGCGACGGCACGGACAACCTCATCCTCAACGGTTGGACGCCTGTGGGCAACCCCGTTTTCGTTAATGGGGTGGCCTACCAAGACTACAACCCCACAGCAGGCACTCCCTCGTTCACCTTGCGAATTTCCAAAGACATTCGCTTGCTTCAACCCAATGCGGCCAACACCACCACCTCGGTGGTGGGCACCGCAGGCGACGAATTCATCGTCGCAGGTGCAGGCGGTGCGGTAGTAGATGCAGGGGCGGGCGACGACGTGGTGCGCGGCGGCTCTGGCAACGACACCTTGGCCGGTGGCAGTGGCGTCAACACCATCGATTACAGCGGTGAATCCACAGGCTTGACCGTCAACTTGGCCACAGGCTACGCCACGGTGAGCGCCACCAACGTTGACCAACTCAGTGGTTTTGCCAACCTCTACGGTGGCAGCGCAGCGGACACCTTGATTGGTGACGCCAACGACAATTTGATTGCAGGTGGCCGAGGCGATGACTCCATCGACGGCGGCGCAGGCAACGACACCCTCAACGGTGGTGAGGGCAATGACACCCTCTCCGGTGGCTCGGGCAACAACTTGCTCGATGCGGGCATCGGCAACGACTACATCAAAGCCGACAGTGGCCTCAACACCATTTACGGTGGCGCAGGTAGCGACAGCATCTTGGGTGGCTCCGACGCCGACTGGGTCGACGGCGGTGCAGACAACGACACGATTGACGGCGGCGCTGGCGACGACAGCTTGTTTGGCGGTGCTGGCAATGACTCCATTCAAGGCGGCTCAGGCAACAACACCCTTGACGGTGGTTTGGGCGCCGATATCTTGGCCGCTACCAGCGGTAACAACCTGTTCGTTTACGACAGCAAAGACATCTCCATTATTGGCGGCTCAGGCGTTGACACGATTGACCTCAGTCGTTTCGAAACCCTCACGCTCAATCAAAACGCCGATGGACAAGTCGTTGGACCCTACATCAGTGGGGTCGAGGTTTTCAGCCTGCAAGGTGGTGGCAGCAACGTGCTCACCCTCACCGAAGCCTCTTTCAACCGCATCACTTCCAGCACCACACCCACGGTGTTGGGCGATGAAAACGACACCTTGATCCTGGATGGTGCTTGGGCCAAAGACGGTGCGGTGGGCAACTACATCAAGTACGTGGTCAACTCGGTCACCATCTTGGTTGACCAGCGCGTGCAAGTGGTTCAACAAGTCTCAGTTAGTTCAGACGTCAGCGGCACCGCCACAGGCACCGCTTCGGGCGACTTGGTGTACGGCCGCATGGGCGATGACACCTTGCTCGCAGGCGCAGGCAACGACACCTTGTTTGGTGGCCCCGGCAACGACTACTTGGTCGGCGGTGACGGCACCGACGCTGTCAACTACAGCAGCGCCACAGCGACCAATCCTTTAAGCATCACGCTGGGCCAAAACGGCGCAGCGGGCAGCACGCTCGATGCCAACGCAAGCTCCACCAGCCCTGGCAACGACATTCTGCTGAGCATTGAAAACGTCATTGGTGGTGCGGGTGACGACACCATCACAGGCAACGAAAGCTGGAACTACCTCGAAGGCGGAGCAGGCAACGACGTGATGTCTGGCGGCATTGGTCAAGACACCCTGATCGGCGGCTTGGGCAATGACAGCTTGTCGGGTGGCGCCGACAACGATTTGCTCAACGGCGGCGCAGGCAACGACTCTTTGAGCGGCGGTGACGGCATTGACACCTTGGACGACTCTGCGGCCACAGGCAACCTGACCATCGACCTCAAAACAGGCACCAGCGTGGACAGCTTGGGCACACGTGGCCTGGGCACAGACACCATCGTTGGCAGCGACATTGAAAACCTCATCACAGGCACGGGTAACGACCAAATCGTGGGCTCTGACGCCGACAACTGGATTCAATCCGGTGCAGGCAATGACATCGTGGCCGGTGGCTTGGGCAACGACACCCTCGAAGGTGGCGCAGGCAACGATGCCTTGGACTACAGCCGCAACGCGGCGGGTCAAGGCATTGTGGTGACCCTTGCCGAAGGCAACAACACCGCCACTGCCAACGACGGCATGGGCGGTACTGACACTTTCAGCAGCTTTGAAACCGTGTTGGGTGGTGCAGGCAGCGACAACATCACAGGCAATAGCGGCGGCAACTTGTTGATGGGCGACCGCGCCGATGACACCGTGGGCAGCAGCGACACCTTGAGCGGTGGTGCAGGTAACGACACCTTGAGCGGTGGTTCAGGTAACGACTTGCTCTTGGGCGGCGCCGACAACGACATTTTGATGGGCGATGCGGGCAACGACACCCTCAAAGGCGGCACCGGCAACGACGTGTTGGCCGGTGGCGATGGCATTGACACCGCTGACTTCAGCGACAACACCGTGGGCGTGAGCCTCACCTTGGTAAGTGGCGCCGGCACAGCCACGTCTCGCAGCACCTTGGCGGGCCAAACGGGCACTGACGATTTGTCAGGCATTGAAAACCTCATCGGTGGCAGCGGAGCCGACGCTTTCAGCAGCGACTTGGGCTCTGCCACCGGCGCTATTGCTAACTACATCGACGGTGGTGCAGGCAACGACACCATCTTGAGTGGCTATGGCGACGACACCATTTTGGGTGGTTTGGGTAACGACAGCATCAACGCAGGCGATGGCAATGACCGCGTCTTGGGCGATGCAGGCAACGACACCTTGGACGGTGGTGCAGGCTCGGGCGACGTGCTCGACTACAGCGGCGTGAGTGGACCTGTGGTCATCAACCTCTCAGGCAGCAGCGTCGTGGTGGGCAGCACCACCTTGGCCACGGGCCAAGTGTGGGACGGCAGCGACAGCACTGTCAGCCCCTACATCGACCAAATTTCTGGCTTTGAAACCCTCATTGGTTCAGGCGCAGCCGACACCATTTTGGGCAGCGCTGGCAATGACGTCATCGACGGCGGCACAGGCCCCGACTCGATTGATGCCGGCGCAGGCGACGATCGCATCGTCTACGACCCCTTGGACGCAGTGGTTCAAGCCGGTTCAGGCACCGATACCTTGGTGGTGGGTGCTGACAAAACCTTGGTGGACTTCACGTTGTTGCGTGACGACATCTTCTTCGGCTTTGAAGTCTTGGACCTCACAGCCAGCGGCAGCCAATCGGTCAAGATTGCCGATGCCGACGTGTACGCCATGACCAGCAACCGCATCTTGCGCGTCGACGGCGCAGCCGCTGATGGCGTGCGATTGGTGGGCAATTGGGCATTGGACACCTCCAATGGTTCGGGCTTGTTCGACGCTGGGTCGGTCAAAACCCACGACGCGTACATCACCTCGTATCTCCCTTCGGGCAGCGTCACCCCAGTCACCCTCACCATCATGGTGCCGGTGGCCATCACGCCGGGTTTTGTGTTCATCACTGGCGAAGGGGCCGATGTGTTGGTGCCTGCCTCTGCCGACCCCAATCACCTTTACGCCTCGCATGCAACTGCAGGCGATGACGAATTCCATACCAACGCAGGCTCTGACTCGGTCAATGCAGGCGGTGGTAACGACTTGATCGACAGCGGCACAGGCGACGACACCTTGGACGGTGGCGATGGCAATGACACCGTGGTGGCAGGCGACGGCAACGACAGCATCGGCGGTGGTGCGGGTAACGACAGCATTGACGCTGGCACAGGCAATGACCGCATCGACGCCGGCACGGGCAACGACACCGTGCTCGCAGGCGACGGCACAGACACCGTGCTCGGTGGTGATGGTCAAGACTTGATCGATGCAGGTGCAGGCAACGACAGCGTCTCAGGCGGCACGGGTGACGATACCTTGCTCGGCGGCGCAGGCAACGACATCTTGGACGGTGGCACAGGCAACGACAGCGTGGACGCAGGCATTGGTGACGACACCGTGCGCGTCGACGCCAGCACCGTCAACGGTGGACCTGGCAACGACACCCTTGAAGGCGGCAACGGCAACGACACCTTGGACTTCAGTGCCACCACCGATGCCAGCGTGTCTTTGAACATCAACTTGGCCGCAGGCACGGTGTCAGGCCGTGCAGGCAGCAACAGCACAGCGTTCTTCAACGACCTCATCAGTGGCTTTGAAACCGTGATGGGTGGTAGCGGTGCCGACGCCATCACGGGCTCAGACTTGGCCAACGTCATTCGTGGCGGGGCAGGGGCCGACTCCATTCGGGCCGGTGCGGGCAATGACTGGGTGTTGTTTGACAGCACAGACGCCATCATCGATGGCGGCAGCGGTGTTGACACCTTGGCCGTGACGCAAGACTTCGCGGTCACGCTCAAAGTCAATGGCATCAGCTTCAGCGCCACCAATGTGTTGGTGCCTCTGAGCACCTCGTCTTCCGTGCGCGTGTTGCGTGAGGGCACTGGCAGCTTGCCCGCTCTCATCAGTGTCGATGGTGTGACCTTCACCGCAGACAGCAACGCCAGCACCAGCCTGTCTTCGACCACGCGCGTGCTCAGCGATGTGCAAAACCCGATGGGCAAGATCACCGGCTTTGAAGAGTTAGACATCAATGGCTTGGGCGCGCATGCCTTGACCTTGAGCACAGCCTCGGTCTTTAACTTCTCCGACACCACCGATTTGCTGAAAATTCACGGCGGTGTGGGTGACACACTCACCCTCAGTGGCAACTGGATTGCTGCGGGCACACAGCCCGTCATTTACGAAGGCGGCGCAGCCCGTCAATACACCAAGTACACCTATTTCGACAGCGTTAACCAAACCACGGCCACCGTGTTGGTGAACCCCGATGTGACGTTGACGATTGCGTATGTCGGTGGCAGTGGCGATGACATTCGCACCTTTGACCCCTCTGACCTCACCGTGGACGGTGGCGCAGGCGTTGACACCTTGCGCTTTGACACCGTCAGCGCCCACGATGTGGTGCTGGACTTGGGTGACTCCACCGGTCGTCCCAGCATTCTGAATACCGAAATCATCGACATCACCGGCGCAGGTGACAACTACATGGTGGTCTCGCCAGCCAGTGTGGTGGAAGTCAGTGGTCAATCCACCTTGGTGGTGGATGGTAACACCGGTGACAAAGTGTTCCTGGACGGCACATGGGGCACTCCCACACTCGAAAACGGCTACAACGTTTATCACGGCACCAACGTCGCGAGCAACGATGTGACGCTCAAAGTCAAAGTGGGGGTCACGGTCGATCAAGTGACCACCACGGGCTCTGCAGGCATGGATGTGTTGCGCGGCACGGCCGGTGACAACACGCTGGACGGCGGCGCAGGCGCTGACGTTTTGCGTGGCGGTGACGGCAACGATGCCTTGGTGTTTGACAGCGCGGACTTGCTGATCGATGGCGGCAGTGGCAACGACACCTTGCAGGTGTCTGCCAGCCTGACCGACCTGACCGTGTTGGCCGACGATGTGATCCAAAACATCGAAAACATCAGCATGGGCACGCACACCGGTGCAGCCCGTACCTTGAGCTTGGGCAGCGCCGATGTGCTGGCCATGAACACAGATCACACGGTGCAAGTCACAGGCACCAGTGGCGACATTGTTCGTCTCAACGGCGAATGGTTGCAGTCGGGGGCGTCTAGCGGTGGGTACACCACCTACACCCTCAACGGTGCAACGGTGAAGATCCAAGATGGTCTGATTCCTCAATTGGGCGGTACCACGGGCCGCGATGAACTCACCAGCGGCGCAGGCGTTCAATCGCTCGACGGCGGTGCAGGCAGCGACGTGCTCGATGGTGGCGCAGGGGCCGACACCCTCAGCGGTGGTGCAGGCGACGACGTGTTGGTGTACGACAGCAACGATCCTGTGATCGACGGCGGCACTGGCACCGACACCTTGCGTTTGGTCAACGCCGTGGCGGGGCAGGGCATGACCATTGACCTGACCACGTCCAATGGCCCGGCCAGTGCCATTCATGGCATTGAAAAATGGGACCTCACGGGAACAGCAGACAACACCTTGGTCATTTCAGCCGACCAAGTGCGTGACGCCTCAACCGAAACCAACACCCTCATCGTCAGCGGCAACGCAGGCGATGTGGTGCGCTTGGCGGGCTCGGGGTGGCAATCGCGCGGCTCCGAATTGGTGTTGGGTATCGCGTACAACAAATTCACCAACTACGCCAGCGACGGCACAGCGGTGACCGTCTTGCTCGACTTGGATGTGACCAAGGGCGATCAAATTGTGGGCAGCAACACCGGTTCGGTGCTCACAGGTGGTTCAGGTTCTGAAGACATCAGCGGTGGCACGGGCAACGACACCATCGACGGTGGCGCAGGCGCCGACATTGTGCGTGGTGGTGCTGGCAGCGACCAAATCGTGTTCGATGCCAAAGACATTTTGATCTCTGGCGGTGGCGACACGGCCAGCACCGATGTCGATACCTTGATGGTGAGCAAGGCGGGCTTGTTGGACTTGACTGACATCGCCCGTCCTGACAGCGGTGCCACACGCCCCAGCTTGCAAGGTTTGGAGGTGTTCAACCTCAACAATGCCACGACCGTGACCGGCTCGGGCGTCGACACCTTGGTGATTGACCCTGCCAACCTGTTGGCCATGGGCAATGCCAACAACACCTTGACCATCGATGGTGAAACCCAAGACAGCGTGTTGCTCAAAGGGTTCCCTACTACCGCGGGTGTGTTGAACAAGACCGTGACCGCAGGGTACGACGTCTACACCGTGACCTACCAAGGCACGCTCTTGACCGTCAAGGTCAGCAACACAGCGGGCCATGCCCCTGTTGTACAGCCTGTGGTCACAGGCACCACCGACGTCAACGGCAACGATTTGGCTGACAGCATCGCTGGCACGAGCGGCGTAGACGTGATCAAAGCCACGGGTGGCAACGACACGATCAATGGCGGTGCAGGTGCCGACGTGATTGACGCGGGCGCAGGCGACGATGTGGTGGTGTACGACATTGCTGATACCCGCATTTGGGGTGGCAGTGGTACCGACACCTTGTGCATGACAGGCGCTAGCCAAGTGGACTTGACCACCTTGGCTGGCACACAAGTGAGCAACTTTGAAAAGATTGACCTCAGCACCACAGGTTCTGTGAAGATGGATGAAGCCAGCGTGCTGGCTTTGTGTGACACCGGTCGAGTCACCGTCTTGGGTGGCGCGGGCAGCACGCTGGCGTTGTACGGTGGCTGGGTGTACGTGGGCGTCACCTCTGACGCCACAGGTGCCTTGTTCAAAGTGCTGCAAAAAGGCAGTGCGTTTGTCAACGTGGCAGATTCAGTGACCCTCAACATCAGCAACGAACTGGGCGGCACGATTGCCGTGGGCACATCTAGCGCTGACAGCTTGGTGGTCGGGGCCATGGAAGGTGCGATGGCGGGCGATGGGGATGACGTCATCACCGTCAGCAACATGAGCTTTGCCGGTATCGACGGCGGACGTGGTACCGACACAGTGCGTTTCGACTTCTCAGGCACCGCCGTGGATGGGGCAGGGCGCATCAACACCAGCTTGTTGGCGCCCACAGGCTTGACCAACATTGAGGTGTTCGATCTCACCTACCGCTCCACAGCGACAGGCAACTACTACAACGAATTGGTCCTCACGCCCGAAAAAGTGGCCGAGATGACCGATGCCAACCAACTCTTGTTGGTCAAAGGCAATCCCACTTACGACAGCCTCACGCTTTACGGCAATTGGCACCTCACGGGCAACGTCAACTACAACGGTATCACCTACAGCTCAGCGCAAGGCGACAACGGCGTCAAGGTGTACTACACCGTCAACATGGCGGCCCACATTGACAGCCCGCCCACACCGCAGTTGTCAACCTTCTCGATTTCCTACACCGATGGCACCTACATGGTCAGCCAAGGCATTGACGTGTACGCAGGCTGGAAGGTAGACAACGCCGGCGACGTGAACCACGACGGTGTAGACGACATGATCGTCAACCAAGCCGGTTCGGCCTATGTGATTTTTGGTCGCAGCGATTTGGCGGGTCAGATCGATTTGTCCAACATTGGCAGCGACGGCTTCAAGGTCTCGGGCATCAACTCCACCGCGTTCAAAGCCTTGAACATGGATAACTTGGCGTTGACCTCGTCCAACTACGAAACCTACAACGCCACCTACCAGTTTGGCTTGACCGCGATTGGTGACATCAACGGTGACGGCTGGGCCGACATGGCTGCCAACTTCACCTACGGCGGTGTAGACAAGATTCGGGTGATTTACGGTCGCAACAACTGGAACGACATCAACATTGCTGATCTCAGTTTTACGCCCTCGGCCAGCGAAGGCTTCGTCGTGGATGCCTCATCGCTGACAGGTGTGCCCGGCGCCAACCTGAGCATGCTCACCATTCAAGGTGTGGGCGACGTCAACAACGACGGCTACCAAGACTTTGCTCTGGGCTACAGCTATGCCGATGCGATTGACAACGTGAACAACAACAACGGGCGTGTCTCGTTGGTGTTTGGTGGCGCGTATTCAGGCAACTTGAATTTGGCCAATATGACGCCCAACAAGGGCATCACGATTTATTCAGACAGTGCCAACCCCACCAACATTGGTGCGTCGATTGCGGCATTGGGTGACGTCAACTCGGACGGCTTTGCCGACTTCGCCATTGGTGGCCCCAGCTTCTCGGGCGTGCAAGGCGACTACCTCGACAAGAGCGGTGCTGCGTTTGTGGTCTTCGGCAAGGACGAAGGCTGGGCCAACACCACGGTGGTCTACCACGACAACGATGTCACCGCACCCACGGTGCAAACCAGCGCCAGCACAGGCGTGGCCGTGACCAACAACTTGTCACTGAGTTTCTCGGAGCCCGTGACATCCTTGGTCAACGCGCCCAACAAATCATTTGTCAAACTCTTCAACAGCGCTGGCACGTTGATTGAAAAGTTCGACCTCTACACCGGCGTGGGCGATTCGGGCGGGGTGATGCAAGTCAGCAGCAGCGGCATCACGCTCAACCCCTACAAAGCCTTGGCCAACAGTGCGAGCTACTACCTCACGGTCGATGGCAACACCTTCAAAGACGGTGCGGGCAATGTGTTTGCAGGCTTGTCCAGCAACAACACCGTCACCTTTGCCACCGCAGCCAGTTCAGGCACCGCCGACGGCACAGCACCGACCATCAACACCGGGCATGTCACGTTCACGGTGACCCCGTATGACAGCGTTGCTAACTTTTACAACCAGTACTACAGCTCGCTGGCGTACAACACCATCTACCCCACGCAAGCTACGCTGCCTGCGGGTACCTACTATTCGTACAACTACCCTTATTACGTCACCAACCAAGGGACCACCTCGATCAGTGAATACCTGCCCACAGGCGCGCCCGGCGAAGTGCCCAACGCGCCTGTCAGCAGCACCACACTGAACTACAACCCGGTCTACACCAATCGGGTGTTTGACTTGAACTTGACCTTGAGTGAAGCCGTCAAGCCCTATGGTCATGTTCTGATTCAGTCCATCAGTTACACGGGAACTGGCAACAGCAAAACCGTTTCGGGCTACAGCACGACCGAAACCTTCGATTTGCAAACCGGTGTCAGTGACATGGGTGGCACGATTGGCTACAGCTCGAACAACCGTTTGGTCGACAGCTCTAGCTTTGTGTTGCACTTGGGCGCCACCTTCAAGGGCGGTACCGATTACCGCATCGTCCTCGATTCGGTGCAAGACGCGTACGGCAACATCAGCTCAGGTGAAGACACCATCACCACCACAGACGATGTGTACCGCCCCGATTTGTACAACTGGAATTACAACAACACCAGTTTGAATGCGGCGGTGGGCAATATTTATGCAGGCATGGGTGGCTTCCAAGTGGAAACCAACATCCGCATCACATCGCCCGAAACTTTGGTCATGTCTCGGTATGGCACGATCAATTTGGTCAAGGTCTCTGGTGGCGTGGAGACGGTGGTCGAGAGCTTTGCCGCGGCCAACTACACCGTCAACAACGGTGTGTACACCATCAGCAGCGCTGATGGCAGCGTGCTCACACTCAACAACCGCACGTTGACGATTGATCCTCGCTTCGCGCTTGAATACAACACCACCTATCGCATCGTGGTGTCCACAGAAACTGTGGCAGTGCCCACCGTGGTCAATGGCAACCCCACAACCACCAACGTGGTTTACGCCCCGTTGACAGACCAAGACAGCAACCAAGTCATGGGGCTGGCTTCTGGTAACGGTTTGACCTTCACCACCGCAGGGGGCTTGTCTCTTGCGGCAAGCACCAATTTGTCCAGTGGTTCCATCAAAGTAGGCTTGGACGACAACTTGAACCTGCAGTTCTCGCAAGATGTGGCGGCAGGCAATGTCAACAGCAAGATCAAGCTCTACAACAACTCTGGCACGCTGATTGAAACTTTCACAGCCACGGGTGCAGACAATTTGCACACCCAATTCACGGGTGACCATGGCGGAGCGGTCAGCTTCACGGGCGGCACGGTCAGTGTCAATCCCGGCCTGTCGTTGGAGCGTGCCACGGGCTATCACTTGGACTTTGACAGCACGGCCATTCGCACTGCGTTGGCACGAGCTTCCACTTCAAGCAGCACCTACACCTTCTACGGCGCAACGAGCTACAACTTCAGTAGCGAAGCTGCGGCACAAGTCGATCCGGGCCTGCAAACCGATCAAAACTGGCAGTCAGCCGATTACTCCATCAGCGCCACCAACCTCAATGGCGGCAACCGAAGCGCGCAAAGCGCAGGCGCTGCTGCGGGCTTGGTGGTCAAGTCGGTAGGCGATATCGACGGCGACGGCATCCAAGACTTTATTTTTGGCAGCCCCAACGTGGTGGGCATGGCGGGTGCGCCAAACAGCTTGGCCTATGGCGCTTACTACCTGGTGTTTGGCAAGTCGGGCGATTGGCCCGATCTCTTGTCTTTGGCCGCCTTGCGTGCTGAAGGGCGTGTCGTCACGTTCTATGGCACCACCAATAACCAACTGACGGGCGTGGCCAAATACGGCGACGTCAACGGCGACGGCTACGATGATTTCTTGCTGCTCGCCGGTGGTCAAAACCCTGTAGTGACCGACAACACGGCCAGCGACTTTGCCGACACTGACAGCGGTGCAGTGTTTGTGGTCTATGGCAAAGCACGCAATGCGTGGAGTGAAAAACTCAGTGCTGACAACTTGGGTGGTGATGGTTTGGCCATCACCGGTGGTTTGCCGCAAGACCAGTTTGGTTTCTCGGCTGCCACGGGTGACTTCAATGATGACGGCGTGACCGACATGATTGTGGGCATGCCCACCAACCAAAAAGACGGCTACAACTCGGGCGAAGCCTTTGTCATCAATGGCGGCGACTACTCTGACTCTTTGATCCAGACCGGTACCACTGGCAACGACATGATGATGGGTGACTTCGGTGCCAACCGCTTGGCTGGCGGCGATGGCAACGACACCATCTACAGCATGGGCGGTGCCGACATCATCCGTGGTGGTGGTGGCAATGACGTGCTCTCGGTCACAGATTTGAACTTTGTGCTGATCGACGGTGGTACGGGCAACGACACGCTCAAGTTCGTGGGTCATGGCATTGATTTGGACATGACAGCGTATGCAGGTCAAAGCCTGCGTAGCTTGGAAACCATCGACCTCACCGGTGATGGGGTCAACCACTTGACCATCAACTACCGCGAAGTGGTGGCCTTGTTGGAGCGTAAAAACTTTGTGGCCTATGGCTCCAACGTCATGCTCACCGTCAACGGTGGCAAATACGAAAACGGCGCTTACACCTACCACAGCACACTCACGCTGGAAGGTCCATGGGCCGTCATGTCGCAAGACGCCAGCAACACCACCTATGCGCTGGAAGGCGTGTACGTCAAGGTCAACAACGGCGTCACCGTTGACCTGATTGATTGGACGATTCCTTACCAAGGCGCAACCATCGACTTGATGGCTGCCCAAAGCGGCGTGAGTGTGAACCTCACCACCGGTATAGCCGTGGTGTCGACCAGCGAAAGCGACAGCCTCACCGGCATTGAAAAAGTGGTGGGCACGCGTGGCACCGATTCACTCATTGGCAGCAGTGGCAGCGACACCTTGGTGGGTGACGATGGCAACGACACCTTGTTGGGTGGCGCTGCGCAAGACAGCTTGGTCGGTGGCGCAGGCAACGACAGCTTGATGGGCGAAGACGGGGCCGATGTTTTGTCTGGCGACGCAGGCGACGACTCGCTGTGGGGCGGCGCGGGCAACGACTCGATCTCGGGTGGTTTGGGCAACGACATGTTGTACGGCGGTGCCACAACCCTAGGCGCATCCAGTGGCAACGACTGGCTCTCAGGCGGCACAGGCAACGACACCCTAGACGGTGGCGATGGCGACGACATGTTGCTCGGTGGTGATGAAGCCGACTTGCTCATCGGCGGCGCAGGCCGCGACACCTTGGACGGCGGTAACGATGCCGATGTGTTGCAGGCTGGTGCGGGCGATGACTTGGTCATCTTTGACAACAACGACACCTCCATTGACGGCGGCACAGGCTACGACACCTTGGTGATTCGCGACGCCGTTCGCAACTTGGGCAACTTCGCAGGCAGTTTGGGTAACTTTGAAGCCATCGACTTGCGTGGCAACGGTGACAACTGGCTCAAGATTGACACCACCAAGCTGGCCGCTTTGGTCAGCAACAAACTCACGCCATTCACGGTGCAAGCCGATGTGGGTGACAGCCTGATTCTGGGCGGCACCTTGGTGTGGCGCAGTGCGGCAGACACTGTGGTCAACGGCACCCGTTATTTGGGAGCCGAGGTCTACAACGGAACCGCGTTGATTGCCACTTTGCGCCTGAGCGAAAACTTGCAGGTGCTGACCGACGCCACCACGCCCACGTATGCCGACCAATGGGTCAGCGGCAACTCGGGCGCAGAGACCAATGTGGGCTCGGGCGGCAATGACTACATGAGCCATTCACGCGCCAACGACACGCTCGATGGCGGCGATGGCATAGACACCGCCGACTACTCTGACCAAGTGGGCAATGTGTACGTGAACATGGGTGCAGACTCGATTTCAGCAGGCTCATTCACCGTTCAAGGCGGCACAGCCATTGACGGCTATGGCTCGGTGGACACCTTGCGCTCGATTGAAAACGTGCGCACCGGCAATGGCAACGACATCGTGCAAGGCAGCGCCAATGCCGAGCGCATTGCGACCCAAGGTGGCCGAGACAGCGTGAATGCAGGCGCAGGCAACGACACGGTGCTCACCGGCGACGGCGCCGACTTTGTGTTTGGCGCCGCAGGCGACGATTGGATTGACGCAGGCAGCGGCAACGACTCGGTCTCTGGCGACGACGGCAACGACACCATTCGTGGTGGTGCGGGCAACGACACCCTCAGCGGCGGCAACGGCACGGACGTGCTGGACTACAGCGACCAGACCAACTCGGTCGTGGTCAATATGGGCAGCGCCTTGTACCGTGGTGTGGCCTCTGGCTATGCCAGCGACGGTCAGGGCGGCATCGACCGCATCAGCGGTTTTGAAGTGCTCCAAGGCGGCTCAGGCACCGACTATTTGGTGGGCAGCGACACGGTGACCATGACTTTGGACGGCGGTGCAGGCTCCGACGTTTTGATCGCAGGCAATGCAGGCCAAACTTTGGTGTTCGACGCCAAAGACATTTCCGTGGTGGGCGGCACAGGCAGCGATACCTTGCTCATCAACGACGCCAGTGTGGACTTCAGCGTGACTTGGGCTATGCCCGTCATGCAGAGCATTGAAACTTTGAAACTCAATGCCGAGTCACCTCAAACCGTCACACTCAGCCAAGACTTTGTCACCCGTTTGGTGGGCGAAAGCGGCACCTTGACGGTGTACGGGGGGGGTGAAGACACCGTCAACTTCAGCGAAGCAGGCTGGTCCACTGTGGCAGGCGCAGCCGGTATGACCACGTGGCAATACGGTGCGACGGCCCTGAAAGTGGCCATCTCGACCGATGTCCATACGGTCTACACCACAAGCTCGGGCTCCGATTCCTTGTTGGGCAGCGCACAAGCCGATGTCATCACCCAAGCTGGGGCAGGGGCCGACACCTTGCTCGGTTTTGCGGGCGACGACAGTTTGTATGGCGGCGCCGACAACGACAGCTTGGATGGCGGCACGGGCAACGACAGCCTAGACGGCGGTTCAGGCAACGATGTACTGGTGGGCGGTTCGGGCAACGATTGGCTCAGCGTCGGACCGCATGGCGGTGCCGATGTGCTCATCGGCGGCGCGGGCGACGACATCTTGGTGTGGGACGTGGACTACACCTCCACGTCAGCCAACGACAGCGTTCACCTCAGCAACGTCAGCGGCGCATTGGCTCAGTCTGCCGTCACCTTGGACGGTGGCACGGGTTACGACACCTTGTGGATGGGGGGTAACAGCCGTGACTTCACGGTGGCCAACGCCACCAATGGCATCACGAACATTGAGTTCATCGACCTGCGTGGCCGCAACGCGACCACCGTGGTGCTCGACAGTGCATCGGTCTACGCCATGACCGATGGCAACCATGTGTTGCGCGTCGATGGGGATGCGGGCGACATGTTTGTGCTCAACGATTGGGGCAACTGGACCTACAAAGCCGAAGCGCAGCTCAATGGCGGCAGCGCACGCATTTACACCACCCAATACACCCCCAACGGCGGCACTGCGACAACGTTGACTGTGCAAATCGATGGCCCTTACTTGGCCACCCGTGCCTTGCTGCCCGGAGACGGCAGCACAGACAGCAGCTTCACCGCGCAATCGGTGAACCAGTTGATCTACACCGACGGCATGACCAACACAGGCCAGACCAACTTGCAGTTGGGCAGCTTGTTCACCGATCGCCTGACCAGCCCCTCGGGCAGCATCAGCATCAGCACGGCTTCTACGGGCTCTACCGCTACGGTTTTCAACAACACAACCACGGTGCCCGGTACATCTGGGGATGACAGCCTTGCGTTGGACTACAGCGTAGGCATGATCAATGCCAGCACGGGCACCACCGACACACTGTTGGTGACCCAGCCCTATGCCGACTTGACCGTGTCCAGCGCACCAGCGGTGCGTAACTTTGAGGTCCTCCAACTCGGCGCCAATGACTCTGGCGTGGGCAACACGGTGGTGCTCAATTCCGCCGTGGTGAGCGGCATCCTCACAGGCAGCAGTGCGAGCTATTTGCGCATTGAAGGCGATGTGGGCGACACCGTCACGCTTTACGACTTGTGGGTGCACAGCAGCATCACGCTCAACGGCGTGGTCTACAACAAGTACAACGTGGGCGGCACCTCGGTAGTGGTTCACCCCTCGGTGACGGTCAGCGTCACGCCCAGCTATTACTCGGGGGCCGCGTGGAATACAACGGCGGAAGCCATCACCACCACCGACGCGACTGTGACCGTGACGGCCTATGACGACAAGCTCATTGGCTACGGCGGCAATGACACGCTCAACGGTGGCGTGGGCAGCGACACGGCCAGTTACAGCTACATCTACACAAGCAACTACACGGGTTATGACTCCACTTACGTCATCGACGCCGATCTGTCTGCGGGCAAGGTCACGGTTGGGGGCGGAGCCAACCCTGAGGTGGATACGCTGATTTCGATTGAAAACCTCGAAGGCACAGCCTTTAACGACACCATCCTCGGCAGCAGCGCCGATAACAAGCTCATTGGCAACGATGGCAATGACAGCATTGTGGGTGGTGCAGGCAACGACACCCTGATCGGTGGCGCAGGTGCAGATACGCTTTACGGCGGCACAGGCAACGATGTGTTGTGGCTGGACATCACCGACACCAAAGTGGACGGTGGCAGTGAAGTCACGGCTTCTTCAAACCTGCCCAGCATCAGCGGAACTTCGGCCGACGAAGTGTTGCATGGCGTGTCCAACGCCTACATAGATATTGGTAGCAAGCGCTTTGTGGAAGGCACGGGTGTTTTGACCCATTTGACATCGGGTCAGGCTCCCACCAACGTTGTGGAAGGCCACAACGCCGCCAAAGCAACAGTGCACCTAGGGACGGTGAGTTACGAAGCCCTTTCAGCGGGCGCAACCACCTTGACCTCCGCCTCGGCCATCAGTTTTGCCGATGCCACCCACATCAATGTGGGCGGCACGCAGTTTGTGGCCACGGGCACGGGCAACCCCGCACCGGTTTTCACCCAAGCCACCTACGCACACATCACTATTGGCAGCGTTCAATTCACTGCAGCACAGGCGGGTGCACTGCCCGTGGGGGGGGGTTATGTGGTGGATTCGTTCAGCAACGGGACAGCGCCTGCAGGCTCCTCAGCGACGGCAGCCCAATTGGTGCTGAAAAACGGAGCGAGCACTTGGACATTCGTGGCCAATGCTGCTGAGGCGACAACGCTGAATACCGCAGCAGGCGACTATTGGTTAAGCCCGTCTGACACGGGTAGCTTTGTGCCCAGTAGTTACACCAACGGTACGGTGTCCACCAAAGCGTTGATCACCATTGGTGGCGTGCAGTTTGAGGCCACACAAGTAGGTGTTTTGTCGCTTGGTACGGGGACTCATATCACCAGCTTTGCCGAAGGCACAAGCATCAGCGGGACGGATACCAAAGCGCAGATCACCCTCAACAGTGGTGGCGTGGCCACGACGTTCACGGCGGTTACCGCGGGTGCGACGACCTTGGCGCTCATCGTTGGCGAGGTTTGGGCCTCTCCCTTCAGCTACAGCAGCTACAGCAACGGCGATAACGCCAAGTTGAGTGTGTCTGGCATTGACTTCACAGCCGCCACCAATGGTTTGGTGACTTACAACGGCGTGACCGATGTTCATAACTTCGCAATTGGCACTTCGGGTACGCCTGCCAGCTTGACGATTGGCAGCACCACCTTCAATGCCAGCGCCAACGGTGTGCAAGAAACCAGCTTGGTCAACGGCCTGGACGACAGCTACGGCTCGTTTGACTACGGCGGTTTGCATTTCACAGCTTCTACGCTGGGGCTGACCACGATTGGCAATGCCACCGTGAGCGGGGGCAACATCACCGACGCTGAGCCGTCTCAGATTGACGGCAAATCCGGCTCCGACATCTTGTACGCAGGCACGCATGGCGACACCTTGGTGTTTGACTCGGCCGACGCTTCGGTGGTGGGTGGTGCGGGCACTGACACGCTGTTGGTGAAAACCACGAGCGCAGACTTCACTTCGGGCAGCTTGCCGGTGATTTCAAACATCGAGGTGCTCAAACTGGGTGCCACGGGTGCACAGCTTGTGAAGCTGAACGCAGCCAGTGTGTACAACATGAGCGTGCCAGATGCTTCTAACGCCTTGAACAGAACACTCAATGTGCTGCTGGGGCATGAAGACACGTTGCAAATGAGCGGTTCTTGGACCTACGCCAACAACGCGTACACCGCGACGTACACCGATGCCAATTCGGTCAACCACACGGTCACCGTGAATGTGACCTACACCAACGACAGTGACACCTTGGTGGTGGCCGATGCGAGCGTGGACTTCAACGCGTTGTCCAACGTGACCAATGTGGAAGTGATTGACCTGAGCTACGCAGGCGCTGGTGCAGGCGTGGGCAACAGCATTTCTCTGAGCAAGCAAGCGGTGTTGAACCTCACCGACAGCAATGGCACCTTGCGGGTTCATGGCGAACGCGGCGACAGCGTGATCCTCTCTTCTTCGGACAACTGGACCAAGGGCACCAGCTTGGGCGGCGCTACCGCTTACAGCACAGGCTCGGGCTCCAGCGCGGTGACGGTCTGGATTGACGATGTGCTGCAACTTGGCGGCGACAGCGGCTCGTTGTTGGGCGCCTTGCGTCCCAGCAATTACACCGCCGCAGCCACACTCAGCGGCTCGACCGTGGCAGGGGCTATCTCGTTGTTGGACTTCGCCGACATGACCAATGCGGCGACGATCAATCTCGCTTCTAACTCAGCGACCGTGGCGGCGGGCATTGCAGACACCCTCAGCAACATCGACTGGGTGCATGCAGGCTCAGGGGCCGACACGATCTACGGCAGCGCAGTGGCAGAACGCATTGAAGGCGGCGCTGGCAACGATTACCTGCGCGGTGGCGCTGGTTTGGACACCCTCATTGGCGGGGCCGGTACCGACACCGTGGACTATCTGGACTACACCAGCAGCAACCTCAACGTGAGTTTGCTCAACGGCTGGGGCAAAGACACAGCGGGTAACACGCTCGATGTGCTGTACCAAATCGAAAACGTCAACACCTATGGTGGCAACGACACCGTGCAAGGCGACGTGTTTGGCAACACCTTGAGTGTGGGCGCAGGCAACGACTCGGTGCAAGGCTGGGAAGGCAACGACCTGATTTACGGTGGCAGCGGCGCTGATACCTTGGATGGCGGCTACGGCGAAGACCAGATCTACGGCGAAGCCGACAACGATTCGATCATCGGCTGGGCAGGCAACGACACCTTGGTGGGTGGCAGCGGCGCAGACTACGTTGCAGGTGGGGATGGCAGCGACTTCATCGTTGGCAGCGATGTGTCGGGAACGACGACCTACAACGCTTCTGTGACAGACTCTGGCGACACCCTAGATGGTGGCGCGGGCAACGACACCATTTTGGGTGGCTACGGCAATGACCTCTTATTGGGCGGTGACGGCGGTGATTACCTAGGCTATATCGCTTGGTCTTTGTACAACCTGAACGGTGCACCTTACACCACCTATTTCAACAACTCCGAATACGGTGACGACACCATGGACGGTGGCGCTGGCAACGACTACATCGCCGGTGGCTACGGCGCGGACAGTTTGCGCGGCGGCGACGGCAATGACGAACTGCGAGGCCATGGCAACTTTGATGACAGCGCAGACGGCAACGACACCCTAGACGGCGGCGCAGGCAACGACATACTGCATGGCGACTACGGCAACGACTCGTTGGCTGGCGGCGATGGCAACGATTGGCTCGAAGGCGGCTGGGGCAACGACACCTTTGTGGGCGGTCCCGGTAACGACACCATCTATGGTTTCACCGACTACCAGCCGTACATCAATGCCTACGGTGTGACCGAACTCAATGAAGTCGATACCGTGGACTACAGCGCTTCCACCTACTCGGTGCAAGCCAACATCGGCAGTGTGGCTGTTGCGGTGGGTAACACCACGCTGGCGGCTGGCACTGCGGTGGATGGGTATTACCAATCCACCGACTTGCTGTACCAAATTGAAAACCTCATTGGTGGCGCAAGCAACGACATCTTGGTCGGCTCGGTGTATGCCAACACCTTGATGGGCAGTTCAGGTGACGACACCATTTATGGCGGCGAAGGCATTGACGCCCTGTACGGCGACACCGCCGCAGGCACAACCGTTGGCACTGACAATGACGTGTTCTTCCTCGACTTGAATGACAGCTTGGTAGACGGCGGCCGCGGCTATGACACCTTGTACACCCGCTACGTCAACACCGATTTGACCAGCGGCAGCAACCGCGTGGTGCTGAGCAATATTGAAGCGGTCGACCTCAGTGCCAACGCCTCGGGCGTGGGTAACACCTTGGTGCTCAATGCCACCAAGGTGCTGGCCATGACCGACAGCAACCACACCCTGCACATTGAGGGTGAAGTGGGTGACAGCGTTTTGTTCAAGACCGAGACTGGCGTCACATGGGCCGAGGTCACCACCGACAACGCGTCGTACAAAAAATACGCCAGCACAGGCGCAGCCGCCACGGCTTATGTGTATGTGCACAACAACGTCAGCACCGATGTGTTGCGCGGCAACCCTGCTGTGGCCGAAACCCTCTCGGCCGACAACGACTTGATTTATGGCGTCACCCTGACCAATGGCAACAGCAGCATGGTGGACTATGCCGATCAACTGGGCGCGGTGCGGGTCAACCTCTCGGCCAATCGCTACAACGGCGTGGCTTCGCATACAGCGGTCTTGACCGCCAGCGGCACGACCGTGGTGGACACCTTGGCCGAAGAAGGCAGCACGGGCCTGAGCACGATTGAATGGGTCAAAACTGGCGCAGGCGACGACTGGCTCATTGGCTCCAGCGTGGCCAACCGCTTGGAAGGCGGCATTGGCAATGATTGGCTGCAAGGCGGACAGGGCAATGACACCTTGGTGGGTGGCATTGGCAACGACACCGCCGACTTCTCAGACGCTACCGCAGGCGTGACCGTCGTGTTGAATGGCGATGCACAAGGTACGGCCACCTCCAGCGACACCGGTTCAGACCTGCTCTACAGCATTGAAAACGTGCTGGGCAGCAGCTATGCCGACAACATCAAGGCCAACGACAGCAACGCCAACTGGTTTGACGGCGGGGCAGGTGCAGACACCATCTTGGCCGGCGCAGGCAACGATGTGGTGGTTTTCGACGCCCAAGACACCAGCGTGGACGGCGGCGCAGGCACAGACACCTTGTGGATTCGCGATGCCACAGTCAACCTGGCTTCTGCCTCCGCCACCAACTGGACTGGCTTTGAAGTCTTGGACATGCGCGGCAGCAATGGCACCGCCTTGACCTTGGATTTGGCAGCCACCGTGCACCACATGGCGGCCAGCGGCAGCACAGTGACCGTGCTGGCCGATGCCCAAGACGTGATTGACTTGGCGGTGATGAGCAGCAGCGCTGGTGCATGGAGCGCCGGTGCCGATGTGGTCAGCAATGGCAGCATCTATCACACATGGACGTCTTCTGGCACCGTCGATACGGCAGCCAGCAGCATGACCGTGCGCGTGTCTTCCGAAGCGACGGTGCGACTGGTCGGCACATCGGGTGCAGAGACGGTGTTGGGCACCGCAGGCAATGACTTGATGACAGGCTTCGGCGGTAACGACAGCGTGTTTGGCGGGGTAGGCAACGACACCTTGCTCAGCGACGCAGGCAACGACACCTTGTCAGGCGGCGACGGTGACGATTTGGTGGACTACAGCGCCTTGGGCGCAGCCGTGTCGGTCAACCTGACCACGGGCGTGGCCTTGGCCGATGGCACCGACAGCTTGTCCGGCATTGAACGCGTGCAAGCCACGGCCTATGACGACACCTTGGTTGGCTCTGCCACCGATGATGTGTTCTATGCAGGCGCAGGCAATGACAGCATTGACGCTGCCGCAGGCGACGACAAAATCTATGCAGGCGACGGCGCTGACAGCCTCTTGGGCGGCGCAGGCAGCGACTGGCTCGATGGCGGCGCAGGCAACGACACCTTGGATGGTGGCGCCGATGCCGACGTCTTGCTGGGTGGCGATGGCAACGATGTGCTCATTTTTGATGCGGCCGACAGCCTCATCGACGGAGGCACAGGCGTTGACACCTTGCTCGCCAGCAGCGACAGCAACTTTGCGCTTAACTTTGTGCATGACAGCATGCCCAAGTTTGACGGCATTGAGGTGCTCGACGTCAGCAACAACACTGGCTATGCCACGTTGACCTTTGATCTCAACAGCGTGCGTCAAATGTCCGCCAGCTCCGACCAGCTTTGGGTCAAGCTCGACGGCGAAGACACCGTGCGCTTGGAAGATTTTGCGAACTGGACCACCCAGACCGTTGGTACCAATGATGTGATTTACAGCCAAGACGGCGCGCGTTTGCGCATCACCGGTGTGGCTTCGAGTCATGTCATCAATGCCACTCCCAGCGGTTCTGGCACCACCTACAACGGCAGCACCAGCAGCGATGCTTTGACTGGGGCGAGCAGCAACGACAGCTTTGTGCCCGGCAGCGGCTCAGACACCATCAACGGTGGCGCAGGCTCAGGCGACCAAGTGATCTATGCCCCGCAAATTCGCGTGGATACCATCAGCTTTAACAGCCGCACCTTTGACTTGGCCAACAACAGCTATTTGGTGGCCGTGGGTGACGTCAACCACGACGGTTTGATGGACTTCGCCATGACCGATGCGGGCAGCAGTAGCACCAGCACCTATAGCTGGAACCGTTATTTCAATACGTCATCCAACGTCAACGGCTGGTGGTACAACGGCTACGCCACGCAAACCCTGGCGACCAACACTTACAGCACAGGCGATGTGTACATCGTGTACGGCCAAGCCGGTGGTTTGGGTAGTTTGCAAATTGATGCCGCACAAGACCCCTCTGGCAGCAACGCCGCCTATGTCCGCCTGACCAGCAACGCTTCAGCAGGCGAGGGCTTTGGCAGTTCCCTGGGCGCATTGGGTGACTACAACGGTGACGGCGTGGCCGACCTGATGGTGGGCGCGAGCAACGCCAGCAACACCATGACCTTCACCCAAGGCAATGACAACTTGGCCAATTACGCTTACACCTCAAGCTATGGTGCGGGGTCTTCCACGTATTACGTCACGTCGGTCAATACGGCCTCGTTTACCCCAGACAGTTGGTCGACCTCGAACGAAGGCCGACAGTACTTGTTCTTAGGGGGCAACGGAACTTTGGTGGATCGCATCTCCGGTGGCGTGACCACCACGACTGTTGCCAGCAATGCCACCGATGCCTCGGGTCAGGCCAATGCCTTGCCAAGCACCTACGGGTATGACAACCCAAGCGTTTGGAACGATTGGTATTGGGCTTACCGGAATACCGGCATCGCCTCCAACGGCACCTACACGCCTCCCACTGCTACCGATATTCCCGGCATGAATGCCACCTACACCTACAACACCAGCTCGACTGCGGCCGATGCGGTGTACGTGGGCACGGCAGGAAGCAAGCTTGGTTCAGGCTGGCGTCCTGTGGGCATGGGCGACGTCAACGGCGACGGCTATGACGACTTCATCAATGGCGGCTCAGGCCAGTTGTATTTCGGTCAGGCCAATGTCGGCGCGGGCTTTAACAACGCGACCAGCAGCCTTGGCACCTCGGTGTCTTTGGGCAGCGGCGTGACCACGGTGTACAGCAGTGAAGCGTTTGATCGCATCACGGCGGTGGGCGACTTGAACGGTGACGGCTTCCAAGACATCATGGTGTCGGTGCGCAATGCGGCAGGGGTTTACTACGACAACTTGTCGTACACCACAAAGTACGACACCGCCTATGACACCAACTATGTGGTCTACGGTCAGTCAGGCACGTGGACCGCACCCACCACCTGGGCCAGCAGCGCGGCGGCCAGCGGCACGCCTGCGATCACCAAGATTACGCCAGAGACCAGCTACCTCATCAATGGCACCTACAACAAGCTGGGCGACATCAACGGTGACGGCTACGACGACTTGTTGATCTCTGGCTATGGCAGCTCACGCGACCCGTCTGACTACAACTACAAAGACAACGGTGGCGCTTACGTGGTGTTTGGCTCGGCTTCTATGCCCAATGGTCAAGATCTGAGCTTGGCCAATTTGGCGGCCAGCGGCAAGGGTTTCCGCATCACCGGCGGTGTGGACATGGAGCACATCGGCGCGGGCAGCGTCATTGGTGTGGGAGACATGAACGGCGACGGCTTGAACGACTTCATCTTGCAAGCGCCTGGTGACAACGAGGCCAGCAATGCACAAGCCAATGCCCAAGGCTCGTCGTATTTGATCTTCGGTCGCACCGGCGGCTGGGCCGACTTCAACTTGCTGGAAATGCAAGACTACGGCATCCAGTTGCTGCGCTCGGGCTCCGGTGACGATGCGTATGTGGCGGGCAACAACGTCAACTGGTCTTCCACCCCTGGTAACTTTGGCTCGGGCCTGTGGTCGTCTGTGGGTGACTTGAACGGTGACGGCTTGTCCGACGCGGTGCTGACCAATAGCAGCAACATGATGATCTTCTACGGCAACGCCGCGTTGACAGGGGATAGCAACATCGCCGTGCAAACCGTGGCAGGCACGGGCGGCGAGCTGCTCACGGCCAATGCCATTTCTACGCCAGACAACATCCATGCGGCAGACCGACTCATCGGCAATGCCGGTAATGACACCTTGGTGGGTAACGGTGGCTGGGATGTGCTGATTGGTGGCGCGGGCGACGACTTGATCAAAGTGGCGGACAACAGCTTCTTCAAGATCGATGGCGGGACCGGTGTGGATACTTTGGAATTCACGGCCAACACCACCATGGACTTCACCGCTTTGCGCAACGACTTGGTCGAGGGCATTGAAATCTTCAAACTGGGCAACGGCAACCAGAACATCAAATTAAACAATACCGATGTTCTGTCGATCACTGGTGACGCGAATACCGCAATCAATGAAACCAGTTATCAGAAAGGACATGTGCTTGTCATTGCCGGTTCGGGAACCGACAGCGCCACCAACAACGACTCTGTGACGTTGGAGGGCGGCTGGGTGGCCAAGACCGATGTACTGCACGTCAACGGCTACGGCACACAGAGCTTCTCTGTGTACCAACATGGCTCAGACAACCTGTACGTTGCCATCTCGGATGCGATTGATGCGAATCACAAGCACGTCAGCTAAATATGAAGAAGGACTTTCTTGGGACCCCCAACGAAAAGGGGGGGCGATCCTGGCTTGGCCTTGAATGGCTGAGTCAACTGTCGACCTCCGGCTCCACACGCGCTTGGTTACGCGTGGATAAAGAATACCTTCGGAGTAAAAAGCAAGAGGTTGGCGACGCGCTGAAGCTGGCAGGCCAAGAAGCCCGCAAAGGCGCGAAGTGGGGCTGGCACTTTGTGACCGACCCCGATCTCAAGGCTGAGAGCAACTTGCAAAGCTTGCCCGACGCGCAAGCTCAGCAAGATTGGCTACGCGAGCTTTTGTGGCCTTATCGCCAAGCTTATCGGCAGGCATTGGCGTTGTCGTTTGCCATCAACATCTTGGGGCTGTTTGCTGCGGTGTTTTCCATGCAGGTGTATGACCATGTGGTGGGCCATGCGGGGTACTCCACGTTGGCGGCACTGGTCATTGGCATGGCCATTGCCATTGTCATGGACCATGCGTTTCGGGCAGGTCGTTCCTTGCTGCTGCAACGCATTGGTGCGCGCATTGAGGTGCAAATGGCCCGTGAGACTTTGCAACGTATGCTCAATTTGCCCACTTTGGCGCTTGAAGGCCGCTCGGCGGGTTTTTGGCAGGCTGTTTACCGTGATGTTGAAATCGTTCGTGCCACTTGTTCGGGTGCGACGGCCATGTTGATGGTCGACTTACCCTTTATGTTGCTGTCTTTGGTGGTGATTGCCATCTTGGCGTTGCCTTTGCTGCCCGTAGCGTTGTTGACCATTGCCGCTTTTGTGGCCTTGGCTTGGCGCTCGGGGCAAGTGACCCGTGGGGCCACCGAGACTGAGCGTGAACAACTGGTCAGTCGCGACATGGTGCTCAACGAATTGGCTAGCGTGCGTTTGAGCCTGAAGGCACTGGGCGCCCGCGAGTCGGTCAACCGCCGCTGGGAAGACCACTATGCCCGCTGGATGAACGAGTCTTTGGCCCGCAGCCGCGAGGCCGACCACTACCGCGAACTGGCCCATGCCATGTCCACTGGCAACTCGGTGTTGACTACCAGCTTGGGCGCATTAGCCATCTTGAACCAGCTCATCAGTATGGGCTCCTTGATCGCTACCAATATGTTGGCTGGTCGCATGGTTTCGCCCTTGATTCAATTGGTCGGGCAGTGGCGCACTTTTGGACAGTTCCGTGCTGCAAAAAAACGCTTGGATGCCTTGTTTGCGTTGCCTGAAGACCGATGCGAAAGCGTGATTTCTCTAGAGCGCCCCAAAGGTGCGATGCGCTTGGAGGGTGTGACGTTCAAGTTTCCCCAAGCCGAAAACCCTTTGTTGCAGCCCATTTCGGGGGAGATTGGTCCCTGCGGCTTGCACGCGATTGTGGGCCCCAATGGCAGCGGCAAAACCACCTTGCTCAAAATCTTGCGTGGCTTGTACCCCGCCAGCGAAGGCCGCGTGTTGATTGACGGCGCGGACTTGCACCAGTTCACCCAAGTCGAGCTGGCGCAACGCATTGGCTATTTGTCCCAAACCAATCAGTTGTTGTCCACCTCTATCCGCGACAACATTGCATTGGCTAATCCCGATGCCACGGACGAGCAAATCATCCGTGCGGCGCAGCGCTCGTGCGCGCACAACTTCATCATTGACTTGCCTGAAGGCTACGCCACGCAGGTGGGCGAGGGCGCGCAGCGCTTTTCGGCAGGGCAAACCAAGCGCATCGCGATTGCCCAAGCCTTGCTCAACGACCCGCCGGTGCTGTTGCTAGACGAGCCCACGGCCGAGTTGGACCGCGATTCAGAGTTGCACTTTGTCCAAACCCTCAAAGAGCTGGCGCGAGACCACACCGTCATCGTTGTCACCCACAGCCCCTTCTTGTTGAGCCATTGCAACGGCATTTTGGTGATGAATAAAGGCAAATTGGTGGCCGCAGGGCCTGCCTCCGATATCTTGCCCAAGCTCGGTATGAATGTTGCTAAGTAATGGGTGATATGTCAAAAAATTCTCAACACATCAGCCTAGATCGGGTTTTAAACGACCTTGGCGAGCCGCGATGGCGGGCGACCCAGCGTCGTCTTTTGGCGTTCTTTTTGATTATTTTTTTATGGACTCTGATTGGCCGTGTTGACCGTGTGGTGACCGCACCGGGTAAGGTCATTCCGTATGACAAGGTCAAAGTCATTCAGCACTTGGAGGGCGGCATCATCAAAGAAATCGTGGTGCGTGAGAGCCAAGAGGTGAAGGCGGGTGACGCGCTGGTGTACCTTGATCTCGCCACGAGTGGTATCAACAGTGGTGAGATGAATGCCAGGATGGCGTCCCTCAAACTGGCCAAGCTTCGTTTAGAAGCAGATGCTGTGGGGGCCGAGCCTGCATGGCCAGAAGATTTGGCGGCGAAATTTCCTAATTTGATTGAAGTGGAAATGAACAATTTCCAAAGCAAGCGGGATGAAAGACGCAACTCGCTCCAAGCCTTTGACAATGTCGTGACGCAAAACCGTCAAAAGCTGGCTGAATCTCGTGAACGCTTGGTGGCACTTGAAGCAAGTTTCAAAATTGCTAAACAAGAGGTGGCAATTTCTGCTGATCTTGTAAAAGATAAGTTGACATCGCAGCTTGAGCATTTTCAACGTCAAACGAATTACGAAAGACTCAGTGGTGATATTGCATCCTTGCGCCAGTCCATCACAGGTTTGCAGGCTGGCATTAACGAGTCTGTGGCGCGTCGTCAACAAGAAGAGGCTCGCTTTAACCGAGAGGCTGCCAATGAAGCCGCTGAGATGGAACGAAAGATGGCCAGTCTGTCTGAAGAGCTGACCCGTGCCAATGATCAAGAGGACAGGTCTGTCATTCGCGCACCAATCGATGGGGTGGTGAAAAACGTCCGGTTTCAAACTGCAGGTAACGTGGTCAAGCCAGGTGAGCCGATCATGGAAGTGGTGCCGCTGAAGGACCAATTGGTGATTGAGGTCAAGCTCAGTCCAAGCGATCGTGGCTATATCAATATGAAACAGGATGCGTTGGTCAAGATATCAACGTATGACTACCTGCGCTATGGTGGTTTGGATGGGACCGTGACGGGTATTGCCGCAGACACGGACCTAGGCCGTAACGAAGAGCAGTTCTACCGAGTCATTGTGAGTACAGATAAATCATGGCTTGGCAGCAAGCAAGGTCAATACCCAATCACGCCAGGCATGGTAGGTGAGGTGGATATCAAGGTAGATACGCAATCCATCATGTGGGCGCTACTTAAGCCAGTTTTGAAGCTTAAAGCGGATGCATTTAAGGAAATTTGAGAGAGTTCATATGAAAAAGCACATTATTTCGGTCGCTGTGGCCTGTCTTGGATCTCAATTACATGCATCTGAATTGCAGTCAGAGTTGATTTACTTGCGTGATAACCATCCGATGTTGCGAGCAACAAGTTTTGCTTTAACTGCGGCTGAAAAGCGTGAAACGGCGGCCAAGGCTGGTTGGTATCCGAAGTTAGACATCGCAGTTGAGAGTGGTCCAGAAAAAATCACGACTACGCCTTATGCATCGGGGCAGCCAAGTCCGACGCCACAGGCGACTGATTTGCAACGTAAAAAACAAGCTGTCACGGTTACCCAAAACCTGTTCAATGGCGGAAAGACGCTTGCCACGACCAATGTGGCCAAGATTGAGCGTCAAATGAAAGACTCAGATCGCAGTGCGACCTCGCAAGAGGTTTTGCTAGAGGCAATCACGGCCTATTTGAACGTATTGAAGAACCAAATGTTGATTAGTCTGAGCGAAATCAACGAAGAGACGACAAAACGCCAATTAGAGATGGAAAAGCAACGCGTTGAGCGTGGCGGCGGCATTATTGTTGATGAGCTGCAAGCCGCTACACGCTTACAAATTGTGCGTGAGCGTCGCGTGGTTTATGAGCAAGGTATGCGCGATGCCGTATCAAGTTATGAGCAGGTGTTTGGCAAAACTCCTGAAATAAAGCAGTTTCAAGATATCGCCATCATTAAGAGTCGCATGCCGACATCAGTTGATGTGGCGATTGAAGATGCCTCCAACAATAACCCAAGACTTTTGGCCGCACGACTGGCCACTGAGCGCTCTTATCGGTTAATTGGCATGGAAAACGCAGGCTTCATGCCTAACATCGACTTAGTCGGGACTCATAACCGGGAGCGTGATTCGGGACAACTCTATCGTAAAGAAGAAGATTCTATTTTGGTCAAGTTGAACTGGAACCTTTTTTCGGGACGAGAAACTGTCAGTAGAGCTCAGGCAGCAGCTTACGATTACAGAGAAAGTGCTGAAAAAGAAAAGAACGTTGACAACAAGACCAAAGAATCTGTTCGTGTGGCTTGGAACCAGTACAAAAAAGGTTTAGAACGTTTGGAGTTACTCGATCAAGCCGTCAAGACATCTCAAGGTGTTATGAAGGGACGAAAGAAGTTACGCGATGCAGGTAAAGAGACTGCTTTAGCAGTTTTGGATTCTGAAGTTGAACACTTTGGATTGCTGGCCAATAAGGTCAACGCCATGATTGATGCCAAGATGGGTAGCTATCGCTTGCTTAGCGCTGTGGGTAAATTGGATATTGAGTCACTCAATTTAGATCAAGGGCTCTTCGAAATACCTGTTCAGTCAATTGATAAAGCAGTGAAAGAGCTTGTAGGCGATGAGTTGTTAGTACGATGAAAATTCTATTTATCCATCAAAACTTTCCTGGGCAGTTTGTCCACTTAGGTCCAGCCCTCGTCAAGGCCGGGCATGAGGTGCACGCCTTGGTTCTTAAAAAAGAAGCGCCTGCTGAGTGGTCTGGCGTACAAATTCACACGTACCAGCCGACCAAAGGCACGGCTCCTGGTGTGCACCCTTGGGCTCTGGATATGGAGACGAAGATCATTCGTGCTGAGTCCGTTTTCAGAAAATGCTTAGAACTTAAGGATCAGGGCTTTAGACCTGACGCCATAGTTGCCCACCCTGGTTGGGGCGAGAGCCTGTTCGTCAAGGATGTCTGGCCAGACACAAAATTGGGACTGTATTGCGAGTTGAATTATTCGGAAAAAGGCAATGACGTCGGCTTTGATCCGGAGTTTGCGAGCACTGATCCCGGAGATTCCTGTCGTCTGCGCATTAAAAACATCAACAATGTGATGCATTTTGATATTGCAGATGCGGTAATTTCGCCTACAAACTTTCAGGCAGACACTTATCCTTGGCCCTTCAGGGGCAAGATCAAGGTCATGCACGATGGCATTGACACAAAAATTATTGCTCCAAATGAGTTGGCCTCATTCAAACTGCCCAATGGGCGTGCATTAAGCCGTAAAGATGAAGTCATTACTTTCGCAAATAGGAATTTAGAGCCATACAGGGGCTACCACGTGTTTATGAGGTCTTTGCCAAGGCTTTTGAAAGAGCGCCCCAATGCACAAGTCGTCATCATTGGCGGGGAGGGAGTGAGCTACGGCAAGCCGCCGCCAGGTAAGACAACCTGGAAACAAATCCTAATTGACGAGGTAAAGCCCCAAATTGATGATGCCGATTGGGCTCGAGTTCACTTTGTTGGTAACTTACCTCATAACCATTTTGTGAGCTTGCTGCAAGTTAGCACGGTTCATGTGTACCTCACTTATCCCTTTGTGGCGAGTTGGAGTTTGCTTGAGGCAATGAGCGTGGGGTGTGCGATCGTAGGAAGTGATACAGATCCCGTTAAAGAGTTCATTGAACATGACAAAAACGGACTTATTACTCCATTCTTTGATCAAGAGGCGCTCGTTGGCAACATCGTCAAGTTGCTAGATGCCCCAGATTTGCGTCAAAAGTTTGCGCAAGAGGCTCGCAAGAAGATTCAGTTCTATTACGACTTGCACTCCATTTGCTTACCCAAGCTAATCAAATGGGTTGAGTTTCTATCTCATGTACGGAGCTAAATGATGAAGCGTCATATATACCTAGCGATGACTACATTAGTACTTGCGCAAGGAAGTGCCAACGCGGGTGGTTTTTCTCCTGATGCCGGCAGCATGCTTGCGAATACACAAAGCAGTCTGAGTGCGCACACAGAAAAACAACTTGAAGGTTTTCCTCTGGAATATCAACCCAAGCTGCGCTGGACTGATGACTTTAGTGTTCAAGTGGATGCCGTCGTTATTGAGGGAAATACATTGATGCCGGTTGGAAAGTTGCAAGTAGCCGTCAAAGGCTATGTGGGTAAACGTCTGATGGTTAATAAGCTTTCAGCGGTCAGCGCAACTGTCACTAAAGCTTACCGAGATGCGGGGTTTAGAGTCAAAGCATACATACCAGAACAAACGTTCTCACATGGCCGCTTAGTCGTCCAAGTCATTGAAGCTGGTTCAACCCGATAGAGATTTTTTTAAAAGCTAAAGAAAACTTAGGTCGTGTCGATTACTCGTCATGCATATTGGCATGGGAAGTGCTTTTCCCTTGTCAGTAAGAGTACTGACCTATGAAAAAACTATTCGCCTCACTGATTGTTTCTGCCTCTGTTGCAGGTGTTTACTTTGCTTGGGACGATATAAATGCGCTCGTTAATCCAGAGGTGGATGCTGTAGCGCAGCCAGAAACGCCTGTTTCTGAAGAGGAGCTCGATGAGCAAGAGGCTGAGGCTCCTGCTGAGTCACAGGTTATTCAGAGCTTGAGCAAGCCCACTGAACCTACACCGGTGCCTACTCTGCAGGCTCCTAGACCTCAAAAGACAGTTAAAACGTCGGATGCCAAGTTGATGATCCGAGAAATTAAATTTGATGGCGTCACGGCTTTCAGCGCTGAAGAGCTTCAAGGGGTGGTCAGTGAATTTATTGATCAAGAACTCACATTGGACCAAGCGGTTGCAATGCCAGCCAAGATTTCAAATTACTACCAAGCGCATAATTTGGTCGCTCGTGCAACATTAGTTGGTTCGCTAGCGAGCGGCGGGGTAGTCAAAATTGGCGTCATTGAAACCAAAGTCAAACAAAGTCAGCTCGACAACGATCTTCGTGCAATGACGGCCGTAGCGAGTGAGCCAGTCCCCCAAAAACCAAGTCAAGAACTTTCGACTGTTGTTAGTGCGCCTGAGACAAAGACCCAGACTGCTGCATCCAATGTTGCAAAGTTGGAGGTGCGTGAAGATACCTCTGTGGTTGCTCGATTCGAGCAAATGTCCCCAACCATCGCTCTACCAGAAGTGAAACAAGCTCCTCAAAGCTTGGACGAGGAAACCGACTTTATTCTGAAACGTTATGCAAAAAAATCTCGTCAATACGAACTTTTAGTAGATAACTATGGATACGAAGCCACCGGAAGTCGTCGCGTTGGGGTCGGGCTTGTTTGGGATGATGCACTTTCTACAGGTGACAAACTTTCCCTCCAGGGCTTGAAAAGCCAAGGTAGCCATTATTTGCAAGCTGCATACGAGTGGGCAACTGGTATTGAGGGGCTTAAGCTCGGGGCTCGTGTGTCTGATCTGAGTTTTGATGTTGTTAATGGTCTTCAGACTGCGGCAACACTTAGTGGGGATGCCTTGAAAAAGGGCGTTTACGTTGCCTACGATTTGGTGAGTGCTCCCAGTGAGTCAAGCTCAATTGGCCTTCGATACGACACTAAAAAAATCAATACTACAGCCGCCAACTTCGCTGATTCTGCTTATTACGATACGAAAGTCATGGGCATTGAGTTCAAAGGTTTTGAACGTGAAATGGCCCCGGGCGGAGCTGTGTTCACCTATGACGCGACGCTTTCTAAAGGTGATGTGAACATGAACGGCTCGCCGAATCAAGCCGCAGATCTCGCGGGTGAGCAAACCTATGGCGCGTTCTCAAAGTTACGTTTTGCAGGGTCGGTGTTACAGCCTTTGGGAGATACCAACTCTGTATTTTTCGGTTTGACAATTCAGCGTGCCAACAAAAACTTGGACGCATCTGAGAAGATGTATCTTGGTGGTCCACTTGGTGTGCGAGCCTACGGCGTAGGCGAGGGTGTAGGTAGTGATGGCGAGTTGATGGCTCTTGAGTTCAGACAAAGATTAGGACTGAAGACCACATTGTCAGAGTTTTACGATATTGGGCACATCCGTGCATGGCACAACGGTAATGCACCAGGTGCACCTGCCAACAACGCGGCTATCCTGCGCGGATATGGATTTAGCCTAACTCAGAAGTTTGACTCAGGCATCACTCTCAAAGGTACGTGGGCACAACGCGCAGGTCAAGATCCAGATACTGCAGTCATGCCACGTGGTCATGATGGCCATTACGATCGCAATCGTTTCTGGTTATCGTTAGAGTCTCGCTTTTAATCGATGAGACCCTATGAAGCTTCCGAGTCTGTTGATCGCAGCAGCTTTTGCTGCACCTCTTTATAGTTATGCGAATGACTTGGTGCCTTTTGATCAAGTGCGCGCCAAATATCAAAGGTATAAAGATCCTACGCGGCTTTCTTATTTGTTCAATCGGTGTGCTGCATTGCAGTTAAATGTCGCTGCTTTATTAGAACGAAAAAGACAAAAAAAAGGGGCTCAAGATTTTGAGGCTCTAGCTCAGCATTACATGGTCCTCTCTGAAGCGAATGAAAGAGAAATCGATAAAAAACGTGGCCTCAATAGCAAAGAAACCATGAAAACCGTTAGCCGCAATGTCGCTAATGTCTCGGAACTATACGCTAAGCGTATGAAAAATAACTACACCAATAGAGGTGACTACATCGTAGGGGATGCACAGCTTGAATCAGAGTTGACTGAATGCAATCTTCCCGATGTGTTCAAGAAAACGGCCATTGCTAATTAAGTAAGTTACAGCGCTACTATGCTTGTGTAGCGTCTAGTTGTTCATGTTTTGGGGTGGATTCATGCGTCATTCGATTGTTTGCTTCGGTGCTTTGTCCATTTTGAGCACTTCTGTATGGACTCAAACCATTCCCGATGCCGGCTCTCTGATGCGTCAAAACGAGCAGTCGATTAAATTCGAGCAAATGCAGCGTAACGCGCAACGTCGCGAGTCATACCCACCAGCAATGGCCTTCACTGAGGCTACTGTAGTAACAGCAACACAAATCAAATTTTTGGGCGCTAAGCTATTGGGCAATGAGCAACTTCAAGGCGTGGTGCAGCCGTTTTTAAATCGTCCATTGAATCCGAACGACTTAGGGCATTTGACAGATGCGGTTGCAAACGCTTACCGCCGTTCTGGATGGTTAGTTCGTGTGTACATACCCCAGCAAGACCTTTCTCAATCTGAGTTAAATATTCAAATCCTTGAGAATATGCCGTCTAGCGGACGATAACGCCTACAAACCCCTACAAAACCGTCAAAAATCGGAAAGGCACGGAACTTGCATTAAGACAACCCCTATGGTTGTTTTATTGCTCGTTTTGTGAAATTAACACGGTCGCGAATCATTCCTGCGATTGCGTTCCTGTGCCTTTTGGCTGGGTCGTTGGAAATCTACGACCCTGTGTTGCCCAAAGTCGCAGGCCCCATCCTGCGCGCGATCGAAGAGAAAACCCAGCTGCCCGTCACCGATTGGGCCGAGGCCATCACCGGTCAACCCGTGGCCAAACCCGCACAACCACGCGGTCTGGTCGATGCGGCGATGGAAAAAGTGCTTGAGAACAAGCAAGTCGAACAAGCCGCCACCGCGCTCATCACCCTCAAGCACATTCAGTTTGAAGGCGTCACCATCTTGGGCGATATGGAGCTCAAAGGGATTGTTGAGCCCTTCCTCAACACCCCCATGACTTACGAGCAAATGCTCGAAATCGGCATGGTGGTCGAGAACTATTACCGTAAAAACAACTACCTCGCACGCGCCATTCTGCCCCCACAAGACATGACCGACGGGCTGTTGACTGTTGAAGTCATTGAATCCGTTTTCTCCAAAGTCGAAATCGAGCAAGAGCTCGAAGACCTGCCCAATACCCAAGGCCACGTCACCGCGCTCATTGAAGCGCAGCAAAAAACGGGCGAGCCTTTGAACACCAAGTCGCTTGACCGTGCTTTGGCCTTGGCCAACGACATTCCCGGCATGAGCGCCCAAGGCTCCTTGCGCCAAGGCCGCGACGCGGGCGAAACCGAGCTGCTGCTCAAGCTTTACCAAGGCCGCACCCGCCAGGCGGAACTCAACATCGACAACGCTGGCTCGCGTTCAACCGGTGTCATCCGCTTGATGGCGACCCTCAACTGGTTCAACCCCGGCGACATGGCTGACCTGCTCAACGTCGTCGCTGTCCATACCCGTGGCAGCGACTACGCCCGTCTGGCCTATAGCGTGCCAGTTGGGACAGACGGTTGGCGCATGGGCGTGAACGCCTCGGCCATGAACTATGAGGTCGTCATTGGCGACCAAGGCATGGTGGGCGCCGTGGGCCGCGCGGTCACGCAGGGCATGGAGTGGCTCTACCCCTTGCTGCGAGCGGATGACCGCAGCGCGACTGTGACCCTCACCGCAGACACCAAAACCTTCCAAAACACCTCTGCCCAAGGCTTGGTCATGTCTGACTATGCGGCGAAGGTCTTGGCTGCACAAGTTTCTGGGTTTTACCGCGACCTCAATCCAGGTGGTGGTTCCGGCACGTATTCCATTCAGTTGTCGCATGGCAATATCAATTTGGATGGCTCGCTTAGCCAGCAAACCGACAAAAACACCGTCCAAACCGAAGGCGACTTCAACAAAATTCGCCTGAACGGTACTTGGCAGCAAGCCATCACCACCAAAACCTCGGCCTTTGTGTCTTACACAGGTCAGTTGAGCGACAAAAACCTCGACTCCTCAGAAAAGATGCAGCTCGGCGGCATGAACGGCGTGCGCGCCTATCCCACGGGCGAGGGCTCGGGCTCAGACGGCCAGTTGATTCAACTCGAACTGCGCCATCAGCTTGAAAACGGCATCAACCTGGCCACCTTCTATGACTGGGGTCAAGTTTGGCTGCAGCACGACCCCAACTACCCAGGTGGGCCGCAACATAACCTCAATACCTACAAAGGTTTCGGTGCCAGCATTGGGTACACCACCGAAGACGGGGTAAACATCAAGGCCACATGGGCTCGCAAGGTTGGCAACAACCCCAATCCCAACCCCGTCAATGGCAACGACATGGATGGCACTCGAGACCGCAATCGCTACTGGTTGCAAGTCAGCTTGCCTTTTTAACGCGTGGCAGCTTCACGCGTGAAAGACACTTTCTCAAGAAACCAGCCGCCATTCCGAATCGGAATGGCTATGCCGCGCCTTGGTCAAACACGCCCCTTCGAAACCGACGTTTCCCAACGTCTGGGCGCCAAGCCGCGTGTACATATAGGTAGGTTGGCGTTGCTTCTAGGGGCGGCGGGCTTGTTCTCGATGCCGGTGTTGCCACAAACCACGGCATCCATCATCTCGGCCAACCAGTTGCCCACAGGCGCGCAGGTCACGGCGGGGCAGGCCAGTGTCAGCCAATCGGGCAACACCCTCAACGTCAACCAAACCAGCCAACGCGCTGTGGTGGACTGGACGAGCTTTAACGTTGGCCAAGATGCCACGGTCAACTTCCAGCAACCCAACGCGCAATCGGCCACGCTCAACCGCGTGCTGGACACACAGCCCAGCCAGATTCTGGGCCGCATCACCGCGCCTGGCTCGGTGGTGTTGGTCAACCCGCAAGGCGTGTACTTTGGCAAGACATCCACCGTGGACGTGGGTGGCTTGGTCGCCACCACGCACACCGCCGCCGCCCAAGAGTTCATGGACGGGCAAATCAAACTCACCCGCAACGGCGCCACAGGCAAGGTTGAAAACGAGGGCGAAATCCGCGCTGCGCTGGGCGGCTACGTGGCCATGCTCGCGCCTGATGTGCGCAACAATGGCGTCATCGTGGCCAACCTGGGCACCGTCGCCATGGCCGCAGGTGAAACCTTTGAGCTTAAATTCGATGGCAACGGGGCCCTGAGCCGCGTGGTCGTCACTGCCGCCGCCATCAACACCTTGGTGGAAAACAAAAGCGCCATCAAAGCGCCCGGCGGCCTCATCATCTTGTCGGCCCAGGCCGCGAGCCGCTTGCAAACCGGCGTCATCAACAACACCGGCACCATTGAAGCCACTCGTTTGGTCAACCGCGCGGGCCGCATCTTGCTTGAGGCCACCACCAGCATCTTCAACAGCGGCACCATCTCGGCAGCCGACACCGTGGCCAGCACAGCGGCAAACTCTGTCCCTTCCAGCGGCAGCGTGGTGGCAGAACTTGGCCGCATCCAAATCAACACCGACACCTTCACCCAAACCACCACTGGTTTGCTCGACGTATCGGCTGTGGCAGCCCAAGCCGGCAACATCGACATCGTGGCCGCGCAGGCCATCGCCGTCAGTGGCCGCATCTTTGCGAACGGCGTGGTGACCGACCCCGCGCACATCGTGGCCAACGCCTTGGGCGGCAACATCCATCTACAAGCCTCACGCCGTGTAGACCTCACCACCGCCGTGCTCGACGCCTCGGGCGAAGGCGGGGCGGGGCGCATTCACATTCAGGCCGATGGCGTACCCGCGCCCGCGCCGGTTGACCCAGCCAACCAAACCCCAAGCCAACCTCTACAAGGTGCGGTGCTCTTGAGCAGCCGCACCGTCTTGCGTGCCAACAGCAACCGCGCCCAAGCCGGCCGCGTGGAAGTGGAGGGCGACGACATCACCCTCGACACCGGCACCCTTATTGAAGCCAAAGGCGCAGCCGGAGGCGGCACCGTGCTCGTGGGCGGCGACTGGCAAGGCAGCGGCACCCTGCGCCAAGCCACCACCGTGGCCATGAGCGCCGACAGCACCATTGACGCCAGCGCCA
>Ga0228700_1000359_pt1 | contig 42685 bp, 56 predicted proteins | sample McNCre317_Aug_MG_FD_178019 | JGI IMG/M metagenome (GOLD analysis project Ga0228700, IMG submission 178019) | Freshwater microbial communities from McNutts Creek, Athens, Georgia, United States - 3-17_Aug_MG | ecosystem: Environmental > Aquatic > Freshwater > Creek | place: USA: Georgia...
CGTGCGACGCGCCGAGTATGCAGATTCGGGACAAAGCGATGGGCGTCAATGGCGACCTGATCACGTGGAGCAAGGCAAACCCGATTCCCGTTACCCTCAACGTCGTACCGAACGGCGAAGACGACAAGAATTTGTCGGTCTTGTTCGAAGCGAACCGCGTCGGTAAGGGGAAGCAAGGCGCACGCGACGTTATCGCGATCACCGTCATTTACCCCGACGGCCGCACGTCGTCTTTTACTCAAGGCACGATCACCGACGGTATGCCGTCGAACAGTGCCACGAGCGCGGGCCGCCTCAAGACGAAGGCGTACGCTTTTGCCTTCGAAAACGTCAATCGCACTTAACCCAAGGCGCACAAAATGATCGAACCGAAAGAGATCACTATCGAGACGCAACGCGGCGAAAAGCGCGTTTATGTCTTGTCAAAATTCCCGGCCGTGCAAGGTCGCGAAATTATCGCCAAGTACCCGCTTTCGGCTATGCCCAAGCTCGGCGATTACGCGGTGAATGAAGAAACCATGCTCAAGCTGATGGCCTTCGTTGCCGTACCGCGTGCCGAGGGCGGCCCCCTGCCGCTCTCGACCCGTGGCCTCGTGGATAACCATGTGCCGGATTGGGAGACGCTCGCGCGTATCGAAATGGCGATGATGGAGTACAACGTAAGTTTTTTCGCGAACGGGAAAGGCTCGACTTTCTTAGAGGCTATCACCCTGAAAGCCCAAGCGTTCCTTTCCAAAACGTTGATGGATTTATCGGGGCAATCATCGCCGAAGGGAAAGCAACGCTAAACGAGTTGCGCACCGTCTATAGCGTCGAGGACGCCTTTAACATTTGGGAGGTAATCATGGTCACACGTTGGAATGAACACCTCGCCATTGAACACGCTAAGAAGCAAAAATGACGATCCTCGATACCTTCTTTATCCTGTTCGATTCGGATGCCTCGAAGCTCGACAAGGGCCTCGGGGATACCGAGAAGAAAGCCGACGGCCTAATCGACAAGCTAAAGGGCGTCGATAAAGAGGGCACCAAGGCCGGGGCCAGCCTGTACGACCTGATCGGCAAGGGGGCGGGCCTCTTGGGCGTGGGCCTCTCGATAGGCGCGCTCGTGGCCGGGGTGAAATCCACGGCCGCAGCATACGACGAACTCGGCAAGTTGGCCGCGCGTTTCCGTTCGACGGCCGACGCCGTGGATGAATTCAGAGACGCCGCCGGTTTGCTGGGTATCAGCGAAGAAACGAGCGTCGGCGCGCTCAAGGCCCTAGATACCGCGATACAAGATACCTTCCTCGGCATGGGCCGAGCGAAAAAGGTATTCGAAGAAATGGGCATTACCGTTACCGACGCGCACGGCAAGATCAAGCCGACGACCGAGGTAATGACCGAACTCGCGGGCAAAATGAAAGATATGGAGAAGGGTACGCAAATTCGCGTAATGGAGCGCCTCGGCCTCGACCCGTCCATGCTGAAACTGTTTAACGCCGACCTCGTGGCCCTTCAAAAGCGAATGGCCGACGTTGATAAGGCGAGCGGCTTCAATCTCGACCAAGCGGTAAAGCGGTCGGCAGAATTCACGAAGGCGACGAAGGGCCTTACGCTCGAAGTTAATACCCTGAAAATGTATATCGAGAAACTGAGCGAAGGTTTCAAGATTGCGACAATGCCTTTCTTTACCGAGGCCCTCGGGGTTGCGACGAAGTACGTAAAAATGTTCGTCGATTTCCTGCTCAAGCATAACAAGTTCATGGAAGGCGTTTTTATCGCCATAGGCGGCGCGATTGCGTATTTCCTGATCCCTGCCGCGATCAATGGCGCGATTGCCGTGTGGGCGATGATTGCCCCGTTTGCGTTGATCGGTTTGGCCGTCGTTGCCGTGGGCGTGGCGTTCGCCTTGCTCTATGACGACATAATGAATTTTATCGAGGGCGGCGATTCCATGATCGGGCAGATTGTCAATAAATGGCCTATCGTCGGCCAGATATTGAAAGCCCTCGGGGCCGAGTTTGTGTTTCTTTGGGACGTTGCGAAGGCCCTTTTTAATTTCCTCGTCGGCATGTTCGACGACCCGGCCGCCGCGTTCGAGAAATTCAAATCGGACATTGCCGCCGGTATCGACGCGCTAATCGAACACTTCCCCGGCCTGAAAGAAGTCGTCGGCACCATTACCGACGCTTTCACGGCCGCAGGCGATACGATCACGGGCGTATGGGACGCGGTTGTGGCCGCGATTAAGGCCGCGATTGCCGTCGTCATGGATGGCATAAATACGGTCGTCTCGGCATTCAACAAAGCGAAATCGTTTCTCGGCTTTGGCGGGGGCGATTCCGAGGGGCTGGCCGCCGGTAAAGGCGCGCTCGGGCAGGCTTCGGGCGCGGCCCTTGGTGCGCAGACCTCGAACAGTATCAGCAACACGACCAAAGGCGGCAAGCAAACGTCGGTACAGGTCGGCAAAGTCGAAGTGCATACGCAAGCGACCGACGCCCAAGGTATCAGCAAGGCCATAGGCGGCACCATGCAAACGCAAATGCGGCAGGCCGTGAATAACTTCGACGACGGGGTATTGGCATGAGTACGACCCCCACAAATGCGCAAGACGTTATCGCGGTCTTGACCTCAAATTTTACGCAGGTTTTCGCCAAGGCCCGGGCGGTTAAAGCTACGGTCATGCGTACGTCGAAGGCGATGGAACACCCGCTCGAAACGGGCGCGACCATTACCGACCATCGTATTATTTTGCCGGTCAATATCGAGCTTGCAATGATCCTTGCGAGCGAGGATTACGCGGCGGTCTATCAGCAAGTGCGCGACCTGTTCAAGCGCGGCGAATTGCTCACGGTTCAAACCCGCGTCGATTCGTTCCCGTCTATGCTGATTGAGAAAATGCCGCACGACGAAACGCCCGAAATGTTCGACGGCGTGGCCTTGGCCTTGTCGCTGAAAGAGGCGCAATTCGTGCAACCGCAATTCTCGGCCCTCAAGGTCGCCAAGCCGAAAGACTCGAACACCACGAACCGGGGCCAGCAACAACCGACCGAATCGCCCCCGGCGCGCAAATCGTCGGTACTCGGGAGCTTCTTCAAATGATCGACGTAGGTATCGCCGCCCTTCCGAATCAGTCGCTAACGATCCAACTCGACGAGCGACTCTACGTTATCGACTTGCGCGAGGCTAACGGCGTCATGGCGGCTTCAATCTCGCGCGATGGCGTGGCCCTCGTGTCGAATATCCGCGTCACTGCGGGCACCCCGCTTTTGCCCTACCGCTATCAAGAGTCGGGCAATTTCATTATGACGACCGACGGCGAGGCGATCCCCTATTGGGATCAATTCAACGTTACGCAATTCCTCGTCTATCTAACCCCGGCCGAGCTTGCGGCCTACCGGGCGGCGTGATCATGGCAACGACCCCCGAACTCGACCCCCGCTTGCTGCGAATCGGTATCGAAATCAGCGGCCAGCTAAAGCTATACGAGGGCCTCGCCATGACGGCGAGCGGCACCAAGTACGCGAACGCCAATCAAAACGAATGCGAGGTGAAAATTACCAACCTCGACCAAGCGACGCGCGATTACCTCTTGACCGAGACAAGCCCCTTCAACAAAAACAAGAAACGCAAAATCTTAACCGTGGAAGCGGGCCGCGTGAGTACCGGGTACGCCCTCGTCTTTCAGGGCGACATAACGAACGCCGTCGGCGCGCAACCACCCGACATTACCTTGACCCTCAAGGCGGCCACGGGCGACCACGCGAAAGGCGAAATAATCGCAAGCTCGCAACCCGGCATCACGCCTATGCAAAACATCGCCGCCAAAACTGCGAGCGAACTAGGCTTGTCGTTGAACTTTCAAGCGAAGCCGAAACAAATATCGAATTACTCTTACACCGGGAGCGCGGCGAAGCAAGTCGAACAACTCGGAAACCTCGGCCGGGTGAACGCATACGTCGACGACAAAGCGTTGATCGTGAAAGACTTCAATAAACCGCTCGCAAATCGAGTGCGCGAATTGAACCTCGATTCGGGAATGATTGGAATCCCTGAATTTACCGAGCAAGGTATAAAAGTGAAAATGCTTTTCGATAATCAAACGACCCTCGGGGGTGCGTTGAAAATCACGAGCAAATTAAACCCGGCCGCTAACGGTTCATATACCATTTTTAAACTCGGATTTGAACTGGCAAACCGCGATACCCCCTTTTATCTAATTGCCGAGGCTACCCGCAATGGCTGACGAACACGCCAACCCCTCGCGCGACCCGGCGAACGACGATTCGTTGCTCGGCTTCGCGCGTCAAGTGTTGGACAAATTTTTGCAAGGCGTCGACGATATGTTGCCCGCCCGTGTGGTTTCCTATGACCGCGTGAAAAATCGCGCCGTCGTGGTGCCTATGGTCAAGCTATTGACGACCGATAACCGGCAAATTACCCGGGCGCAATACGCGAGCGTTCCCGTGTTGCAATTAGGCGGCGGAGGCTTCGTGTTGTCGACCAATCTCAAGGCCGGGGATTTGGGGTGGTTAAAGGCCAACGACCGCGACATTTCCCTCGTGTTGCAGGCGTACAAAGACAACGCCCCAAACACCCTGCGAAAACACTCATTCGCCGACGCGGTGTTCATACCCGACGCAATGCGCGGAATTACCACGGTGGGCGGCGAGGCTGAAAACTTCACGTTGCAGTCGCTCGACGGGTCGGTTCGCGTGTCGCTCGGGGCTTCGTCGGTGAACATAGTCGCGCCCGGGGCTTCGATCAAACTAAGCGCGGCGGGCGTTGAAATGACCGGGCCGGTCACGATTAACGGGATCGTTTTCGGTACGCATAAGCACGGCACAAGCCCCGGCCCCTCTAACCCATAAGGTGCGACCATGACCCGAACACTAACGGTCGATTCAAACAACGACATTTTTATCGCAAACGACGGTTCGCTCGCGATTTCCGACGGCCTTGTCGCGACCATGCAAGCGGCACAACAAGCGGCACAAACGCAACTCGGCGAAATGGTTTTCGCAGTCGATCAGGGCTTGCCCAACTTCGCGGCCGTGTGGAATGGTGCGCCGAACCTTTCGCAGTTCGAAGCCTATTTGCGGCGGGCGATCACTGCGGTCGACGGCGTGACGGCGGTCGAAAGCCTAACGACCAAAATCGAAGGGGGCGCGTTATCATACGCGGCGAACATCCAAACAATTTACGGCCCGGGGGTTTTGAATGGCTGATTACCAATACTTAGACGAAACGGGCGTCGTCGTTCCTGAAACGGCGAGCATTCAAACCGACGTCGAAAACGAATACAAAGCGGTTTTCGGTCAAGATTTGGTCGTGACACCGAACACGCCTCAAGGTGTTTTGATCACCGCCGAGGTGTTGGCCCGCTCGAACGTGGTCGCCAACAATGCGGCCCTCGCCAACCAGATAAACCCCAACGTCGCCGGGGGCGTGTTCCTCGACGCAATTTGGGCACTCACCGGGGGTCAACGTCTACCCGCGACAAAAACGTCGGTTCTAGGCGTCACCCTCGGCGGCCTCGCGGGCACATTGATCCCCGCCGGATCACAAGCGTCGCTCGTTGACGGGACGTTGTTCGCAAGCGTGAGTGACGTCACCCTCGACGGGTCGGGCGTGGGTTCGGTAGAGTTTCAGGCGGTCGACGCGGGGCCGGTTGCGGTCAACGTCGGGGCCTTGTCGCAGATTGTGACCGGCGTTTTAGGTTGGGACACGGTCACGAACCCCACGGTGGGCACGCCCGGGCGCAACGTCGAATCGGATTTGTCGGCCCGCCTGCGTCGCAAAAACACACTCGGCGCGCAAAATGTCGCGTTACCCGTGGCGATCAGTTCGGGCGTTTACGGCGTCGACGGCGTGCGATCCCTTGTGTTTCGCGAAAACACCGCGTCGACGACCCAAACAATCGACGGCGTTTCGATGGTCGCGAAATCCATTTTTCTATGCGTTGACGGGGGCACCGACGCGGCGGTCGCTGCGGCGATCCTCGAAAATAAAAGCCTCGGGGCCGCAATGAACGGTTCGACGACCGTCAACGTCACCGACCCGTCGAGCGGCCAATCGTACCCGGTGCAGTTCACGCGGCCGACCGCAAAGCCCGTGCAAGCTCGTTTAACGGTTCGCCGGGGGACTGCCCTCGGGGACGTGACCGCAATCGTACAGGCGGCCGTTTTGGCCTATGCGCAAGGGCAAATCGACGGCGAACCCGGTTTCGTTGTCGGCGGGCAAGTGTCGGCGTTCGAATTGGCCGGGGCGGTCGCGCGTCAATCGCCCGGTTTGTACGTGCTGAAATCCGAAATCAGTCTCGCAAGCCCGACCGCGTGGACGACTGACGAAATCCCGGTCGCGATCACTGAAATCGCAACAATCACGCAGGCGACAATTTTGGTCGTGATCGCATGACAACGCAGATTCAACAATTCGATTTTTCGGTCGATTGCCTGCGCGCGTTACTTTGGCAACACAACGACGCCGCACGCCTTGAGGCGTTGATTAGGGCTAAATCGGAATGGTACGCCGCCGAACATTCGACGTTTTGGTCGGATTGGTTGGTCGACGTTTTCGACCTACGCACCGCGAACGATTTCGGGTGTGCCGTGTGGGCGACGATCCTCGACATTCCAATCGCCCTGACGTCGAAGGGTGATGATCCGAACAAACCGATTTTCGGTTTCGGTCAATATCGCGAGGGGTTCGCGCAAGGCAACTTCGCGTCGACAAACTCGGTCATTCTCACGCTCGAACAAAAACGCCTTGTGTTGCAGTTGCGCTATTTCCAATTGACCACACGCGGCACGGTGCCCGAAATTAACGCGTTTTTCAAGTTTGTTTTTTCGTCGTTGGGCCTCGCCTATGTAAACGACGGGTATCAAATGAACGCGCGCTATGTGTTCGCGTTCCCCCTGAGTTCGAGCCTTGAAACCGTCTTGACCGAATATGACTTGTTACCACGGCCCGCAGGGGTTGCGATAGACTATGTGATCGTCGGCGAGGCTGACGGCTTCGGATTCGGCCGCTATCACGAGACATTTACAAACGGGAATTTTTATCATGCTTAAATTCTTTCGCATCCCCTTCGGCAACTCGGGCGACCGGGCGGCAATTCCCGACGCAATCGACGCGAGCGGTTTTGTCAGTTATACGCAAGGTTACGGGTTCGACTATCAACGTCAAAAGACCGACCCGGCCGCGAAAAACATCGAACGCGACAAGGCAAATCAACTTTATTTCGACATTACGACCGCGCTCGCCGAGTTGCAGGCAACCGGCGTGCCCGACTTCATTACGACCGCGCTAAACGGCGGCACGCCCTACCCCTACGACATAAACGCCGTGTGTCGTTATAACGGCGTTGTGTACGCGTCGCGCAAGACGAACAACACGTCGTTACCTACCGTCGCCGCCGATTGGTTGCCCGTTCGCGAAACAATACCCCGGGTGTTGGCGACGGGTACGGTCGACGCAATCGTCGCAACTTTCGTGCCAACCATCGCGACCGGATTCAGCGACGGCGAGGTTTTCATGATCAAACACACGGGCGCGAACACTTCGTCGACCCCGTCGATCAACGTGAACGGTTTGGGGGCGGTGACGGTTGTCAAGGCGGCCGACCAACCCCTCGCGGCCGGGGACATTTCGGGCGCGGGCTTTTGGGGCTTCTACGTCTACGATTCGACGCTCGCCAAAATCGTCATGCTCAACCCGGCGACCGGTGCGGCCCCTGCGCAAGTGCCGCAACTTTCGGCCGTCGCGGCGAGCGTCGCGGCCAACGCCCTGACCGCAACGATCAACCCCCAATCAATCGACTTTCGCAACCCGAACTTAACGGTCGGCACGGTCAACAAACGCACAATCGCGGCGGCCGTGAGCGTGGTCGCCCCCAACGGTGCGGCCCTCGGCGCGTTGGCCGGTGTTGCAAACCTTTTGTATTTGCTCGCGATTGACGCGACCGCAGTCGGCGGCGGCCTTGAGGCTGCACTTGTCACCGAACGAGGCGGTCAAATTTTGGACGAACAAGGCGTTATCGACACCCGTGCGATCAGCGAGGCCGCCGTCGTAACCGCTTCGATTGCAGTGTCAACGGGTGTTATGACCGTGACCGCCGTCACGTCGGGAACGCTTGCCGTCGGTCAACAAATTGGCGGGGCGGGTATCCCGGCGGGCACTCAAATTGTCGCGTTGGGTACGGGAACCGGGGGCACGGGTACATATACGACCGATTGCCTCGTCGCGGTTGCGTCGACCACAATCAACGCGGTCGCAGGATACGGCATTTATTCAACGGTCGCGCGTACCGGCGTGCCCTATCGGATCGTCGGGCTTATTCTTAGCACGCAAGCGGCGGTCGGCGTGTGGGCGACGGCCCCCTCGCTCGTGCAACCCGTCGGCGGTAACTCGCTCGGCTATTCCTCGGGCCTTGGATACCGTCAAACGTGGCAATCGTTCACGGTGGGAACGACTCGATTTGCGGGAACCACCCACGTAAACCGCACGGGTCGACCCATTGCGGTTTCAGTGTCTAGCGGCGACTTTACGGCCTCGGTCGGTTCGACGACTTTGATCATTAACGGCGTCACGTTGCCCTCTATGCAATTGGGGCAGTCGGGGAGCGGTGTTTCGGGTCGAACTATGGCGTTTGGCATCGTACCCCCGGGCGCGACGTATCAAGCTAACGGCGTTGCCTCTTGGACTGAACTTCGAATTTAAAGGTCGAAAATGTTTACACACTTCAAAGACACCAACGGCAACACGTATTCACTCGAAACGGCGTTTCTTGCCGAATCGTTGCCGTCAATCCCCGCCGACGTCGTCGAAATCAGTCAAGAGGAAATGCTCGAACTGACCAAGCCGACACCCGAGCAAATCGAAACCGCAGTTCGCGCAAAGCGTGCCGCGTTGCTCGCTTCGTGCGATTGGACGCAACTCGGGGACGTCCCCGAGGTGACGCGTGAAAAATGGGCCGGGTATCGTCAAGCCTTGCGCGATATGACGAAGCAAAAAGGCTTCCCGGGCGCGGTCGGTTGGCCGGTTCCCCCGGTATGATTGCGAATCTAACAAATCGCAAAAGGTGAACACATGGCCGACGGGGTGACAATTGCAGGCGCAGGGCTAACGACGACCGGAATCACGCTTTTGGGCGTGTCTACGGGCCTCGACCCGGCCGTGTTAATCGCAGGCTTTGCGGGCGGCGTTTGGGCGCAGAGCTACTACCCCCCGACCCATTGGGCAAAACGCGTCGCCTTGACCACGCTCGCGGCCATTTTGGCGGGTTATTTGGCCCCGGCTGCGGCCGCCGTGGCGACCTCTTACGAAGTCGTGCGAAACGTGTTGCCCCTCGCCTCGTTGCAACTCCCGGCCGCCGTGGTCGTTGGGCTATTGGCTCACCGGGTTTTAGGCCCCGCGTTTATGCGGTTCGCTTCGTCAAAAATCAACGACGCCGCCAAATGATCACTCAAGCCCTCACCCTTCAAGCCTTGACGTTTGTCGCGTGCCTCGTGATATTTTTCAAGGTCGAGCCGGTATTGAACCAAATGCAAGGGAATTGCCGCGTCGTTGTTCGCCTCGCGTTCGCGTTCCTTGCCGTGGGTTCGGCCGGGGTGATCCTCTTGATCACACAAGGCTACATCCCGAACCCGTGGTTGTCGTTGTTGATCGCAGGCACCGCCCTTTTGCTTGTGAGCGAACGGCGAACCCGCAGCCTCATACAACAAAACCGACCCCCGTCAAATGAAAGGCGCGTGCCGTGAAACTGACACCCCAACAAATCAAAGCGGCGACCGGGTGCGCGTCGCTCACACTTGCGGCCGAATGGTTGCCACGCCTTACCGTCGCAATGGATGCTTACGGGATCACGACCCCCGCACGAATTGGCATGTTTCTAGCCAACGCGGGGCACGAGTCCGGGGGCCTGCACTATACGTCGGAATTATGGGGGCCAACGCCCGCACAAGTGCGCTACGAAGGCCGCCGTGACCTCGGCAATACCCAACCCGGCGACGGCCGTCGCTTTCGCGGTCATGGCCTATTCCAAACGACCGGGCGGTTCAATCACGCCGCCGTTCGTGACCGCCTGCGCGCAAAGTTTCCCGAAATGGACGTTCCCGACTTCGAGGAATACCCCGAATTACTCGCGCAGATTGAATGGGCCGCACTCTCGGCCGCCGATTTCGTCGATATGTGCGGGCTGAATGCGTTCGCCGACCGTGGCGACTTCGACGGGTATTGCGACAAGGTCAACCGGGGCCGCAAAACTGCGCCCGTCGGCGACTCGAACGGGTACGCCGAACGCCTGCGCAATTGGCAAAACTGGCAAAAGGTGGCGTCGTGAATTGGGGGTCGTTGATTGCGCTCGTCGTGGCCTTTGGCTGCGGTTGGGGCGTTAACGGTTGGCGGTTGGATGCGACATACCAAACCGAGCAAAACACGCGCCTGACGGCCGCTATCGAGGCCCGCGACAAGGCCGTCGAGGATCGCGACGCCCTCGCCCTCAAACTCGCCAAATCCAACGACGCCCACGCGTTCGAACTTCGAAAGGCTCAAAATGAAACGAATAGTCGCCGCGATGCTGTTAGCGTTGGCACTCTCGGCCTGCGGGTCGCTGCAACGTGCCCCGGAACCCCAACAACCGAAGCGGCCCCCGGTGCCGTCGTGGATCATGGAACCGGCCCCGAACTTGCGCGCGATGCTCGACAAGATTATTTCGCCTTACTCGACGGAATCGACCAAACAGTCGCCCGCCTTGGAGCGTGTCAAGACGAATTAAGGTTGCGCGAATAGCCTCGCACTCACCCGGCGGGCGTGTGGGTATTGGTCGAGGGTTTGAATGATCGCGTCGCAGCTTGAGGCCGCCCGGATCACATGCGCCGGGGCCGCGTCGGTGTTGATCAGATAGTCGCGCATTACGCTTGCCCCCGGGCGTCGTCGATTGCGCTTTGAACGTCGGCAACGTCGAACCCGTCGAGGGCGTCGAATAGTTCCTCGACCGTGCTTATCGCGTTTTCGAGTTGGCTCAAACCGTTTTCCATATCCTGACCGCGCTCGCCGCTTTGAATGGATTCGGGCAAGTTATCGAACGCCTCTTGTTCGTCGTCGCGAACGCTTTCGAGGTCGCCTTTGATGGCTTCGAGTTCGGGGGTAATTTCGGCAATACGAATGCCGACTCGTTCGAGGCGGTCGATTATGGCCCCGAGTTGTGCGCGTCGTGCTTTGTTCATTTGCGTTTCTCCGTTGCGTTGTTGATGGCTCAATTATGCAACACGAAATCAAATAACGCAATACCTTATTAATTTGTAAGGGTATAGAACCCGACGTCGTGCAACATCCCTTCGGCCTTCGCGACGTACCAATCGAAATCGACGTCGTTCGGGAATGTGTCGGGCAGTGTCATACAGGGCCGCGCGCCGTAGGATAGCGACACGGTGTTGCCGTTCGTGGCGTACACGATAGGCCCGGGGGCTTGCGTCGAGTAATACCAACGAACGACCTTACCTAAATACTCGGGCGTTTGGGGTGCAAAACACATGCGATAGGCCGTTGCCGCGTCGACGGGTTGGGCGACGTCACCACGCAGCCACAAGCGGCCCGCCTTGTGCCAACCGTTAGCCTCTAGCACCGGCACCATTTGACGCACGAGCGCACCTTTGCGCGGCCCCTCGCCCCACATTTTCACGCCGCCCCCGTTAACCTTTTGGATCGTTACGAACTTGCGAATGTCGCGGCATTCGGTGATCGTCTTGATCAGGGGAACACCCTTCGCGAGAAACAACGCGCAGGCGTCGGCGCAAATTTCAACGTCGGGGTTTTTCTTTTCCATGAGGCCCGCCCGGGCGTATTCGCCTTTTCGCTTCACGTCGTCGGGTGACTTGATCGCGAAATAGTTGTTCACGTCGCGAGCGTACAAGGCAACATAATTGTCGGTTTCCATTGTTAGGCCCGTGCGTTTTTGCCATTCGTCGATTAGATAGTCGAACACATATTCGAGGTGACGCGGGCACATTACGACGAGGCCGTCAGTGTTCGCGGATATGACCGGAATCCCGTAATGCTCAAGCCACGCGATAAGCATCAAGAGGGATAATTGACCCGTGAGCGTGGTTTGAATCAACATTGACGGGGCAAATAAAACGCTAAACGGCGACCCGGTTTTTCCGAACGTGCCGTTGATCATAATTTTCCCGCCGCCGTCCTCGGTCGACGCTTCGACCCATTCGACCGAACCTTTAAACCCTTGTTTTTCGAGTTGCTTCGCGAGGGCTTTCGCGGCGAGTCGTTCGCGCATGATCCCGGTGAACTCGACGATAAACGCCTCACCGAGCGCAGGGGGATACTCGCCCGAGTTGATCATTAAATTCGGGTAATAGCTCGCCACGTCGGGCATTTTTATGACGTGCGTCGCGTTGCTTATTGCGACGAGTTTTTTCTCTTTCGAGTGAAGGCCGCCGATCCCCATTTTGTAGACCGAACCGCCGATTGCAATCTCAAGCCCTTCGAGTTGCGGCGGCATTTCGACGGCCCCGGTCGCACCCAATCGAAAGACGGATTGCCGCACGAGTTCAAGCGCGCGTTGCAGTTGTGGGAGTTCGTAGGAAATGAACGCGGGCACCTTGTAAACGAATTGCAGGCCCCAATCAATTTCGCCCTTGAAGATTCGGCGGCCTAGTGCGGCCTCGCACCGCTTGCGCAACACCGCTTCGGCCATTTGTGCATCGCTTTTGCTGCGCAAATCTAGGCCGTACTTAGCGCCGACCTTTTCGCGCATGGCGAGCAACGGGCGACACGCGTCGAACAACTCGCCCAAAACGTCGAGGTCGTTTTCGCAATACGCTTCAACCTCGACAATTTCGGCCTCGGTCAAATAATGGTCGGGGTTATAAGGTAGGTCGCGCATCGTGCGGCAATGGATGCGGCCCGCATATTGCTTTTGCGATCCTGCGCCCGGGGCGACTTCCATAATGTCGATATGGTCGGCGGGTTTCCATTCAGGTAAACCCAATTCCCACGGCTTGACACGCTCGACGATTATGCGGTCGTTCAAAGCCTTCAATTCTTCGCAGGATAGGCCGCACACGGCCCCGGTGATCATTGCCACGTCGTAACCTATGCCGTTGAAACTTACGGTCGTGTAAGCCTCAAACAATCGCACGATGGCGAGGCGTTCGGGATTGCTAAACCGCTCACCCGCCCGCAGTCGATAAGAGTACGCAAGACCCCCACGCGGGCGCAGTTTCAGCAACCAATAGTTCGGAAAACATTCGGTATCGTAAAGCGCGAGCGGGCGGGGGTCGTGGTCGACCGGGGGCGGGGGCGGGATAAGTTGCATTACTTGCGACGGTTGCGTTTCACGTTTCGAGCCTTGAGGGCGACGCGTTTTTGATGCGCGTTCGTCCAACCATACGCCGAGCGACGTCGACGGGTGCCACGCAGTCGAAGCCACGCACCCCGGGCGAAGTCGCTCGACTTGGTGCCCGCTTTTTTGGATTGGCCGCCCGGGTGTTGCGTCACGGTGCCCGCGTCGCTCATTGCCCGGATTGTCCGCACGTTATCAATGTGCGCAACGCTCATGCCCGAGGCCGCAGCCAACAACGCAGCCGAAGCGGCCGCCAACGACAAGGAAGTTTTGCGCATGATTAATAAGCCTTTCCACCTTCGGCCGCGCGTGCCTCGGCCTTGTGGTCGGCCCGTGTGGCGTTGTAGGCCAATTTTTCAGCAATCGCGCCGCCGAGGTCGAGGTTCAAGGCCCCCGCGAGGTCGGCGAGTCGCAAAAACGCGTCGGCAATTTCGACCTCGATCATGGGGCGATGCGGCAATTTATCGTCGGCAAGGCCCTTGCGGTGCCCTTCCATTGCTTCGCTGACTTCGCTATGACTGAGGCACAATTTTTGCGCAACGAGTGCCCCGGCGAGCAACTTTTGCAAATCACCCTCAGGTCGCGTTACGACTTGAACCAAGTCGAGGCCGGTCGCTTTGTGTTGCCACCAACCGGCCGCAACACTCGCGCCGTGCGAAAACAGTTTCAAGGCTTCACCCGCGTCGCGAATTGCTTTTTGACCCGTGGTTGTCAAAGCAATGTCGAGCACGTTTTGTGCATCATCTTTTTGCATTACGTTTTATCCTTCGCTTGATCAATTTTGTTTCGAATGAAATCGCCGCCGCCGAGGCGTTGGCATTTCAACCACTGCGCATCGGTCATGCGAACTGTGCGCGATTTCATGACCTCGTCGCCGAGCATGGGGCGGCCCGCACCAATGCGGGGGGTCGCCGCTTTCGTTTTGGCCCCCTTTGTCATAGCATCATCCCCGCGTTACGCAACGCCGCGTCAGTCCAACCCTGCGCGACGTATTGGTCGCGCGTGAAGCCTTGAGCGGCCGCCGTCATTTGGTACGCAGGGGCCGCAGGCGGTGCGGGGGGTGCAGGCGGTGCCGGGGGCATACCGGGCATTGCAGGGGCTGCGGGCATACCACCGCCGGGGCCTGCGAGAAACGCCGGATTCGGGGGAACCGCGACGGGCATTGCGGGCGCACCCATTGGGACACCGGGCAAGCTAGGGGCACCCATTGGGACACCGGGCGACGGCAAAGAGGGTGCCGCAGGCGGTGCAAAACCCCCGGGCGTGGGCAAGGCTGCACCCACGGGGGCGGGGGCCAAAGGGGCACCACCGCCGAACACGCTATTCGCATCAGGGCCGCTCGAAATGATCAAGTCGGGGCGGGCTTGAGTCAATTCAATCATTCCGAGGTTCACATATAGCCCGGGCTTTTGCGGGTTGTTGTTGCCTTCAATGGTGCCCGCGACGCGCACATAGTAACCACGCTTAATCGCCTGCGCGTCTTGAATTTGCTCGTGTGGTGCATAGTGACCGGCAAAGAAACAACGGGGCGCGAATGACGATTGAAACTTGACGACCCAATGACCGGCGAAACCCTCTTTCGTGTTGTTTTGGCGGCCGTTGTCGTCGACGCCGTCGCCGTCCATGAGTTTCCACGAAAAGCGGGGATGTGTGCAATTCCCGGCCGCATCGAACAAAGTCGGGAAAGACGAACGCGCCGCGTCGACCATCTTTTGATAAAGGGCGGGAAAGCCCGGGTCGTCTTTTTTGAACGCGACCGCGATGAAATAGCGTTGCGTTGGTTGACCGCTCAAGGTGATCAGGGGTTGCCCTTGTTGGTTTTTGGTTTGCGCTTCGAACGCGTCACCCTGAACCAAGCGACCGACGGGGGTCAAGAAATCTACTTTTGCCATTTGAATTTACCTTTACGGTTGTTGAAAAACTTAATTATGCAACACTTGACGAAAAAGTCAAGGCCGCACGCGCACCATTGTCGAAAATAAGTTTCGCCGCACCCGCAGGGCGTGACGCGAACGAATCGACAATTGTCTCGGGGATTTTTTTCGCCTTTGCTGCGGCCTTCGCTTGCGTGGGCGTTATCGGTTCGACGGGTTTCGCTAGGTCGAGTCCAAGCATTGCGCCGAGTGCCAAAACTTCGGCGTCGGGCTTATTCCACGCAAGGCGACCGGGCGAGGATTCGAGCATCCAAAACGGCACCAGTTGGCCCCGCTTGATCGTTGCGACGGCCTCGGCCTCAAGACCCGACACGCGAGCGTCGAGCAAGGCTTGTGCGCGTTTAAGTGCGCGCAGTTCAAGGCCCAATGCGTGCGGTTTCAACTCCAACGCGCCGAACGACTGACCTTTGTCGGCCGCGAAATACGACGCCCGTTGCAGGGCTTCGCACGCGTGGCGACCTTTGCAGTTTTCGCACGCCTCGGGGTGCGGTGACGCGGTCGGCGAAATGCTTGTCGCATCCTCGGCCGCCATTGCGAGGCGGTTCACATGGCCGCGCAAGTCGGTTGCTAGAACCATCCACGAGCGAACGGGGCCGTCGCGGTGATACGCCCGGGGCTGAATGACGCGCAAGTCGACGACGGTGTTTTGTTCCTGCAATCCGTCGATTTTGGCCTCGCTCAAACACCCGGCGAAATAGTCGATCAATTGCCAATTTTCGAACGCTTCGACAATGCCGTGACCGAATTTGTAATCCCATAACCACAGTTTCAAGCGGCCGTCGGGCAATCGACCCCACGCCCGGTAATCCGGGGTTCCCCAATTTTGCGGGTGAACCCGTGGGATTTCGACGCGGTGTTCAATGAATAGGCGACTTTGCCAATCAGGCCCCAATTGTCGAACAATATCGTCGCGCACCAGAATTGCACCCTCTAGCATTTCCTGAGTGATTGCGACCCCGTTCGGGGCTTGCGTGTCGACCGCAACCGGCGTGCCACGCAACAACATTTCGACGGCCCAATGTGCGGCCGTACCTTCGAGCGATTGCGGCGACGCTTCGCTCTCGGGGTAGGCCGCCTCAAGGCTCGCCGACAAGGCGCACCGCACCCAACGTGCGGCGGCCGAGGGCGCTAAAAACGCGTGTGCGCTCATTACAGGCCGGGGGCTTGTTGTTTCAAAATGGCCCACACGCTAGGCACGAGCGCGGGGTTTTGCTGCAAACCGACGACGTTCGCAAGGCCCATCGAAGTGCAAGCGTTTTGCAATGCAAGCGGTGACAGTTGGCCCGAGCTAATGGCGGGAGTGAGTCGCGGCATTAGTTGTTCGAAGGTCGTCGGATCACCGCCCGCAGGCGCAGTGGGCGCGGGGGCTTGAGGCAATGCGGGAGCGGGCGCACCGGCACCAAACACGGCGGCGGGGTTGTCTACCGGCGCACCGGCACCAAACACGGCGGCGGGGTTGTCTACGGGAGCGGGCGCACCGGTAGGGATCGCGCGCAATTCGGCGGTGACGCTCGCGATCAACGCAGGGTCGACGCCTCGTTTCTCTTTCCATTCGCCCGACTTGAGTTTCGATTTAGTCGAAGCGTGAATGCGTTCGTCCCACGGCAAACCCGTTTTGTCGAGTTCAACGGCGGGCGCATTGGCCGTGGGGGCTGCACCCGAGGCCGTGGGGGCAACCGTGACCGGGGCGTGAACTACAGGCAACGACGGGGCGGGGTTCCCGGCTGAAAAAACCGTCGCAGCCTCGGGGGCATTGGTTGGCGTTGGTGCAACCGCAGGCGAAGTGGCAAACACCGGCAAAGGGGCTGCACGCTGCGGCGTCATGGTGCCGTCAAGGATCAATTGCAAGAGGGGAACCGCCGCCTCGATTTCTTCACGGTCGGCGAGGTTGATTTCGAGTTTCATAAAAAGTACCTTTCAAGTTGTAGGGGAGTGCAGTATATTAGGCACTTGCCGAATCCGTCAAGTAATACGAAATAAATTTCTATATGAGTCGATTGCGCCCCTATCAAGCAACCATCAAGGCCGCCGTTTTTCAACATTGGGCGGCCGGGAATAGAAACGTGCTAGTTAAATCCCCCACGGGGTCGGGCAAAACCGTTTTGTTTTCCGACGTCGTGAACACCGCCGACCGGGCGGCCGCAGTCATTGCGCACCGATCCGAACTTGTGAGTCAAACAAGCCTCGCACTCGCTCGCGAAGGCGTGCGGCACCGCATCATAGGCCCTGACTCGCTTCGGAAAAATTGCGTCACCTTGCACATGGCCGAATTGAACCGGTCGTTCTACGATCCCGGCGCGCGTGTGGGGGCCTGCGGCGTTGATACGCTCGTTAATCGCGACGTTTCGCAGGATTCATGGTTTCGTCAAGTCGGCTTGTGGGTACAAGACGAAACGCACCATTTATTGAGGTCGAACAAATGGGGTCGAGCAATTGAAATGTTCCCCAACGCTTACGGGCTAGGGGTGACAGCCACGCCCGCACGCGCCGACGGTGCCGGGTTGGGAGCGCACGCCGACGGGGTGTTTCATGCAATGGTCAACGGCCCCGAAATGCGCGATTTGATCGACGCGGGGTATATGACCGATTACAAGATTTTTGCACCCCCGAGCGACGTCGACTATTCCGAGGTGACGGTTACGGCCTCGGGTGATTACTCGCCCGCCAAACTGCGCGCGGCGGTTCACGCATCCGACAAAATCGTCGGCGACGTGGTGCGGCACTATAAAACCGTGTGCATGGAAAAGCTCGGTCGGTTGGGGTTGGGCGTGACCTTCGCGGTCGACGTTGACGCAGCGAAAGAAATCGCCGCAGCCTTCAAGGCCGCAGGCGTGCCCGCCGAAATCGTGAGCGCGAAAACGCCCGACATACTGCGCATTCAAATTCTGCAACGGTTCAAGCGTCGGGAAATTTTGCAACTCGTGAACGTCGATTTGTTCGGCGAGGGTTTCGACTTGCCCGCAATCGAAGTCGTTTCGATGGTGCGAAAAACCGAGAGTTGGCCGCTATATGTGCAGCAATTCGGGCGCGCGTTACGCCTCATGATCGACCCGGCAATCGCGACCCATTGGGATGCGTACACGAACGAGCAACGCCGCGCGCACATAGCGGCAAGCGGCAAGCCTTACGCCCTGATTATTGACCACGTCGGGAACGTGATCAGGCACGGTTTACCCGACGCGCCGAGGGTCGACACCCTAGACGCCCGGGCAAAACGCAGCTCGGGGGCATCTGACGCGATCCCGACGCGTATTTGTGCGAACGACAACGTCGGGGGAACCGGCGAGGTTTGCGCGCAAACATACGAGCGGTTCCATAAATGCTGCCCGTTTTGCGGGTTCTACCCCGAACCCCCGGCACGCAACGCACCCGAGTTCGTCGACGGTGACTTGCACGAACTCGACGCTGAAACGCTCGCCGCCCTGCGTGGTCGCGTGATCCAACTCGACGCCGCCCCGGTCGTGCCCCAACACCTCGACCCAATCGCGGCGGCCGGTGCGCGCAAAGCTCAACTCGCCCGGGTCAACGCTCAATTTTTCTTGCGCGAATTAATCGCACTTTGGTCGGGTTGGCAACGCACGAAAGGTTATGACGATTCGCAAAGTTACCGAATTTTTTACCACACGTTTAACATTGACGTTTTGAGCGCGCAGGCGTTGGGGCGAAGTGAAGCCGAAGCCCTCGCCGCCCGGATCAAAGCGGTACTCGATCAACATGGAGTTATTGCAGCATGAAAAAACCGTTAGTCGTTGTCCCAATTAGCGGCGGTAAAGATTCGCAAGCGTGCCTAAAACTCGCGATTGAAAATTTTGGGAATCAAAACGTGCGAGGGCTTTTTTGTGATACCAAATGGGAACATCCCTTGACTTACGAACACGTCGAAAAAATGAAAACGCTTTATGGCGTCGAAATCGACAAGGTGAACGCGGGTTCGGTCGAAGAAAAAATAATAAAGCACGGCACATTCCCGGTCGGCGGGCAAAGGTTTTGCACCGAGGAATTGAAGTTGTGGCCCGCCAAACGCTATTACCATTTTTAGCCGCAAGTTTCGGCGAAGGGTTTGAAGTTTGGTTAGGTATGCGATCTGATGAAAGTCGCGAACGATCAGTTCGGTACGCCGGGAAAGTCGGTTCTGACGTGTATGCACCGCACGAAGTTTTACACAAATTTCCGAAACGCTTGGAAAAATTGGGCGTCATGTTTCGACTGCCGATTCTCGAATGGTCAGTCGACGACGTGAAAGATTATGTCGGTTCGGAAAATTTGAACCCGCTCTATAACCACGGGTTTGACCGTGTCGGGTGTTTTCCTTGCGAAGCGGGCGGCGAGGCTACGCGCGAACGTGCGTACAACTTTGACGATTTCGGTCGCGAACAACATCGGCGAGTTATTGCAATTTCAAAAGTGATTGATAAGCCGGTTTGGCGAACAAAATCCCGTCAACATTTGAACGACGGCCCGGGATGTTCTTTTTGCAGTTGGTGAGGTTTGAAAATGAGAAATTTGCACGAATGGGCGCGACGTTGGGGCATCCCCCTTGAATGCTTGCGCGACCTACAAACGACCCTCGGCACCTATACGCCCCCGCTCGCACCCGACGCCCCCGGGGTGGGTAAGTCCGAAGCGTGGGCACAAAGCGCGATCCGCATCGAAGCGAGTCAAAAAGGGTGTTACCTATTCCGTAACAACGTCGGCGCGTTGCAAGACAAATCGGGCCGCCTCGTGCGCTATGGCCTCGCCAACGACTCGAAAGAGTTGAACGAAAAATTGAAATCGGCCGACCTCGTGGGGTTTCGCCCGCTCATGATCGAACCGCACCACGTTGGGCACATGGTCGCGCAGTTTTTGTGCCGTGAAGTAAAAGAACCGGGATGGCAATACACGGGCGCGGATCGCGAACCGGCGCAGCTTGCGTGGGCGAACATGATCAACGCCCGGGGCGGTGACGCGGGGTTTGCAACCGGCCCCGGTACTTTATAACTTGACGAACCCGTCAACTCGAATACAATTTCCCAATGTCAAAAAATCAACCCAAACTAGAAGCCCGCGAACGGATCGCCCAAATCCTCGCCGCAGCCCTCGCAATCGCACCCCGCAAGGGTTATGCGCGCATTACGCGCGAGGAAATCGCCGAGCGTGCGAAGGTGCCCCCGTCGCTCATTACTTACCATTTCGGCACCATGCCCGAGCTACGTCGCGACATCATGCGCGAGGCCGTTCGCGTTGAATGCTTGCCGGTAATTGCGCAAGGTTTGGCGGCGAAGGATCGCCACGCAATGAAAGCCCCCGAGGAAATTCGCGCACGCGCAATCGAATCACTACGGGGTTAAATCGTGCAATCATTGCCCCCGGCCCTCGCGCCGCTTGCCGCGTATCGGCAATTTCTTTGTTATCAACTCGTGCCGAGTTCACGCCCCGGCAAAATGGATAAATTGCCCGTGTCGCCCCATACCGGGCACACATGCGCCGCGCACGACCCCGCCAATTGGACAACGGCCGAACACGCGTGCGCGGTCGCGACGCATTGGGGCGCAGGCTTCGGCGTGGGCTTCGTGTTCACTGCGAACGATCCGTTCTTTTTCGTCGATATTGACGAATGTTTCGACGGCAAGGTGTGGTCGACCACGGCCCAAAAGGTCGCCGCGTTGTTTCCCGGTGCCGCTATGGAATTGAGCCAATCCGGCCGGGGGGTGCACATTTTCGGTATGGGGCAAGCCCCGGCGCACGGCAAGAAAAACGCCGCGCTCGGCATGGAGTTTTATACCGAATTACGCTTTGCAGCCTTGACCGGCGTCGGCGCAATGGGTAACGCAGCAACCGACCACACGGCGGCCCTCTATGCGATCACGGCTGACTATTTTCCCCCGGGTGCGGGTATGGGTGCCGACGGCGACTTTTCGTTGTCTGACGCCCCCGTCGCTGAATGGCGAGGCCCTACCGACGACGCCGAGTTGTTGCGCCGTGCGTTGAACTCACGAAGCGCGGCCGGTGCGTTCGGCACCCGGGCGAGTTTTGCCGACCTTTGGGACGCGAACGCCGAGGTGTTGGCTAAGGTGTACCCCGACGGCGGCGGGCGCATGTATGACGCCTCACAAGCCGACGCGGCCCTCGTGTCACATTTGGCATTTTGGACGGGTCGCCACGGCACGCGAATTTTGTCCCTTATGCGTCAGTCGAAACTCGTGCGCGAAAAATGGAGTCGTGAAGATTACTTACCCCGCACGATTGCCGAAATCCTCGCGCGCCCGGGTGACGTGTTGACCGACAAGGCCCCCGAACCGCCGAGCGTGCCGCAGGCGGCCGCCGAAGCCCCCACGCAGTCCGACGTCACCGGCAACACCTTTTTGCAGCCTGACGCGCAAAAGGCCCTTTTTAATGGCTGCGTCTACGTGCAAGACCGGCACCGCGTTTTAGTACCGGGCGGGGCCTTGTTGAAACCCGATCAATTCCGGGTCGCGTTCGGCGGTTACGCGTTCGCTATGGATGCAGTCAACGAACGAACAAGTCGCAACGCGTGGGAAGCGTTCACCGAATCGCAAGTTTTGCGCGCACCCCGGGCCGACACGATTTGTTTTAAACCCAACGAGGCTCCCGGGGCGATATTGAACGACGCGGGTCGCCTGCGCGTTAATACCTATTGGCCCGCCAACGTGCGGCGAAGTGTGGGCGACGTGACGCCCTTCGTCGATCACTTGCGCCGCGTCTTGCCTGACGAACGCGATCAACAAATCTTATTGTCTTACATGGCCGCATGTGTGCAACACAAGGGGGTTAAATTCCCGTGGGCACCCGTCTTGCAAGGTGCCGAGGGTAACGGTAAAACGCTTTTTTCAGCCTGCGTTGCCGAGGCGGTCGGGCAACATTACACGCATTGGCCGAAAGCAAAAGACATTCTGAGCGACTTCAACGGATGGATCGCGAACAAAGTTTTTATCGCCTTGGAAGAATTGCGCGGGTCGGATCACCTTTCAACCGAGGATATTGTCGAGGCGTTGAAAACCTTGATTACCGGGGGCATGGGCATTCAGGTTCAATTTAAGGGCGTGGATCAGGAATCCATGAGTATTTGCGCGAATTTTTTGATCACCACGAACTACCGAACCGCCATTCGCAAGACGCCCGACAACGCTCGCCGCTTCGCCTTGTTCTACACGGCCCAACAAACAAAGGCCGATATTGATCGTTCGGGCATGGGCGGCGATTACTTCCCCCGCCTTTATGACTGGCTCAAGCATCAAGACGGGTTCGCGATTGTTTCCGAGTTGCTTCACACGTACCCAATAAACCCCGAGTTCAACCCCGCCGGATCAATGCACCGCGCGCCCGATACGTCGACAACCGACCTCGCAATCGTCGAGAGTCGCGGCGGCGTCGAGCAACAAATCGCCGAGGTGATCGCGCAAGACACGCCCGGATTTATGGGCGGTTGGGTTTCGTCGGTCATGCTCGACCGCTTGATCACCGACACGCTCAAAATGGGCAACCGTTTGTCGCACATGAAACGGCGCGAAATGTTGCAGGGCATGGGGTACATATTGCACCCCGGGCTAGTCGACGGCCGCGTAAACAACCCGGTGCAGCCTGACGGGCGCAAACCTCAATTGTTCATTTTGGCGAATCACCCCGACGCCCGGATCGTGGGGGCCGCCGACATTGCCCGGGCCTATAGCCTCGCGCAGTCGACAAGCCCGTTCAAGGTGCAATCATGACCGGCAAGCCTCTACCCCACACGGGGGACGATTTAAAACGCCTGCGCGCCCGTTTGATGCGTCGGCGGGCCGCTCACATTAACGAGGGGCGCACCGCCCTTGCGGTTGAAGTCCTCGCCATAATTCGGATGTGTGATACACTGGCCGCGCCTGCGAAGGCTCCGAGGCTCCAAGGTTGAGGGAAACGGGAAATCCCCCGGGTTTGATTACTCGGGGGATTTTTTTATTTGGGGATACTGCGAACCCATTCACGCTCGATTGCGTCGAGTAATAGGTTTAAGGCCCGGATTTTGCCGCCTGACGTGTGGCGAGCTTGCGCCCCGTGGGTTGAAAAGTCGCCGTCGGGATAAATCACCCGGTACACCCCGGGCAACTTTTCAAAGCGCAGGCACATTGGGTGCCCTTGAACCTTGAGTTCAAGCCCCGCGACAATCGCCGCGAGTTCTTTCGGGCCGGTCATTAGATAAACCCCAAAATGGGATGCCAATGAGTCAGCAAAGCCCCGCGATTTACAGCATCGATGAATTCCCGCATTGATGCGAAATATGCTTCGCGCATAAGATTTTCAGTCATTTTGTGACCTCGTGTTGTTGATGGCTCAATTATGCAACACGAAATCAAATAACGCAATACCCAATTGCAACGCGGGGTTATTCTAGTAATTCGTACCCGCCGAGCAACGCAAGCAACTTGCGGCGAAGTGCCTTTGCCGAGGCGAACAAGCCCGCAGCCTTTAGCGTCTTGATCCGGGCGCGAAGGTCGTCGGCTTCGCGTTGCTGCGTGGGGGTTAGCGTGCGGCGCATAGCAAGAGGCCCAACAAGACGACCACAACAACCCACACGAGGCGCGGCGCGCGTGGGCGTTCGTACCGTGTCACCGCGCACCCGTAATCGGCCGTATGCCGAAAGGCTTCGTCGAGTGTCCGGGCGTAACGTCGAGTATTCATAGAACGACCTTTCGAGAGTGTGGGGGCCTGCACCCCCGGGGTTGTTAGAAGTTGGTATAAAAGCCGGTCGCCTCGGTGAATGCCGCTTGCAACTTGTCGGCGTACACGTCGCGAACGGCGTCGCCGCATTGCTTCACGTTGACACCGCGCACGCTGAAAAACTCCAAGGTGTAGAGGTCGGATGCTTCGAGCGTGATTTTGACTTTGTTCGCCTTGTTCTTAGTGCCACGGCCGACGCTGAATTGCAAGAAGTTAGAACCGCCGACAAAGTTTTTCGATCCGGTCATGACGGCAAAGCGTGTGCCGCCGAGTTGTTGCAGGATGGTTTGCGCGATGGTTGGGTTTTGCATTTTTAACTCCGTTGCGTTGTTGATGGCTCAATTATGCAATACAAAATTAAATAACGCAATACCCAATTGCAACGCGGGGTTATTTGCGCCGAGCAAGTGCCCGGGCGAGCATCATCACCGCGTCGTCACGGCCGCGCAGGAACGCAAGTCGAAACGCAGTAACGACAAGCCCGACCGGGTACGCGATCAACGCAGGGCCGAACACGAGTGCGAACGTGATTTTTTCTTTTATGACCGCCCCAACAAACGACGGGCCGTTGTGATCAAGTCGACGACTTCCTCGCGGCGGTGCGTGGCGATTGGGTTCATATCGGCGACGCGCGTCACGAACTCGGCGAAGGCGTTCGACGGTGCCGCAGGGGGCGGGGGTAGGGTTTGGCCGCGTGGCTTCGGTTCGACGTGCTTTGCGGTCGCTTTCGCCTTGCCGCTTGCCTTCGCAGTGTCGAGGGCCTTCGCGAGCGTTGCGGCGGCCTTGGTGCCCTCTTTGCGTACCGTCTTGACGGCAAGCGAGGCCGACACGGTGCCCGCCGCGACCATGCTTTGCACTGCGACCGGGGCGTCGGCGAGTGCGAGGGCGTTTTCGACGGTCGAGCGGTGAACGCCGAGGCGGGCCGCAATGGCTGCGACGTCTTGCCCCATGTTCACGAGTCGCATATATCCCCGGGCAACTTCGACCGGCGAAAAACTCTTGCGTTGATCGCTCCCGAGCATGTGAAACACGGCGTCGGCTTCGTTGCCGCGCACTTGACGGGCTTCGAGCATATAGCCTTCGATGCGACGAGCGGCACGGGTGCGGCAATGGCCGTCGCGAACGATCATGCGACCATCCACGACCGACAAGTCAATCGCGGGGACGTGTGCCCCGGCACGCATGGCCGCTTCGAGTTGGTCGATATGGGCGTCGAGTTCGGGGCCTTCGTCGCGCAGATTGAAGCCGACTTCAAATTCGACCGCATCGGGGCGAACCTTAAACGTCGTCGCTTTTTGAATGCCGTCGGCTTTGCTTTCGGCTAGGGCTTTGAGGGAAACGGGAGCGTTCATTTTTAAGAGTCTTTCAAGGGTTGAGGGTTTGAGGATTATGCAACACTTGACGGGAATGTCAAGCGGTTAATTATCGTCGTCGGGATCACACACGTCGCAGTTCGGGCGGTCGGGGCAATCGTTTGCAATACACCACGGCCGCGAAAGTGGCGACCGTCGCCGGTTGCCGTGGTGATTTCGTGGCGTTCGACACACTCGGGCGAGTGAACCCCGCCGCGCACGGCGTTACAGTTCGGCCCCTTGCAAAGTTGGTCGGAGTGCGGGAGCATCGCGCGACGGGCTGCGCGTTCCTCGGCAAGTGTCCAAGTGCGCCCGTTAGCCTTTGCGGCCGTGAGTTCTGATTGTGTTTTGAGTTCGAGCGCGGCGACTTCGGTTTCGTCGAGGGCGTCGAGCAACCAATGAATGACGCGGGCGGCCTCGGGATCGGTGCGGGTGCGACCGTTGGCGATGGTGCGGCAATACTCTTTTGAGTACATGGGAAACCTTTCGGGAGTGTGGGCGACCACGCAGGCCGCCCGGGGTTGATTTATTTCACGCTAACCAAAACGCGAAGGTGCAAACACTGGATGTTGTAACCGCCTGCGCGGATCGTGCGAACCTCGACACGCTTGTCGCCTTTGTTGGTAGTCACGCGAAAGATTCCGTCGAAACCGTCGCGGGTGTGGGTGAACTTGGTTTCGGTGACGTCGGTCACTTCGGCGGCGGTGAGTTTCTTCGCGATCATTGCGTTACGCTTTGCAACAACGGCGGCGCAATTTTTGGTCATAAATTCGTCAATTGCTGCGGCGGTGTTTTGGTTAAACAAGGCATACCAAGTTTTACCCCCGGCGATTGTGTGCAACTTTGGATACAAGGCCCACACGTTGCGGCGCAGGGCTTGATATTCTTCACTTGCCTTGAAGGTAGCCAACGCAGCGACGCGACTGCGTGCCCATTCTTTCGACGACTCCAAAACTTCGGCATCCATTGGGGCGAAAACTTCGTTCAGTTGGTTGATGATGGTTTGCATTTTTAACCTCGTTGCGTTGTTGATGGCTCAATTATGCAACACGAAATCAAATAACGCAATACCTTATTGTTTCGTAGGGTTAATAAGTTGCTCGACCGCGTCGATATTGGTCGGGGTGACGATCAGTTTCGCGAGGCGATACCGTGCCGCCCTGCAACGCTCGGCCATGACTTGCGCGTTCGACGGTACGGTCGCGGGGCCGCAGTCGGCAAAGCGTGCCAACCCATAAGGCCGCCCGTCGGCTTTGCTGAATGTGCTCCCGCCTGCGGTGAAGCGGGTCGGGGTGACACCGGTCACGGGAACGACGCGTTGCACATAGTCAAGGCGAACCGCGACAAGGTCGCCGACTTTTACGTTTTCCATGATCATAAAATTTCCCATGTTTCAAGGTTATGGGCCGCAGCAATGGCCCGGGCGGTTTCGTCGGCGGCGTGGGCGGCCGGTGCGACGAATGCGTGAAACTCACGGCCGGGGCGTAACCCGGCGCGCGACGCTTCGGCGAGTTTGGCTTGATAGGCCAAAAATTCAGGGGTTGCGCGGTGCAACTTGCGGGCCGCGACTTTGCGTTCGTCACGAGCGGCGACGATTGCTTGTTTGATTTGGCTCGAAGTCTTGCCCGTGTGGCGTGTCGCGCATGTCGAACCATAGTGCAACACCTCGCCGCCAATGTCGACCATGACGGTAAATTTCAAGCCCGATTTGCCGCAGCATTCGCAGGCGTTGACGGCGTCGTTCGTTCCTAAAATTTTCATGGTGCGGCCCCGGTTGTTTGTTGATGGCTCAATTATGCAACACGAAATTTATTTGCGCAACACTTTATTTTAAATTCTCGCAAAAAGTTTTCGCCGCCTGCACGTCGTCGGGGTGAATGCGTACCGATAGGCCGTTGCGGCGGTAACGCGTGGGCGGCGGGGGTAGCCCTCGGGCCGCGCTTAGTTGATTGCAAAAGCCCCACGCGGCCGACACCTTGAGGGGCGGTAAATCAAATTCAAACCGGGCGAGTTTTGATTTCACTTGATCACCCCGAGGGCTTTCAATTGATCAGCCATTGCCGGGGCGAGCGTGGTCGATTGCTCGGGTGGGACGTCGTGACCCTTGAACGCAGCAACCCGGGCGGCGACCACGTCAAAAGGTGCCGCAGGCTGCGTGCCGGGGCGTTGGGTAGGGATCGCACCCCGGGCGAGGTCGAGGGCCTGACAGTAAGCCCATGCGGCGGCGTGGTCGTCGGGATGCGCGAGGGGATAAACGAACTTCCCGTCGGTTTTGTTGGCTTGTTGCCCGAACGCTTTCGAGCGTGCCGCATTACAGGCAACGCAACCGCCCGTCGTGACGAAGCGTTCGGCGGTGTGACCGTGAGCGCACGGGCGGCCCGTGAAGAATCGGCGAAGCCCTGCGGCGTGGGCGTCTTTACGTGTGATTATTTGCAGTGTCATAGCGGCCTCTAAGTATTAGATGCGCAGTGTATCACATACGTTCTACAAGTTTTTAACCGAAAAGGGGTAAAAACCCTTACCAACCGGACATTTAAAAACCTACAACAGTAGCGAACAGATATGATTAGGTATGTAATGTGTATATATGCATCATAGTGTATACATTCTTATTTATAATTTATTTATAGAGTTAAAGGGGTAAAGAGTAGATAAGTGATTGATTTATATAGGGAAAATGGCAACCGGCGAAAAGTAACCGGGTTTTGACCGTGGGTGTTTTGTGGGTGCGTGTCGTATCGTGTAGTATCCGCATATGACAAATTTAGATCCCATTCGCTCGAAGCGTGTCCCTCGGTTTATTGAGGAATACGCGAAAGACCGCAACGGCACGCGCGCCGCGATGCGGGCGGGCTATACCCAACACGAAAACGCCGCGAGCGTGGTCGCCGCTCGATTGCTCGGCGATGTTCGGATTCAGCAATTGCTCGCCGAACAACTCGAACGCGTATCGAAGGCTGCTTGCTACGAGGCCGCCGACTTGCTGCGCGATTGGATCGAAGTCGCGACGGCCGACCCGACGGGGATCGTTACCGTTCGCCGCGTCAATTGCCGCCATTGTTGGGGCTTCGCCAATGGCTACCAATGGACGGCCCGCGAGTACGCGGCGGCGGTCGACAAGGCGATCACCGACGGCAAGCCGTGCCCGCCCTGCGACGGCGGTTTCGATTTCTCCAAAATCCGCGACCCGAATCCCGAATGCCCCGAGTGTGAAGGCGAGGGCGTCGCCGAGGTGTTCGTCGCCGACTTGTCGACCCTGACCGAGTCGCAACGCAAGCTAATTGCCGGCGTGAAACAAACGAAAGACGGCGTCGAAGTGAAGCTCAAGGATCAAGAGGCAGTCCGCGAGAAAATCGCGAAACACCTCGGGTTGTTGATCGAACGCCGCGAACTCACGGGCAAGGATGGGAAACCGCTTGTCGCGGCCGTGGTGCCCGTCGACCTACCGACCGACCCGCAGGCCCTCGGCGCGTTGTATTCGCAGATTGTGGGCGGTTAGCGTGCAGGGTTTCGACTTCCTCGCGCCCGACTATGCGGCGGTGTATCAAAGGCGTTTGCGCATCCTCGCGAAGTTGCGGGCCGACCCGGGCCTCGTGCATATCATGCGGGCGCATTACAAGGCGAACCCGTGGCAATTCGTCGAAGATTGGGGCATGACTTACGACCCCCGCAACATCGAACGAGGGTTGCCCGCGACGATCCCGTTTATCCCGTTCCCGCGTCAAGTCGAACTCATGCAATGGATTTACAACCATTGGCGCAACGGGAAAGACGGCGTCGTTCCTAAGTCACGCGACACCGGGGCAAGTTGGGTCGCTATCGCCATGAGTTGCACGTTATGCCTCTTTTACGAGGGGATGGCTATCGGCTTCGGATCACGAAAAGAGGAATACGTCGACCGCCTCGACTCCCCGAAATCGTTGTTCTACAAGGCCCGCGTTTTTATCGCCAATTTGCCCGCCGAGTTTCGGGGCGGTTGGGATCGCGACAAACACGGGGCGTTTATGCGCCTGACGTTCCCGCAGGCCGGGAGCGTTATCACGGGCGAGGCGGGCGACAACATCGGCCGGGGGGATCGAACCGCGATTTATTTCGTCGACGAATCCGCGCACTTAGAACGACCACAACGCGCCGAGGAATCACTAAGCGCGACCACGAATTGCCGAATTGATATGTCGAGCGTCAAGGGGCCGACGACACCGTTCTCGATCAAGCGGCGATCATGGCCCGCCGACGACGTGTTCGTTTTCCATTGGCGCGACGATCCGCGCAAAACCGAGCAATGGTATGAAAACCTAAAATTGACGCGTGACCCGCAAGTGATCGCGCAGGAATACGACATTGACGAAAACGCGAGCGTTACCGGCGTGGTCATCCCGAACGAATGGATTCAGGCCGCGATCAATGCCCATGCGAAGCTCGGGATTGTGCCCACGGGCGCGCGACGCGGCGGGCTTGACGTTGCCGACGAGGGGGCCGACTTGAACGCCTTCGCGGGCCGTCACGGCATCCTCTTGGATTGCATCGAATCATGGAGCGGCAAAGGCTCCGACATTTACCAAACAACCGAAAAGGCTTTCGACATTTGTGCGCAGGGAAATTACGAGGGTTTTAGATACGACGCAGACGGATTGGGCGCGGGCGTCAAAGGTGACGCACGTCGAGTCGAGGCCGAACGCGACGCGGGCCTCGTCGTCGAGCCTTTCCGGGGGTCGGCTTCGGTTGTTGATCCTGACGGCAAAATTCCAAGCGTTGACGGCAACACCGACCGGGACAAAGACGAGCGCACAAACAAAGATTACTTCGCCAACGCAAAGGCGCAGGGATGGTGGGCACTTCGGTTTAGGTTCCTGCGAACATATCGCGCGGTGACGTTGGGGCACCCGGTAAGCGACCCTGACGAGTTGATTTCGATTTCGCCGACGTTGCCCCAACTCGCCAAACTTACCGGCGAGCTATCACAACCGACCTACTCCGAAAACGGCGCGGGTAAACTCTTGATTGACAAGGCCCCCGAGGGCAGCAAATCGCCAAACCTCGCCGACGCCGTTATGATTGCTTTCGCACCCGGCGAACCGACCCGTCGCGGATTCTTCGACCTATGAGGTAACGACCATGCTCGCACGTTTTTTCAATTGGCTATTCGCGCCCGCCCCGGCCCCGGGAGTTGTGGACGTCAAAGCCTTGCCCGCCCCCGAACGATCCTCATTTTTCACGACCGACCTCGACACCGACACGTTTTTGACGCGCGAGCAACGCCTCGAAAATTTGACGAAACGCGCGATCCCTAAGACGCTTGAAAAAGCCTTGATCATTGACGACACGACGGGCGAGCGTGTGGCGTTCGCAATGGATGCGAGCAACGGCGAAAACTCGCTCAAGTCGATATTTAGTTTGAATCAAGTCGGCATCCCTGACGCGCAGGCGAATTGGTACGGATCGCAAGGCTTTATCGGATATCAACTTTGCGCGTTGCTTGCGCAAAACTGGCTTATCAACAAAGCGTGTTTAATCCCTGCGCGCGACGCGATCCGCAAGGGCTACGAGTTGACCGCCAACGAAGGCGAGGAAGTACCCGCGAACATACTCGCCGCAATCAACAAGGCGAACAAGCGGTTCAAGCTAAACAAACACCTCGTCGAGTTCGTGAAAATGGGCCGGGTGTTTGGCATTCGCGTTGCGTTGTGCGTCGTCGAAAATCCCGATCCTGACTACTACGTGAAACCGTTCAACCCGGATTCGATCACGCCCGGGAGTTACAAGGGCATTTCGCAAATCGACCCCTATTGGTGCCTGCCCGAGTTGACCGCGTCGGGTTCGAGCAACCCGGCGGGCCTCGACTTCTACGAGCCGACATACTGGCTAATTAACGGCAAGCGTTACCACAAGTCACATGTGGTGATCATGCGCGGCCCCGAGGTCGCCGACATTCTGAAACCGTCTTATCTTTACGGCGGGTTAAGTTTGCCCCAAATGATTTACGAGCGAGTCTATGCGGCCGAGCGCACGGCCAACGAAGCCCCGTTGCTCGCGTTGACCAAACGAACAACCGTGTTTTATACCGACGTTGCGAAGGCCCTCGCGAATCAAGCGTCGTTCGAAAATAAACTCGCTCGCTGGATTGGTTGGCGCGATAACCAAGGGGTGAAAGTTGCCGACAAACAAGACGACCAAATCGAGCAACACGACACGAGCCTGACCGACCTCGACGCCGTGATCATGACGCAATACCAAATCGTTGCGGCCGCAGCTAACATGCCTGCAACGAAGTTACTAGGCACCACGCCGAAGGGCTTCAACGCCTCGGGCACGTATGAGGAAGATAGCTACCACGAGGAACTAGAGTCGATCCAAGTGAACGACATGGAACCTTTGATTGACCGGCATATCGTGTGTCTCATTCGTTCGGAAATTGCGCCGCGTTTTGCCGTGGCACCCTTTGCGCTCGATTGCACATGGAAACCGCTCGACACCCTATCGAGCAAAGAGGCCGCCGAGGTGAACAAGATCAAAGCCGAAACCGACAAAATTCTCGCCGTCGACATTGGGGCGATTGACGGTTTCGACGTGCGCAATCGCATTGCAGCCGACGAGGCGAGCGGGCACAATGGTTTAGCAACAAGCGACGACAATGAAGAAACTAAAACTAACGGCGAAGCGTGAAGCGTGGGCGGCGGCCCGGTCGACTCCGACGACGTTCAAGGGTGAACCGCTCCAACATAACGCCGCCGTGTCGGTGCGCTATGTCAACGCCTTGTCGGCGCTAACTGCACAAATGACGGCGCAAGTAAAACGCGACGTTGTGAAGCTATTCAAGACCGACGCGGCGGCCGCTCACTTCGCGACCGACGCCACAATCGCGAGTCAATCGCGCATTCTGCTTTCGTCGTTGTCGTCACGCTTCGAGGCCCTATTCGCTAAAAAAGCCCGACCGCTCGCCGAGGGCATGATTAATGCGGCCGAAAAATCCGGGCGTGCCTCGTTGCATTCGAGTTTGCAAAAGCTATCGGGCGGCATGAGTCTAAAAACGAGCGTGTCGAACCCGGTGTTGCAAAACATTTACAAAGCGAGCGTCGTCGAAAACGTCGGGTTGATCAAATCAATCGCGTCGGAATACTTGAGGCAAGTCGAGGGGGCGGTGATGCGCTCGATTACCGCGGGGAACGGTTTACAAGACTTAATCCCGGCGTTAGAAAAATTCGAAGGGGTGACGCACCGCCGCGCGAAAAACATTGCCCTCGACCAAACGCGCAAGGTTTACAACTCAATCAACCGGGGCCGAATGGAAGCAATCGGGGTGCGTCAGTTTATGTGGCACCATTCGGGCGGGGGCGCGCATCCTCGCGAGGATCATCAGGAAATGGACGGGGAAGTTTATTCGTTCGATAATCTCCCGGTGATCGACCAACGCACGGGCGAGCGTGGTATTCCGGGGCAAGCTCCCAACTGCAAATGCACAATGTCGCCGGTTTTTCAATTTGACAAGGAATAAACAACATGGAACGCAGCACAGTTTTAAACGGCGCACCCGAGGCGATTAGCGTCGGCGCGTTGGCGAGCGACAACGCGATTATTTTCCCCGACGACTTAGCGCAGGCTATGGGCTACGATGGAGCGGGCAACTTGACGACAATCACCGTCGTCGTTCCCCCTACCCCGGGCACGTCTTACGGCGGCGGGACATATGTTCAAACCCTGACATATACGTCAGGCCGATTAACCAACGTATCACGATGGGTGAAGCAATGAGTTTTCTAGTTGAATTTCGCAAAGCCCTTGCAGTTTTTAAAGTTGCAACTTTAAAAACCGATCCCCTCACCGGGGGGCTAACTGGCATTCAAGCGCCCGATGGGAGCGTTCTTCCTAGCGCAACCGGAACACCGCTCGGCAAATACCTCGGCCAGATTTCCGGAAAACAGGGTGCGGCGTCTCGGACGTATCGAGGCGCATTTGGCCGCAAGGTAGCTAGCTGGTCGAGCGCATTGCAAAACCAAGCTGGTACTGTTGCGCTGGTTTCCGGCGATTTGCCGCCTTTGGCTGACAACGCCACCCAAGTTTTGCAACTCACTCAAAACGTAACGGCGTCGTTTGGGCAGCAAAATCCGCTTGACGCAGGGCAAGCGTATTTGCCGGTGAGTGCAACAGTCGCGCCCAACATGGGCGTTTGGGTGAAGAACCAAGGCACCCGCACGCTGAACTTTGAACTGCGTGTTTTTAACGCTGCCGCAAACCGCACGCTGACATGGAACGGGGCGATTGAGCCAACGAACCAATGGCAGTTCATGACATTTTCCGCCTCGCAAGCGGTGGCAGGGGGTGGCTGGGTTTTCGGAACAGATGTGATTGCGTATGTTCGAATCACTCAGAAAGACAACGGCCCCGCTGGGGCATGGCAGGCTGGCGAATATTTGAAGTTCGGCAACGTCTACGCTGATGTGAAGGCCCGACCCCGATTTTTGATAGGCTTCGACGATGGTTATGCCAATGTGGTAACTCCAAACAACACCGCGCTGGTGTCTGGTGCCGCTGCGGTGACAAACACTGCGGCCAACGTACTGAATACAGGTGCGCCACACAATTTGACGATTGGCGCACCTATCCGGTTCACCGACACTGCGCCCACATCGTTGACAGTTGGCACAACGTATTACGTCCAGACTGTTCCTTCGAACACCTCGTTTACGCTGGCAACCGACCAGTTTACGCTGCAAACAACTGCCACAACAACGGGCTTCGCGGGCACAGCCAACTGGCAATATGCAGGCTCTCAAGGTCGCAGCGGTCAGCAGATCGTTGAGGAATACGGCTTCCGTGGCACGCTGTTCATCGTCCCCGGCTGGCTGGGTTCGTCTGGCAAGTATGGATACGGAAGCACGCCATCTGCGTTCATGAGTGCTGCGGACGTGCAGGCTATCTATGCTGCCGGATGGTCTGTGGGTAGTCACTCCAATAGTCACCCGAGCAACAACGAGAACGCCGGATTGAGGCTGCTGGGGCCTTACGGCTATTTCTTGAGCAATACGGTTGACAACCTGCCTGCGTCGTATGTGTCCGCGTGGGGATTGGGTGCAAGCAATCGACGCCGGATTACCGCTGGCACACTGGCTTCTCCTTCTGTGTTCACTGCAGAAAATCCCCACCAGTTCCTGATCAACCAGCCGATTGTGTTCACTGACGTGGCTCCTACCGGGTGCACGCTGGGAGTGACGTATTACGTGGCATCGGTTCCCAGCAGCACAACTTTCACGCTGTCCACAGATCAGGGTTCGTTCACCAATAAAGTGAACAACACGACTGGTGCATGGGCAGGCCTTGCAAACTACCGGCACCCCGGCTCCAGCAACGACAGCAGCGCTATCTATGCGGATATTGCTGCAGGCATCGCCGGGGTGAAGGCGTTGAGCATCCCTACTGGAGCCAAGTTCTTTGCTCTCCCCCAAGGTGGCGCAGACGTTTACGTGAAAGCCGCTTGCATTCAGGCTGCGCTTGTGTGGATTCGGGGTATCGGCAGCACTGCGCACACGATCAACGTGGGACTTCCCTCTGGCGGAGGGCTTGCGGGGATGGCTGATTACAGTGGAGGCTGGCTGGCACAACAAGATGCTGTGCAGACAGACGGTGCGGGCTCGGTGCCGTTCTCCACCATCAAAACATACATTGACGAGACGGTGACGATGGGTGCTTGCGGGTGCAGCTATCACCACAGCACTGGCTTCACAACGATTGCCAACCTTGACCAGATGTGCGCCTACCTGCGTACCAAGGTCGATGCAAACCAGCTTGACGTACTGACGTGTGACGAGCTGGCGGCACTTGTAGGGTTCTAACTAATCCCCTCAGCACGAAGATTTAAAAACTATGACACTCAAAAAGGGAACGACCCCCGACGTAATCGGGGCGAACATCGCCGAGCTAGTCGCCAACGGTCACGCCCCGGCGCAGGCTGCGGCGATTGCTTACAACGCTACCCAATGCGACGACCGGGCGGCGGTGATCGCTTACCGTTGCGGCGAATCGGTGTTGCTCGTGTTGCGCGCGTCGACCGCAGGCGATTACCCCCACACATGGGGATTCGTCGGCGGCACGATTGAACCGGGCGAGACTCCCGAGCAATGCGCCATTCGCGAGAGTCAAGAGGAAATCGGATACACGACCGGCGACCCGCTCGCCGTGTTGGATTACTTCGACGGCGTGACGACGTTCGGCGTCAACGTCGCGGCACCCTTCGTGCCCGTCTTGAATGGCGAGCATGTGGGCTACGTGTGGGCACCCTTGCACGCGTTGCCGCAACCCCTGCACCCCGGCACGGCCGCGACCCTCGCCATGTTGCCTGCGGGCGGCGTGGGTATGGATGCGCGCACCGTTGACGGTAACGGATGGTTCGAAGTCAAGGCGAACCCGATCAGCAAGGCGGGAATTTTTGAATACTCGGGCCGCCAACTCGGCAAGACCGGCCCCGAGGCCGACAAAATTTTCAAGGTGCTACGGCCGCCCGAGGAATTGAGCGACCCCGAATGTATCGCGTCATTTAAGTTGATCCCGTGGATCGACAATCATGTGATGCTCGGGCCGACCGCGCAGGAACTGACCGATAAAGCAATGCCCGCCGAACAAAAAGGGGTTCAAGGTGTTATCGGCGAAAACGTATTTTTTAAAGATGGCACGTTGTTTGCGAATATCAAGGCGTTTTCGTCTACACTGGCGCAATTAATCGCGGCCGGTAAACGAGAGTTGTCGGCGGGTTATCGGTGTATTTACGACTTTACGGCGGGCGTGTGGAACGGCCAAAGTTATGACGTGGTGCAACGGAAAATCAGGGGCAATCATCTTGCCCTTGTTAATGAGGGGCGCATGGGGCCGGACGTGGCCGTTATGGATCGCCTGACTTTTTCATTCGACGCTAAGGAGCTAAATCAAATGGCTGACGAACAAAAGACCGAAGGCGGCGGCGGGGGCGCGGGTGATATGACCCTCGCCGAAGTGATCGCCGTCGTTTCCCAACTCGCCCCGCAAGTTGCAAAACTGACCGAGGCATTCGCGGGCATGGGTGGCAAACCCGCCGAATCCGCGATTGAAACCGACAAGGCGTTGCCCGCCGAGGCCGGTGCAGGCGCGACACAAAACGCAGGCGAGGGAACCCCCGCAGGCGCGGCGACTGACGCCGACAAGATGGCACCCGCCGCAATGGACGAGGCCGCATTCGAACGCAAGTTTGTTGCCCGCATCGCCCGCCGCGATCAACTCGCCCGCCAAATTTCCGCGCACGTCGGCACGTTCGACCACGCTGAAAAGACCCTCGACGAAGTCGTCGCGTATGGGCTTGATAAGCTCGGCGTGAAGGCCGACAAGGGTCACGAGGTCGCCGCCCTCGAAGGTTTCTTGCAAGCCAAAACGGCAAAACTTCCCGCCGCGACCGTGACGGGTATGGACGCCAAAGGCAACAAGGCCGAAGGCGATTTTGTAACCCGTCATTTGACAAAAGGGGAATAAATCATGACTCTGCAATCCACCGTTGCACTGAACCAAGGTTTCGGCCTTGTCGGTGAACTCGTTTTTGAAGGCCCGTTGCGTGCGCAACCCGGCGTCGTCAAAGGCACCGCCGCGAACATCGTGGTCGGTCGTGCTTTCACGATTGACACCGCCGACGGCCAATTTCAACCCGGCGGCACCGGCGTTTATGGCGGCATTCTGAGCAATCCGAAGGCCCTCCAATCCGTCGGCACCGCAGGCGGCGGCCCATTGGCTCCGACCCTGACCGTACCCGCAGGCACCGTGGGCGAGTTCGTCACGACCGGCGAAATCCTCGTTCAAATGAACGGCGCTGCACAAATCGGGCAAGGCGTCTACTTCGTGCAAGCTACCGGCGAACTCGGTGCAGGCAACGCGGCGGGCGGTCAAACCCAAATCGCAGGCGCGCAAGTTGTGCGCTATGCCAACGCCGCCGCCGGTTTGGTCGTGATCAGCTTGAACCAATAACAAGGAGTTACCCAAAATGGCAAAACAAGCAACTCAAGTGCATAGCCACGTATTCGGCCGCGATGTTCGCGCGCTCGAAATGGCTGCGCAAGACTGCGCCGAGTTTGGCGCGTTGTCCCGTGTCGGCATTAACTTGTCGGCCGGTTTCGTGCAAGACCAAATCGCGCACATGCTTTCGGGAACCGACGCCGTCGCAATGGACGACAACCAAGGCTTGATCACCTCGGCGAGCATTTCCAACCCAGTGCAGTTCCTGCAATCGTGGCTCCCGGGCTTCGTGCGCGTGATCACTGCGGCCCGCAAAATCGACGAAATCGTCGGCATTACGACCGTTGGCAAGTGGGACGACGAGGAAATCATTCAGGGTGTTCTCGAACCTTTGGGCGAGGCCGCACTCTACGGCGACTATACGAACGTGCCGTTGTCCTCTTGGAACCTGAATTTCGAACGTCGCACCGTGCTGCGTTTCGAAAAGGGTATCAAGGTCGGCATTTTGGAAGATGCACGAAGCGCCCGGGTTCGCGTCAACAACGCGGCCGAAAAGCGTAGCTCTGCGGCCCTGAGTCTCGACATTGTTCGCAACCGCATCGGCTTCTATGGCTACAACGGCGGCGCAAACCGGACTTATGGTTTCTTGAACGATCCGAGTTTGCCCGCGTACATCACGGCGGCCGCGACCGGTTCGGGTTCCTCGACCTTGTGGGCGAATAAGTCGTTCCTGAACATCACCGCCGATTTGCGCGGCATGTTCGCACGACTGCGCAACGCTTCGCAAGACCAAATCGACCCGACCAACACCCCGACCACGCTCACACTGCCGACGAACTCCGTCGACTATCTGACCGTGACGAGCGATTTCGGCGTCAGTGTTGCCCAATGGCTGCGCGAGACTTATCCGAAATGCCGCGTCGTGTCTGCGCCTGAGTTGAACAACGCCAACGGCGGCGCGAACGTCGCTTATCTGCACGCCGACAAGGTGAACGACGGGGGCAGCGACGGCGGCGCGACCTTTAAGCAATTGGTGCCCGCGAAGTTTCAAGCGTTGGGCACTGAAAAGCAGGCGAAAGGCTACGTCGAGGATTTCTCGAACGCAACCGCCGGTATGTTGGTGACACGCCCGTTCGCGGTGCAACGCCTGACCGGCATCTAAACGACGCGAGTCGCTAGACCGAAAGCCCCCGAGGTTCACGCCCCGGGGGCTTTTTTATTGTCGACTTGTGTTATCGTGTCGACTTTCCTCCCCTTAACCCTTTTTGGAGTTTTCACCATGTCGAAACTTTATGTTTTCTCTACCCTCGCGAGCGACGTCACCTATACCAATCACGCCCCGGGCGGTGCCGACTTGCCGAAGGTGATCGCCGAGGTCAAAATTAAAGGCGGCGCAGGCGTTGCGAATGACCGTTTCGTGACCCCTCGCGGCGTCGTGACCACGGTCACCGCCGAGGAAGCCGAAGCCTTGCGCTCGAACCCCGTGTTCAATCTGCACGAGGCTAACGGATTCGTTCAAATTTCCGAAAAATCTGGCGACGCCGACGACGTGGCGGCCGATATGACCGGGCGCGATAACTCGGCCCCTCTCGTGTCTCAAGACTTGCCCGCAGATACCCAACCCGCCAACGGCGAGCAATTGGGCGACCCCGTCGAAGCAACCCCCGCCAAAAAGCGCAAGTAAGCCCCCGGCGTCGCTTCGCATGGGCCGTGGGTTTGATAGCCCCCGGCCCTTTTTACTTTCAAGGTGCCGACCATGACGACAATCACTTTCAACCCGGCGAACTTTCGAGTCGTTTACCCGCAATTTGCCGACCCTGCAACATTCCCCGACCTCAAGTTGCAATCACAATTCGACCTCTCGACCGCGTACATTTCGCCCGAGGTTTACGGGGATATGCCGCAGGCCGCCCGGGCGTCGGCCCTCGACCTCATGACGGCGCACCTTTTGGCCCTCGGGGTGATCGTTGCGCAAAACAATTTTCAAGGGCAAGTCGGGGTCGTGACGGGCGCACAAGTCGATCACGTACAAGTCACCCTCGCACCCCCGCCGATCCGCTCACAATGGCGCTTTTGGCTCAATACAACCCCATACGGGATGCAACTCGCGAGCCTTTTGGAAATGCAAAGCGCGGGCGGTTTCTTCGTCGGCGGGTTGCCCGAGAGTGCGGCATTCCGGCGCGTGGGCGGCGTGTTCTTATGAAGATAACCCGCAAGGCCGGAAAAATCGAGGCCCTACGTCAAACCGTGAAATCGCTCGACGGGGCGACCGGTCGCGTCGGTTGGTTTCCGTCGGCCGTGTACGAAGGGGGTCAACCGGTCGCAGGGATCGCCGCCGTTCACGAGTTCGGGAGTGCGTCGAGGGGTATCCCGCCCCGCCCGTTCTTTCGCACCACGGCGACCGAAAAGCGGCAAGAGTGGGCAGACACCGCCGAGCATTTGGCCCGGGCTGCGGCACTTGGCAAAATCAAACCTGACGCCGTGATCGAAGGCGTCGCGATGGCTGCGGGCGGTCATGTGCGTGCGACGATTACGAAAATCCAAGCCCCCGCACTCAAAACGGCAACGGTACAGGCGCGCAAAAACAGGCTCGCCAACGGCGGCCGAGGTGCGAAAGCAACTATCGCGAAACCGCTTGTCGACACGGGCATCATGTTAAACACCTTGTCGTATGAGGTACACGGCACAATAACCCCCGTGAAAGAGGAAAGCTAAAAAATGAACATCCCCGGCGCAAACCTTTTGAGCATTGCCGCGCGAGTTATTCGCATGGAAACCCTACAACACCGGGCGTTTGTCTCTCGTGCGTTGAACGCTGCGGGCGATTACGAAAGCACGTTCGCCGCACCCGCGGCTATACAGGGAAGTTTTCAAGCGATAAATAAAAAGTTGTATCAAGAGTTAGGCTTGAACCTCGCCAAAAATTACGCCACGTTATACACATCGGCAAGCGTGCTGCCAACCACGCGCGACCGCGAGGGGGATCGCATAATTTTTGCGGGCAAGGTGTGGCAATGTGAGAGTGATCAGAATTGGCAAGCGATGGATGGATTCACGAAAATGCTTTGCGTCGAGGTTCCCCAATGAACGACAAACAAATTTTCACCCTCTTTCGTTCGTTGCTACTCCCGGCCATGCAAGCCGACACGAACCTCGCCGAGGTCGAACTTGCTCGCAATTTTCAGGCCCGCCAACAAGGCGCAAGCTCGGGGCCAATCGTCTATTACTTCAAGGTTTCCGACCGCCGCTATGGACACCCCAAACGGCGCGACGTGTGGAACTCGACGACCGGGCGGTTCGATAGTGTCGACGATCAGCAATATCAAAGCACAATTCAATTTTCGGCTTGGATACCTCAAGACCCGGCGAACGTGTCGGGGCTTACCGAATCCGACATTTTGAATATGGTTTCGGGTATCATGCAAAGCGACGCCATGTTGTCGGCATTCAGGGCCGCAGGCGTGGGGATTCTTCGGATCGCCGACGTTCGGAATCCGTACATAGTCGCCGAGCGGGATCGCTTCGAAGCGGTGCCAACCTTCGACATTGATTTGACGCATACACGCACACGCGCAACAACGACACCGGCCGTCGTTGCGTACGAAGCCAACATAAGCCGGGTTTAGGGGTTTCAAATGGCGATCAGTTTTAAACGATACGTTTCGATTACGTCGGGCGTCGGCGGGGGTGTGGGTGTTCGCTTGCGCGACCTCATTTTGCGATTGTTCTCGACCGACGTGCGCGTTCCCGTGGGGACGGTTATCGAAATGGACAACGCGACCGACGTCGGGACGTACTTCGGCACCACGTCGCCCGAATACCTGCGCGCGGTGTTTTATTTCGGCTTCATTTCGAAGTTGATCACGGCACCGAAAAAAATCAGTTTCGGCCGTTGGGCTGACGTCGCGGCGGCGGGTCGCATTTTCGGTGCGACCAAAACCCTCGCCGTTTCCCAATTTACCGGCATCACGACCGGGTCGCTTAAATTGACCCTCGGCGCGTACACCGCCGACGTGACGGGCATCAACTTTTCGAGCGCGACCACGTTGTCGAACGTCGCGACGATCCTGCAAACCGCGATTCGCGCGGTCGTTGCGGGCGGTGCCGATTGGACGGGTGCAACCGTCACTTACAACGCCACGGCGAACCGTTTCGAACTCGTGGGGGGTGTGGTAGGCCCCGAGGCCGTCGCAGTCGCTGCGGCCGCATCCGGCACGCCCATTGCGGCCCTTTTGGGTTGGGATGCGACCGCCGTGTTTTCTCCCGGTACGGCCGCAGTCGAACCCGTCGACGCGTTCATTTCGTCGGTTGAAGTGTCCGACAACTTCGGCACGTTCGCATTTATCGGCACGTTGACGCAAGCCCGGGCCGTTGCCGTGGCTACTCAAAACGACACCTACAACGTGCGGTTCATTTTCACGTTGCCGATTGCGCAGGCCGACGCCGCGACCTATTACGCCGCACTCGCCAACATTGGCGGCGTTGCGACCACGTTGTCGCCCTTGTCGACAGAGTTCCCCGAGCTATTGCCCGCCGCGATCCTCGCCGCGACTGCGTACTCGAAGCGAAACGCGGTTCAAAACTATATGTATCAACAAGCGAGTTTGACCCCGAGCGTTTCGACGAACGCCGTCGCCGATACTATGGACGCGAACCGGGTGAACTACTACGGCCGCACACAAACCGCCGGTCAAATGATTGATTTCTATCAACGCGGCGTCATGATGGGCCTCGCCGTTGATCCGGTCGATATGAACACATACGCGAATGAAATGTGGTTCAAGGATGCGGCCGGGGCTGCGATCATGTCCCTTTTGTTGTCGGCCGCCCGCGTGTCGGCCAACGTGACCGGCCGTTCGCAATTGCTCGCCGTGTTGCAAAACGTGATCGAACAAGCCACGTTTAACGGCGTGATCAGTGTCGGCAAAGACTTGAACACGACCCAAAAACTCTACATCGGCAATTTGACCGGTGACGATCAGGCGTGGCAACAAGTTTACCGCCTCGGCTATTGGATCGACTGCGTTTTGCAGAGCTACACGACGCAAGACTCGCGCACCGAATGGAAAGCGGTTTACACCCTGATCTATTCGAAGGACGATTGCATTCGCAAGGTCGAAGGTTCGCACGTTCTGATCTAAGCCCTTAACCTGACACCGGAGAAAACACCATGCAAGACATTAGCGTATTTGGCCTGCGAGTGCAGGTCGTCGCCTCGCAAACCTTCCCCTCGGGGATCAACCTTACCCAATTCGCCGACGACGCCGACCCGTTCGACGCGCCGAGTATGCAGATTCGGGACAAAGCGATGGGCGTCAATGGCGACCTGATCACGTGGAGCAAGGCAAACCCGATTCCCGTTACCCTCAACGTCGTACCGAACGGCGAAGACGACAAGAA